>Ga0315274_10011075_pt1 | contig 12937 bp, 8 predicted proteins | sample YL17G02_20_MG_FD_203700 | JGI IMG/M metagenome (GOLD analysis project Ga0315274, IMG submission 203700) | Sediment microbial communities from Yellowstone Lake, YNP, Wyoming, USA - YL17G02_20 | ecosystem: Environmental > Aquatic > Freshwater > Lake > Sediment | place: USA: Wyoming | collected... | reverse complement strand
ACCTGGATCAGGAGGCTGCCGGCCGCATCGCCGGCTACGATCACTGGTCCGTCGACGCCGCCCTTCATGAGGCTGGCGTAGGTGGTTACGTTCAGGCCCTTCTGGCCGTTGGCGCCGTGGCACATGCTGCAGCGCGTTTGGAGAAGCGTGCCGACGACGCCGTCATAGGTCAGCGGAGTGTCGGCGGCTGCCGGGGCCTGGGTGGGGGTAGGAAGTTGCGCCGCCAGCAGGGTGCGCAGTTCAGGAGCATCGAACCCGGCGTAGGTCCAGGCCGTGCCGTGGCAGGCGCTGTTGGAGCAGAACGATGAGTTGTCGGTCCCACCGGCGTTGTCCGTCGAGTGGCAGTTCGAGCACGAGGCGTCGAAGGCGTCGCGGTGGAGCTGGATCCAGTTGGTGTTCAGGTGCGACTGCGGCTCCGGCCCGCGGCTGATCTCGATGTTGCTGACGAATTCAGCCGAGGGCGAGACGACCGGGATGGCGTGGCACAGGTTGCACTCCAGCCGGATGGCCTGCTGATTCTGCGTCAGGTGTTTGCCGTCGTGACAGCGGAAACAGCCTGGTGAGTTCAGGTGGCCGATGTTGTTGGGATGGGCGTTCCAATCGACCTTCTGATCGATGAACACGCTCTCGCGGTAGGCGGTCTGGATGGCGTCAATCGCCTGCTGGATCACCTGCGCGTTGGACTCAGCGAAGGCAGGGAAGGCGGTGCGGTAGAAGTCGGCCAGGCCGGCAATGCCCTGCGCCGCGGCCTCCATCGTCGGATAGGTGGCGCGCATCGCCTCGACGGCCTTGCGCCGGATCTCGGGGATCTGGGTCGAGATCAGTCCCTGGGCGAGCAGCCGGTCGATGGTGTCCTCCGGCTGGTAGACCAGATGGGTGATGCGGTTGTGGCAGGTGATGCAGTCAATTTCCTTCAGGTCGCCGGCCTGCACGCCAGCCGGATCGATGGAGCTGCCCAGCTCGGTGTAGTCGGTAACCGAGCCGTCGTCGTTGACGACCCTCACGAAGGGGATTGACTGCTCCTCGGGATCGGTCGTCAGGTAGTAGACCTGGTTCTCGATATGCCAGTGGATGCCCTTGCCTAGGCCGAGGCGCTTGCTGCCGCCGCCGGTCTTGAGCACCAGGTAGGTGTAGGTGAGCGAGTTCTCCTTGTCATCGCCGTAGGTGGCGATGGTGCGCAGGCTGTCGTCGGAGAACTTCTGCGGCGAATGGCACTTCTCGCACGTCTCACGCGCCGGGCGCAGCTCGCCGGCGCGGATCGGGTACTCATAGGTGTTGAACGTGGTGGCGATGATGTGCCGGACATCGCCGGCCTTGCGCGTGATGCGCGTGGCGATGAAGCCCTTGCCGATGTGGCAGTCGACGCAGTCGACGCGGGCGTGCGGCGAGGTCAGGTAGGCGGTGTACTCGGGCGGCATGGTGTGGCACACCGTCCCACAGAAGACGGGCGAGTTGGTGTAGTCCCAGGCATACACCCCGGCGATGAGGACGATCAGGGTCAGGACGCCCAGGGTGGCGTACGGCAGGAGCCGCGCCCAGCGCGAGGCGCCTTGCGGGGGAAAGAAGAAGATGCGTAGAGACTCGCGGAACCGCGCCATGACATTCTCCATCGGGTAGTGGGATCGGCGCCCCGCCGGGTGCTCCAGGGAGCGCGGTTGTGGCGAAAACGGTCAGACCTCATCGATTATACCCGAAATCACAATCGGAGGGCGCCGATCGCTCTGCCGGTTGGACAGGCTGGGGACCGGACTTCGCCACGCCGGAGCCGGTGGGTGCAGAACGAAAGACCGGGCACCTCGGTGCCCGGTCTTTCCGTTCAGAGTCTTGCGCCTGCGATCAGGACTAGGGGCGCGTCATCCCGCCGACCGCCGCCTTGTCCAGGCTGGCGAGCGAGTCGTACAGGAACTGCATGACGTACTTCGGGTTGTGTGCGAAGGCGCCCGGATCCTTGAAGGCGTACTGCAGGTTGAAGGCCGCCCGCAGGAGCGTGGGCGTCCAGGCGTTGTAGCGCACCGGAGCGCCCTTGTCGTTTACGTCGCCCTCCCCGTCCTCGTCCTTGTCGACGAAGTAATACGGGTAGGCTGCGGCATCGTAAATGATCGGGGTGCCGTTCTTCTTGGCATCGGCCAGGACGGCGGCGTACAGCGCCGACCGCATGGTGTCGATCTCGCCGTAGATGCCCTCGGTCACGTTGCCGTCACCATCGTAGTCCGCCGTCGAGCTGGCGAAGCGGATGGTCTCGAGCTTCTCGACCGAGTCGACGCCCGGGTGGCAGGCGACGCAGGCTGAGACCTTGACCTCGAGCTCATGCGTGCCGTGGCACTGGGTGCACTGGTTGAGCGGGTGCGTCGTATTCTGGCCCACGTAGGTCTGGCCTTCGTACTGGTAAGCACCCTTGGCGGCGTCACCGAAGAGCGTGGCGCCGGCGGCGAAGTAGTGGACGTTCTTGAAGCTGATCTTGTCGTCGACCGTGTTCGGGTCCTTGCCCGCCAGGTACTTGTCCAGGGAGACCGTGGACTCGCGCCCCTGGTGGCACTCGATACACAGGTTCGAGTCGACCGGGATCAGGTTGCCATCGGCATCCTTCTCGGTGCTGAAGGTCAGCTTGGCCCCGCTGGGGAACGGGACCGTGGTGACGGCGTAGCGGGCCGGGAAGCCAGCGGCCACGTCATGGCAGGTGGTGCACATGAAGCCGTTGGCGACCGGCTGCCCGACGACACCGGTGATCAGCAGCGACCCGGTGCTGGTCAGGGCTGTCGTACCGCCGTTGTGGATGAACTGAGGCAGGCCGCCCGCCGAGTGGCACTTGGCGCAGCCGGCCGGAACCTCACCCTCGGCGTCCCAGTCTCGGAACGGCATACCGCTGCCGGCGAAGTGCCCGGCGTCTTCACGGTGCAGGGCGGTCATGTCCACCGAGACCTTGGCGCTCAGATCCTCGATCGAGTCGTAGACCAGCTCGATGATGTACTTGCCGTTGTGTGCGAAGGCGCCCGGATCCTTGATCGACACCTGGAAGTTGTAGGCCGCCTTGAGCAGGCGCGCCGTCCAGGTGCTGAAGGCGACATTGCTGCCGTCCTTCTGATCGGGCTTGCCGTCGCCATCGGCGTCGGCGAACCAGTACGGGTAGGCCGCGCCGTCATAGACCAGCCCGGTGCCGGCCACTTCCTTGGCATACGCCTGGATCGAGCTGTAGAGCGTGTCCTGCAGCCCGGTCACCTCGGCGGCGATGCCCTCGGTCACGTCACCGTTGCCGTTGTAGTCCACAAGCGACCCCTGCATGCGGATGGCCTTGAGGTCGTCGACGCTGGCAACGTTCTCGTGGCATTCCTTGCACGTCTCGATCTTGACCGTGGTGGCGTGCTGATCGTGGCAGGCCACGCAGGTGTCCACTTCGGAGACGTGGCGGAACTTGGGATCGTACAGCTTGCCGTCGTACTCGTAGCCCATCTGGGCCTGCGAGCCGTACAGCGTGGCGCCGGCGGCGAAGTAGTGCACGTTGCGGAAGCCGAAGCGGACGTCCTCCCCGCTGGCATCCTTCATCGGCGCTACGACGGCGTCGACGTCGGTGACGCTGAAGTCGGTGATCTGCTTGTCGACGCTGACCTTGGACTCGCGTCCCTGGTGGCAGGTCATGCAGCGTGCCTCACCGTCCTCGGAGGTCTCGACGACCTTACCGGACGGGAAGGTGACCGAGGTCAAGGCCGCGGCCGTGTCGTTGTGGCAGGTCTCGCAGGTGAACGGTCCTGCCGGGGCGGTCACGTCAGCGGCCTGGCCGTTGGTCAGGAAGTCGACGTAGCCGGCGCTGGCGTGGCAGCGAGCGCAGGCACCGGGCATCGTGCCTTCCTCGTCCCAGTGCACGAAGGCTTCAGCCTTGGCGTCAGCGTGGCCGGAGGCCAGGAAGGCCTCCTCGAACGGCACGACCAGCGTCGGCATGGCCGGCGCCTCGGTCGCTTCCGTTGTGGCGGCCGGCGTAGCCTGACCGCCACACGCCGCCAGGACCAGCGCTGCTCCGACCAGGATCAGGCCGAGCACCAGAGTTGTCTTTCTCATCGGGCGTTTCTCCTCTCAATCCTTGAGAGCTGAAGTTCAGACTCAATCGAAACGAAGGCTCGGGGTATGCCTGCCGGTCGACTCGCCTCCTTTCGGGGAATCGGGCAAGGGGAGCCTCAAGCCGGCGAGCGCTCGCATAGTCGGCTGGAGGCCGGTACCCGGCCCGTCCGCGATGGCCCTCACCGGCTGAGCGGCCGGATCCTTCCATCGCCTGTGTGCCCTGCAATTCAGCGGCGGAATCCTCACCCAGGGCCTGGCAGGATCCAACCGTCCCGGGCTGCGACTAGACACAGCCGCGCGCCTTGGTTATGGGTAGAACAACCCAGGCGCGTGGGGTGTCCAAAGTATATCCTAATCCTACCCTAATCAACGGCAATTGGGAAAGTCGTGATAGATGTCACGTGGCACTGTGACAAATGTCACATATGGGGCTCGGGGACAAGAGGCGGCGCAGCCTGATCAGGCGGGGTGCAGTAACAGGCGCGTGGCTAGCGGTGGAGGAGAAAGGAAACGGGCCCCGGCCGGTGATCCGAGCCGGGGCCCACGGCACGGGCGTAAGACTAGTGCTTGCCCTCTTCGGGGAAGCGGAAGAGGGGCAGGTAGCGTACGCCGAGCGTAAGGAGCGTCAGGGCATAGCCCACCACGCCCAGGGCGATGGCCCACTCGGTCAGGTTCGGGATGTAGGGCTTGGCCAGGACGGTGCTCAGGTCGACGCCCGGAGCGTAGTCCAGCGGCACGACCAGCCCGGAGACGGTCACATTCCAGCGGTTGAAGACCACGCCGACCATCGCCAGGAAGGCGCCCAGCACCAGGTAGCCGGGGCGCCGGTTGAAGCGCGGCATCAGGAAGAACAGCACCGGCAGCAGGATGCCGATGACGATCTCGCCCACCCAGAATCCGAAACCGTACGGGGTGAAGTTGCGCAGGATGCTGAAAGCCTGATCGGATCCCGGCGTGCGTCCGTAGTAGGTCACGGCGGCCAGGTCCCAGAACTTGATGTAGGCATACAGCAGCAGCGCCAGACCGCTGGCGCGGGCGATGAGGCGCAGGATGTCGTGCGGCACGGTTGCCTTGCGGCGGATCCACTCAATGACGAAGGCCACGCCCATCGTCACCGCCGGGCCGACGGCCACGGCAGAGATGATGAACATGATCGGCATCGAAGGCTTGAACCAGATGGGCCGCGAGCGCAGGATGCCGTAGGTCGCCCCGAGCGACGACTGGTGCAGCAGCGAGATGAGCAGGCCGAGGACCGCCAGGACCGGCGCGGCGCCGTGAATGCGATGCGCAAGGGCCCGCAGCTTCGGGTAGCGGTCAAAGAACTTGATCTCAACGATCACTGGCAGGAACTCGACGATCAGGATCGCCAGGTAGATCGTGATGCACCAGGTGATCTCCCACAGGACGGAGTGGATGTTCCAGTAGACCCACGGGTGCCAGAAGCGGTCTGGCCGCCCGATGTCCATGACCAGCGTCAGCAGGGCCGTGGTGTAGCCGATGAAGCCGACGAACACGGCCAGGCGGATGATCGGCTGCAAGCGCTTCAGGCCGAACAGGTACACGACCGCTGAGAGCGTGAACGCGCCTGCGCCCAGAGCGATGGCCGACAGGTCGATTGTGATCCACAAGCCCCAGGGGACGCCGTTCGACAGGTTGGTCAGGATCAGGCCGCGAGCGAAGACCAGTATGGCGGCCGTGAGGCCGGCCAAGAGGGCCAGGCCGAGAAAGCCCAGCCAGCCGCCCGCGCGCGGGGAGATGGACAGACGCCGTGAGATGGGTGCCGTCGAGGTGGCCATGGCCTACACCCCCTCCTTGGGCGGGATGTAGTACACGCTGGGGCGAGTGCCCAACTCCTCGCGCAGGCGGAAGGTGGCGCTGTTCTCGATCAGCTTGGCGACGCGGCTCTCCGGATCCTTCAGGTCGCCGAAGACGCGGGCGTCGACCGGGCAGATGTTGACGCAAGCCGGCGTGGCTTCCGGGTCGACGCCCGGCACCAATCCGTTGGCCAGCCCGGCATCGATGCGGTGGACGCAGAAGGTGCACTTCTCCACCACGCCGCGCGGCCGGCGCTCGACCTCGGCGATGCCCCAGGTGGGCACGAACGCGTTGACATCCTCGCGCTCGCCCCAGTTGAAGCGGCGGGCGTCGTAGGGGCAGGCGACCATGCAGTAGCGGCAGCCAATGCAGCGGTCGTAGTCCATGATCACCACTCCGTCCTCGCGGACGTAGGTGGCCTGGACCGGGCAGACCTCGACGCACGGCGCGTGCTGGCAGTGCAGGCAGGGGCGGCTGAAGAAGTAGCGCCGGCCGCTGGCGCTCTCGGCTTCCTGGACGATGTTCCAGGGCACCTCGGGCGCCACGTCGTTGGTGGCCGAGCAAGCCCGCTGGCAGTAATCGCAGCCGATGCAGGTGTCGAGGTTGATGACCATGCCCCACTGATGCCGGCCCGTGGTGTGGCCGCCGATCTCTTCGCCGGCAAGCTGGGACTGCTTGAACGACGAGAACGGGGAGAGCGGGCCGGTCGTCAGCGCCTGAGCCGCCACGGCCGAGCCGGCGGCCGTCGCCGCCAGCGTCAGAAAGTCGCGCCGGGTCAGCTCGAGCCTAACCTTCTGCTTGCGCTTCTTGCCGGGGGTCTGCTGGCTCATTCCTCGCCTTCCTCGACCACGATCCGCAGCCGGCGGCTGACGATCCAGGCTGCCACGCCGCCGACAATCAACCCGACGATGGCGCCCTGCGCCAAGCCGACATACAGCCGCACGCTGCTGGAGGCTTCTAGCGTCTGAATCTGTGCTTCCTGCTCCTGGACCTGCTGCTGCAAAGCCTCGGGATCGACCTCAGGCGCCGCGGGTTGATCGCCGCTCAGGGACAAGATCGTGTCGCGTGTATGGACTGTGTCCTTGTGGCAGCCGATGCATGTCTCCGATCCAACGGAGAAGGTGTGGCCGGTGGCTACCAGTCCGCCGACCGCAGGGCCGGCGTCGGGCGACCGGTACATGTGGCAGTTGCTGCACTCAAGTCCGGCGTTGGCGTGCGTGCTGTGGGCAAAGCCCTGACCTCGATCCTGATGGCAGTTGGTGCACAGGGCGGTGATCGAATCGGCCTTGGGCTTCTGCGTGTGCGGGTTGTGGCACGACTGGCACTGCAAGCCGACCTCGCCGTGCTTGCTGGCGCGCCACTCGTCCGTGGTGGTCTTGTGGCAGGTCGAGCACAATGTAGCATCCGGCTCGATGGGCATCGGCTTCTCGGGGTGCCCTATCTGAAACGGGCCGTGGCACGCCTCGCAGGTGACGCCTTCGGCGGCATACGACGCCTTCTCGGCGTCATACCCTGTGACGTGGCATTCCAGGCAGGTGAACTGGCTGCCGAGCTCCGACCAGTTCTGCTGGAAGATCGGCGAGGAGAAGGCGGCCGCGTGGCGGGTGGTTTCCCACTGGCCGTGGATCTCCTGGTGGCAGGTCGAGCAGAACTCGGCGCCAGCGTACCTGCCTTCCGGCGTCGGAGTGGGCGTGGGCGCGTCCTGAGCGGAGGCAGGGGCGGTCCAACTGGCCGATGCCACCCCGAGCGCCATGAACGTCGCCAGCGCGATGACAAAGGCCAGCCAGGGCCGAACCTTCGATGAGGGCTTGAGATTGGGCATATCGCTTCTCCAGAGCCGGGCTAGGCCCCCCCCCGCCGGATAGTACCCTTCAGCAGGCCAAGGCTGCTGGGGGCTTGCAGGCAAGGCAGAAGGCGGAGTGGGGCATATGACCCATCGACGTGGGTCTAATCGCCCCCTCCATTCTGGACAAATAGGCTAGATTTGATGAGTGGTACCTATCCTTGCCGAGTGTGAAGAACGTCACGTCCGGGCATAGCTGCCGGGGCCTGCGCGTGGCTTTCACCGTAGGGCACCCGGCGCGTTCCATCGAGCGCCCTCCACACAGGTAGGCCACCCACAAGCCTGCGCCTGGCAGAGAGCTCCGGACACTCCGGACAGTAGCCCAGTTGCCCGGGTCCTGTTCACGGCAGTGAAGGAAGAGGCTGCCTGAGATGATGATGGGCGGCCGGGACCTTGACGAGGGGTTTGTGATCCAGGGTTCTCCCGTTGAGATCGACGCCGGGGCGGCAGAGTCCAAGACCGGCGGGGAGTGGTCAGGGCCGCGTTCACGATGCTGCTGGACACGGTAGGTCCTGGCCCAGGGGCCGGTGCTAGTAAGCCTGGCCCGCCATGCTCGCAGCGTTGACCGGGATCCAGGTCTCGCCGAACTTCCCGATCAAGCTCGGCCAGGGGCAGGGAGCGCAAGCGAGGCACCGCTGGCTGTTCGTGGCTCGCGGCAACCGTCGACGAACATCTGAATCCCGGGCTGAGACGAATCCCTCGCCGGTGACACGAGGCAGTACCCGTGTCCGCACGCGCGAGCGAGGGGCACGGCGAGCGGCGAACTGCGACCTCCGGTCTCGCCAATCCTGGCGGCTCGAGGGCGCCTTTGAGGTAGGAGCGACGGATTCGGCGATTCGATCGCCACTTTCCGGTCGCCAGTGCGCGGTTTGGGGTCCGCCCTGCAGATGGTCGCGGGCGCGCGCGGGGCAGTCTGTCAGGAGCACGAGGGCTGGGTGCGGCCGATCGATGCGGACTGAGCGGAATGCTCCCCTCATCTCATTCTGCATTAATGATCGCGTGGGACACTCCGGCCACCGAGGCTCGCCCGGTGGCACCGGCATAGGTTCCCGGGATCGGTTACCGTCATCATCATGATAAAATGGGTGCACTTGAGCCAAGATCGTGGCTCGGTGTATCGACAAGGTGAGGATCCGCATGACGAATGCCCCTGTTGCGCCGGCGCGATCCGGCGGACGTGTGAAGTTTCTGCTCGGCGGCCTGCTGATCGTCGCCGCAGTGGTCTACCTGATCGCCTCCTCGACCCAGGCGGCGGCGCAGTACTACCTGACCGTCGATGAGCTGGCAGTCAAGGGCGAGTCCGTTCGCGGGCGGGATCTCAAAATCTCCGGCGCCGTCGACGGTGAGACGATCTCGTATGATCCGCAGACCCTGACGTTGCGGTTCACGATTGCCAACGTCCCGGCCGACCTGAACGAGATTGAGAAAGCCGGCGGGTTGGCCGAGGTGCTGCATCAAGCCGTCGCCGACCCGAATGCCCGGCGGCTGCAGGTGTCCTACGTCGGCCCCAAACCGGATCTGCTGCGCAACGAAGCCCAGGCCATCATCACCGGGCGCATTGGGGAGGATGGCGTCTTCGAGGCCAGCGAGCTACTGCTGAAATGCCCGACCCGCTACGAGCAGGAGGTTCCGCTCCAGTCTTCCGGAGCGTAGGTCTTCGTCGGACGAATCTCGCGAACCGGCCGGCCTGGCTGGGCCTGACCGCCGGTTCGATCTTGTAGTCGCTCAGCCTTCAATCCCGTTTCTCCGACCCCGCTGGGAAGGTTTGCGCACCGGGGTCGGGTGTTGTGTGGAGGGTGATTGCGTGCTGGCCAATGTAGGCTTCTTCACGATCGTGGTGACGTTCCTGGTGGCGCTCTACGGTGCGGGGGCGGCAGCCTACGGAACGCTGCGCCGCAGACCGGCGCTGGTCGACAGCGCCCGGCACGCGATGCTGCTCACCTGGCCCCTGCTCAGCGTCGCCTCGGGCTGTCTGATCGGCTTGCTGGTGTCGGGAGCGTACGACATCGCTTACGTGGCCTCAACGACCAGCAGCGCCATGCCGCTCTACTTGAAGATCACGTCCTGGTGGGGCGGGCAGGCCGGCTCGCTCCTGTTCTGGTCGTGGCTGATGGCTGCGTTTGCCACCGCGGCCAGCGCCCGCAGCTGGGAGCGCGATCGCGAGTTTCTGCCGTGGGTGATCGTGGTGACGATGATCACGCTGGCCTTCTTCCTCAGCCTGGTGGTGTTCTTTGAGAATCCCTTCGCCCGGCTGTGGATGACGGTGGACGGCCAACAGCTGAAAGCATTGTTCCAGCCGGCGGGCGCCGTGCCGCTCTTCCCGGCCGATGGCAACGGGCTGAATCCGCTGCTGCGGCACCCCGGCATGGTGATCCATCCGCCGATGCTCTACCTGGGCTTCGTGTCGTTTGTGATCCCCTTCGCCTTCGCCATGGCAGCCCTGATCACCCGGCGCACCGATGACCGCTGGATCCGGATCACGCGACGCTGGACGCTGGTCGCCTGGCTCTTCCTGTCGCTGGGGCTGATCCTCGGCGGACGCTGGGCCTACGACGTCCTCGGCTGGGGCGGCTACTGGGGCTGGGATCCGGTGGAGATCGCCGCCTTCATGCCCTGGCTTACCGGAACGGCGTTCCTGCACTCGGTCGTCGTTCAGGAGAAGCGAGGCATCCTCAAGCACTGGAACATGGTGCTGATCATCCTGACCTACTCGCTGGTCATCTTCGGCACCTTCCTGACGCGCTCCGGCGTTCTGTCCTCGGTCCACTCCTTCGCCCAGTCCGCCATCGGCCCGATGTTCTTCGCCTTCATCGGCCTGACCTTCGTCATCTCGCTTTCGGTGCTGATCAGCCGCTGGTCGGATCTCAAGGGCGACAACCAGCTCGACTCCATGTTCTCGCGTGAAGCGCTGTTTACGCTGAACAACCTGCTGTTCATGGGCATCCTGGTCGTCTGCTTCTGGGGGGTGATCTTCCCACTGATCTCGGAGATCTTCACCGGCCAGAAGGTGACCGTCGGGCCAGTGTTCTACGAGCGGGCGACCGGCCCACTGTGGGCCGGCCTGCTGCTGCTGATGGGCGTGGCGCCGCTGTCGGTCTACGGGCGCACGTCCTGGAACAACCTGGGGCGGGCGGCCTGGAAGCCGATGGCTATTTCGCTGGTTGTGCCTCTGGCCGTGGTGCTGCTCGGAGTCCAAAATGTGGCGGCCGTACTGGGCTACTGGCTGGTCGGGCTGGTCGTGGCCGTGGTGGCCTACGAATTCTGGCGCGGCGCGCTTGCCCGGCGCAAGCTGCATGGCGAGCACCTGCTCGTGGCGCTGGGCCGGCTGGCCGGTCGCAATCGGCGCCGCTACGGCGGGTACATCATCCACCTGGGCGTGGTGGTCATGGCGCTGGGCATCATCGGCATCGAGATCTACCAGACCGAGACCCAGGGGACGCTGGCGCGCGGCGAGCAGCTGACGCTGGGCCGCTACGTGATGACCTACGACGCCCTGTCGGTCTTCGACACGGCCGATGGCAAGAGCGTCGCACGCGCCGTCGTGACGGTCTACAAGGATGGCCGCAACGTGGGCGAGCTGTACCCGCGCCGGGACTACTTCTATGCCAGCCAGCAGCCAATGACCATCCCGGGTGTGCGCTCGACGCTCGAGGACGATTTCTACGTGATCCTGGTAGACTGGCAGCCGATCGGTACGCAGGGCGCCACCTTCAAGGTCTATCACAACCCGCTGGTGAACTTCGTCTGGGGAGGCGGGCTGATCTTCATCCTGGGCACGCTGGTTGCCGCCTGGCCGGAGCGTGACCCGGAGTCGGCGCGTCGGCGGGTTCCGGCGCGCGCCGGCGCCGCCCGCGCCTGAGGGAGGCACGATGCGCAAGGTTGGGTTGCTCCTGCTGGGACTGGGCTTCGCCGCGGCGGCGCTGGTGGCGATCGCCGGCAGGGCTGCGGCGCAAGGGCCGTCGCCTTCGGACGATGAGGTCAACGCCGTCGCCAAGCAGCTCTACTGTCCAGTGTGTGAGAACATCCCGCTGGATGTCTGCCCCACACAGGCCTGTGCGCAGTGGCGCGACACGATCCGGCTCAAGCTGTCTGAAGGCTGGAGCGAGAAGCAAATCAAGGACTACTTCGTCGAGCAGTACGGAGCGCGGGTTCTGGCGACCCCGCCGGCCGAAGGGCTGAACTGGCTGGTGTACGTCCTGCCCCCGGCAGCTTTCCTGGTGGGGGCCTTTCTGCTGTTCCGCGCCCTGCGCAGCTGGCGGCATGCAGCTGCCGCCGCGCCGGCGGCGCCGGCCGCCCAGGTTGCGAACGACGATCCGTATGTGCGCCGCCTCGAGGACGAACTCAAACGCGGCGCATAGTCTGGAGCGACGTCCGAAGTCCGCCGGACATCGGACGTCGCCGGCCTAGAAAGGCTTCGTGCTGATGACGGACGGACAAGGGGAGACCGCTCAGCCTGCATCGCCCAAGCGCAACTTCGGCATTGTCCTGGTCTGGGTGGCGGTGCTTGGCCTGCTGGCGATCGTGGGCGTCGGGCTGATCCGGACGCAGCAGGGTCCGGCAGGGGTTGGCAGCAAGCCGAACCCCTTCACGTTGCGGGCCTTCGACGGCGTGGAGTACAACACCGCCGAGCTGGTCGGCCAGGTGGTGGTGATCAACTTCTGGGCTTCATGGTGCAAGCCCTGTGAACAGGAAGCGGCTGAGCTCGAGCAGGCCTACCAGCAGTTCAAGGATCAGGGCGTCGTGTTCCTGGGGGTGAACTACGTGGATACCGAACCCGAAGCCAGGGCGTATCTCGAACGCTTCGGCATCACCTATCCCAATGGACCCGACCTGGGGACGCGCATCTCGCAGGCCTTCCGCATTCGTGGCGTCCCGGAGACCTACATCCTCGGGCCAGATGGACGTCTGGCGCACGTCAAGATCGGTCCGTACACCTCGCTGGGCGAGATCGCGGAGGCAATCCAAGCCGCGCAGGCGCCCTAGTCGAGGTGCCCGCGGTCACGAAGGCCCGGTAGTTCGCGTCCGGCGCAACCGGCATACTGGAATCACATCATGGACCTTGGCTCTATTCTGATCATCATCGGCCTGACCCTTCTGGTGGTTGCGTTCCTCGCCCGCCCGCTCGTCGAGCGGCGGGCGTCGCTGGTGACGAGCGAGGAGCACCAGCTCTCCGCGCTGCAGGCTGAACGCGACAAGATCCTGACCATGATCCGCGAGATCGAGATGGAT
>Ga0315274_10011074_pt1 | contig 12939 bp, 9 predicted proteins | sample YL17G02_20_MG_FD_203700 | JGI IMG/M metagenome (GOLD analysis project Ga0315274, IMG submission 203700) | Sediment microbial communities from Yellowstone Lake, YNP, Wyoming, USA - YL17G02_20 | ecosystem: Environmental > Aquatic > Freshwater > Lake > Sediment | place: USA: Wyoming | collected... | reverse complement strand
GCGCGCCGCCGCTACAGGGTGTTGGCGATTCATGCGAGAGGTGAGAATTCTGGGTTAGCGCGGCTTCGGCCGGTTGATCTGGTCACCCACCGCCGGAGAATCTGACTTTCGGTTGAACGGTGCGGCGCCTTGGCACGTCTCATCCGTGTAGTTCACTACAAGTCGGGACTGATCGCCGAGACCGGTCCCGCCCGTCAGGCCCTCTGGCGGAGAGGAGGTGCGTAAGGTTGTTTTGGGTTGGCGGGCGCCGTCAGGCGCCCGCCCTTCTTTCGCTTCCTCCAGCGGTCTGCATCAGGCGTGAGACGGCCCGGGTCCCATGCTGCGGTCGCCGCCCCCCTCTCCCGTCCTGAGATCCCTCTCCAGGCTGGGGAGGTCAAGGCACAAACCCTGTGAGGAATGGACCGGCGCTTTGTCGAACTCACCATGCGTGGATGTGGCCCGGCGCGAGGTGCGCACAACTTTTGACCTTGTGCGGCGTTTTACGATTGGTGAACGAGGCGGATGCCATTGCCGGCTTGGGGACGGCTCCGCGAGGAATGAACATTTGCAGGTCCTGATGAGTCCATTACTGCATTGACCCGGATGAGGAAGGGAATTCAGCGAGGCGGGGGGCGGTTGCTGACCGGCCTCCTGTTACTCTTGGCGGGTGGCTGCGGCACGGAGCACTACCGTAAGTCTGCGGACAAGGAGGCGTATCAACTCGTGGCGGAGAAGGCCGGGCAGGTGCCCAACATGGATCAGCGATTCACCATCGACCAGACGAACGAAGTTACCCTGGAAGGCCTGCCCCGGATGGAGACGATCAAGGAGTTCCTGGGGACTGCGGGATCCAGCGAGCGCGACGCCGCGGTGCTCTCGCTCGAGAAGGCCCTCGAACTCGGCGTCCAACACAGCCGACTCTACCAGAACAACAAGGAACAGCTCTACCTGGCGGCGCTTGATCTCTCGCTCTCGCGGCACGAGTTCACGCCGCTGTTTTCCGCACCCTCCGGCGCCCGGTATGACGGCAATACCGCCCGGGTCGTGGCCCTGGAACCCGATCCGGAGAAGCCCGGCCAGTACAGGCCGGTGTACAGCGATGCCATTGTGGATGAACATCGGATCGGCGCCAACACTGGCATCCAGGTGGATTGGCTGATCCGGGACCTGGGCCGGATTTCCGCGGCATTGAAGCTCGATTTTACGCGGTTTCTGACCGGCGATGCCCGGTGGGCGGCGAATTCGGCGTTGGCCGCGACCTTCACCCGGCCGCTGCTGCGCAACGCCGGCTTCAAGCGCGAGCAGGAGAGCCTCACCCAGGCCGAGCGCAGTCTTCTCTATCAGGTCCGGGACTTCACCCGCTTCCGCAAGAGCTTCAGTGTGGACGTCGCCGCGGCGTATTACGGTGTGCTGGGCAACCGGGACCAGGCCCGCAACGCCTACGTGAAGCTGCTCAGCTCCCGAAAGACCGCCGAGCGCACCCGCGCCCTGGCTGAGGAGGGCCGCACCACCCAATCCGACCTGGGCCGGCTGGAGCAGCAGGAACTTTCCGCCGAGGGTTCCTGGATCAACGCCGTGCGGCTCTACAAACGCTCGTTGGATGATTTCAAGATTCTCCTGGGCCTGCCGGTGGAGATGAGTCTCGTGCTGGACGACCGGGAGCTGGCCGAATTGAAGATTCAGCATCCCCAGATCAACGTTGAAGACTCCATCCGCGTTGCGCTGGAGGCGCGCCTCGACTACCAGAATGAGCGCGACCAGTTTGACGACGCCGTTCGCAGAGTCGCCTTGGCCGCCGATGGACTGAAAATGCAGGTGGACCTCACTGCCAGCGGGAGCATCGGCACCGCGGGCTCTGTGGATAGCACGTTCCCCGCTCCTTCCAAGCGAAACGCCCAATGGGGGGCTGGCCTCGCCATCGATCCGCCGCTGGACCGCAAGGCGGAGCGGAATACCTATCGTTCCGCCCTGATCTCCCAGGAGCGGGCGGGACGGGCCTTCGCCCAGCGCCGGGACGAGATCGAGCTCCAGGTCCGGGAGAGCTGGCGCACGCTGGAGCAAGCCAAGCGCACCTACGAGATCAGCGAGCTGGGAGTCAAGACCGCCGAGCGGCGGGTCGAGGAGCAGGATTTGCTGGCGGAGTTGGGGCGCGCCAAGGCGCAGGACCAGGTGGACGCCCAGAACGATCTCGCCAGCTCGAGGAACGATCTCACCCAGGCGCTGGTGGCCCACACCATCGCGCGGCTGCAATTCTGGAACAACATGGGTATCCTTTACATCAAAGACAGTGGACAATGGGAGGAGGTCAAAGATGGCACCACGCAATAGCATCCTCACCTGGCTCGTCGCACAGCCCAAATGGCGCTTCGCCGCCGTCCTCTTGCTGATCGCCGGCGGCGTTCTGTATTTCCGCGGCGCGGGCAAGGCCCCGGGCAACGGCCTGACTTTCGCCGCCCGGCGCGGCCCGCTGGACATCTCGGTCCTCGAAGGCGGCAGCATCCAGGCCCTCGAGTCCCAGGAGATCAAGTGCGAAGTGCGCGTGGGCTATCAGGGCACCAAGATCCTCAAGATCGTGGAGGAGGGCTACCAGGTCACCGACGAGGACGTGAAGACCAACAAGATGCTCGTCGAGCTCGATCCGTCGGAACTGGAGAAGCAGATCGTCCAGCAGGAGATTCAATACCAGTCGGCCGCCGCCTCCTTCACCGACGCCCAGCAGGGCTACGAAATCCAGGTCAATCAAAACGCCAGCGACATCATGGCCGCCGAGCAAAAGGCCCGGTTCGCGCGCATGGACTTCGAGAAATTCCTGGGCGCTGAAGCCGCCGAGCAGGTCTTTCAAGAAGTTGCCGCCCGCACCCCGCCCGAACCAACCAACAGCGCTGCGGCACTGCTGGTGTCCGAAGCCAAACCTTCGGCGCGGCCGCCGGTCCAAGCCATCGCCCCCGGCGCCACCAACGCGGCCACTGCTCCCGCAGCGTCGGCGGTCGCGACGGTGGTTGCGGCAAGCCCGCAGGCCTCGCCGGCTCCCACTTTGGTGACGATCGTCGAAGGCGGGCCGCCGATGGCCTCGGTCACGGCGCCGGTGCCCGCAGTGCCCCCCCCCGCATCGGTTCCACCCACCCCGGAACCTGTGCCGCCACCGCCGAAGGTCGAGATTGACTTCCTCAAGTACGCCAAGGTTGAAGTGTTGGGTGACGGCGATGCCAAGCAGAAGCTCCGCAAGTTTGAAGACGACCTTCAGCTCGCCAAGAAGGAGCTCGGACAGGCCCAGTCCCAGTACGAAGGCACGCGCCGGCTCTTCGACAAGGGCTTCGTCACGAAGGTGGAGTTCCAGCGGGAGGAGATTGCCTTCGAGAACAACCGCCTGAAAGTCCAGACGGCCGAAACCGCGCGCGACCTGTTCCTCAAGTACGAGTTCGTCAAGCTCGCCGAGGAATCGCTCTCGAAGTACACCGAAGCGGCGCGCGAGTTGAATCGCGCCCGCAAGGCGGCCATCTCGAAACTGGCCCAGGCCGAGGCCCGCCTCAAGTCCGCCCAAGGCCAGTACAACGTCCAACTCCGCCAACGCAAGGAACTGCAGGAGCAACTCGCGAAGTGCCTCATCCGCGCCACGAAGCCGGGACTCGTCGTCTATGGCAGCGCCCGCGACGAATATTACTATGGGGGCGAGGAGCGCATCCGCGAGGGCGCCACCGTGCGCGAGCGTCAAACGATGATCACCATCCCGGACCTGACCAAGATGTCGGCGCGGGTCAAAATCCCCGAGAGCTACATCAAGAAGGTGAAGAAGGGCCAGAAGGCGAAAATCACCGTGGAGACGGCGCCCGACCAGAAACTCACCGGCGAGGTCACCAAGGTCGGCGTGTTGCCGGATTCGGAGAACCGCTGGATGAACCCGGACATGAAGGTCTATCTGACCACCATCACTGTGGACGGCCTGCACGACTGGCTCAAGCCCGGCATGAGCGCCAAGATCGAGATCATGGTGGACCGGCTCGACGACGTCGTTTATGTGCCGATTCAGGCCATCACGCCCATTGAGGGCAAGCGCGTCTGCTACGTGCTGAACGGCAAGCCGGAAGCGCGCGAGGTCGAGGTGGGCCAGTTCAACGACGAGTTCATCGAAATCAAGAAAGGCATGAAGGAGGGAGAAAAAGTCTTGCTCCGCCCGCCAGAAGGCACCCAGCCGCAGGAAGAGAAGGAACCCAAACAGCAACCGAAACCCGTGGTGCCACCAGGCGGCCCGGCCGCAGGGCCGGTCGGACAAGGCTAGGCCGCGCGATCCCGCCCTCTCCGCTGCGTCCCATGCCCCCGCCCATCGTCCAACTCGACAACCTGCACAAGACCTACCAGATCGGCCCGGTCACTGTCGAAGCCTTGCGGGGCGTGACCCTCGATATTCTCGCCGGCGACTACGTGAGCATCATGGGACCGTCCGGGTGCGGGAAATCAACGATGCTAAATCTGCTCGGCTGTCTGGACCGGCCCACTTCGGGCAGGTATTGCCTCGGCGGGGAAGACGTCTCCCGCATGAACGACGACGCGCTCTCGGCGACCCGCAGCGCCCGGCTCGGCTTCGTTTTCCAGTCCTACAACCTCATCCAGCAACTGACCGTGGTGGAGAACATCGAGATTCCCCTGTTCTACCAGGGACAATCTGAGGAAGAGAGCCGGGCGCGGGCCCACGAATTCGCCGCGCGCGTTGGGCTGGAGGATCGGCTGGATCACAAACCCTTCGAACTGTCCGGCGGCCAGCAACAGCGCGTGGCCATCGCCCGCGCCCTGGTAAACGACCCGATCCTCATCCTCGCCGACGAACCGACCGGCAACCTCGATTCCAATTCCGGAGCGGAGATCCTCAAGGTCTTCGACGAACTGAATGCCCAGGGCAAGACGATGATCCTGGTCACCCACGATCCCACCGTGTCCAGCCACGCGCGCCGCATCATCCGACTTCGTGACGGTCGGGTCGAAAGCGACGTGTTGAACTAAAGCCATGCCCGACGCGCCCTCCGCTGCTCAGCCGGCCGCCCGACCCCGGCAACCGGCGCCTGGACCGCCCCGAGGGCGCGGCTTCGCCCGGCTGAAGCGCACCGTCCGGTTGGGCGTCAAGAGCCTGTGGCTGCACCGGCTTCGCTCGTTGTTGACTGTCCTGGGCATTGTGTTCGGCGTCTGCTCGGTGATCGCCATGCTCGCCATCGGCGAGGGCGCCAGCTTTGCGGCTCAGGAAGAAATCAAGAAACTTGGCAGCCAGAACATCATTCTCAGGAGCCGCAAGCCGCCGGAGCAGCAGAAAGTGTCCGACCGCGGCAGCCAGAGCTACGTCCTTGATTACGGGCTGACCTACACCGACATCAAGCGCCTCAAATCCACCATCCCCGGCGTCACCATTGTCGTCCCCGGCCGCATCCTGCGGGAATGGGTCTATAACATCAGCCGCCGCGTGGACAGCGATGTGGTCGGCACCGTGCCCTGGTACCCCGAGATGCGGAACCATCCCGTTGCCCGCGGACGGTTTTTCACGGACCCGGAAATGGAATCCGGCGCCAAGGTCTGTGTCCTGGGCGCTGAGATGGTCAATGCCCTGTTCCCCATCGATTCCCCGATTGGCTGCGACGTCCGCGTGGGAAGCGACTACTACCGGGTCATCGGGGTCATGGAACCGCGCGCCCAGGTCAAATCCAAGGACCCGGGCCGCAGCGGCGGGGGCGAATCTGCCAACCGCATGTTCATCCCCCTGGAAACCGCCAAGACCCAGTTCGGCGAGATCATTCGCAAGGTGCGGAGCGGCAGCTTTGAGCAGGAACGGGTCGAGCTGCACGAAGTCACCGTCAAGGTCCACCGCCTGGAGGACGTGGTCGATGTGGCCGCGGCGATCAAGGTCCTCATGACACGGAATCACGGGAAAGAGGACTACGAGATGGAGGTGCCGCTGGAACAACTCAAGCAGGCGGAGGCAGTGAAACGGATCTTCAATATCGTGCTCGGCTCCATCGCCGCGATTTCGCTGCTCGTCGGAGGCATTGGCATCATGAACATCATGCTGGCCAGCGTGACCGAGCGGACGCGGGAGATCGGCATCCGCCGTGCGCTCGGGGCCAAGCGCCGCGACATCATCGTCCAGTTCCTCGTCGAAACCGTGATGCTCTCCGGCGCGGGCGGCGTCATGGGCGTGTGCCTCGGTGTGATCATTCCCTACCTCGTCACCACGTTCGCCGACATGAAGACGATCATCGTCTTCTGGTCGCCGATCCTCGCCTTCTCGATCTCCGCCCTGGTCGGCGTCGTGTTCGGACTCTATCCCGCTTTCCGCGCGGCCGCCATGGACCCGGTCGAAGCCCTCCGGCACGAGTGAGGTCCGTTGCGGTGATGAAACCCCGACGATCCCTGGCGTGGATCGCGCTTGTTGCCACCGCCGCCCTCGTGACGGTCCGCCTCCTCACTCCGCATGAGCCCAAGTTCGAAGGGAAACCGCTCAGTGCCTGGGTCATGATGCTCCACCCCTCCGGTCGGGGTTATGACCCGAAGGATTTCGAGGAGCAGAGCCGGATTCATGAGCGGGGTGTGGAAGCCGTGCGGGCGATCGGCACCAACGCCTTGCCGTTTCTCCTGCAGGAGGTCCGTGTCCGCGATCGGCCGTTGAAGCGGGCGTTTATGCGGCTGGTCGAGCGACAGTCCATTATCAGATTTCGTTGGGCCTCAGCCGAAGACCGACGGCTTCGCGCGGTGAGTGGCTTTGAGGCGCTGGGACCGGTCGGCGTGTCAGCGGTCCCCGCGCTGCTCGACCTGTTCGCTGGCGATCCGGATGTTGCCTTCTGCGCCTCCGCGGCCGTGGTAAGCATCGGACCGGGCGCCGTCATCCCCTTGACCCATGCGCTCACCAACGCGAGCCCGATTGTGCGGACCCACGCGGCAGCAGCACTTGGCTATTTCCATTCTCAGGCTGAACCGGCCATTCCGACGTTCATCACCCTGATGCGGGATGCCGACTTCAACGTCCGCCTCACTGTGGCATCGTCCTTGGGGCATATCGGGGGCCGCCCGGAGGACGTTGTGTCCGCCCTGATTCGAGGGCTGGAAGATCCGAGCGCCTCCGTTCGCGACAACTCCGCCCTCTCTTTGGGCCGGTTTGGACCGCAGGCTGGGGTCGCCGCTCCGGCCTTGCGGAAGATGATCCGGGATAAGCGCGATCCAATGGGTGATGCGGCCCGTGCTCTGGTGCGAGTGGACCCAGAAGCGGCAGCGGAAGCTGGAGTCAGGTGAGCCGCTTCAGATGAACCTGGAGAAACCGACAAGAAGGGGTTTGCAGTCCGCGGGGCCAGCCGCTATCAATCCGCCGTGGCGCCGATTCCGCTGCTCATCGTTTATTGCCTGCTCATCCTGACCGCATCGCTGGCCGGCGGCTTGGTGCCGTCGTGGTTGCGGCTCACGCACACCCGCCTGCAGGTGGCCACCAGCTTCGTAGCCGGCCTGATGCTGGGCGTCGGCATTCTGCATCTGTTGCCGCACGCGTGGCACCAGTTGGAGTCGGTGGACCGCGCGGCGAGCTGGTTGCTGGCTGGGTTTCTGGTCATGTTCCTGATCCAGCGGTTCTTCCATTTCCATCACCATGACGTGCCGGATGAAGCGCCGGAACGCGTCGAAGCCTGCGGATGTGAGCATCACGACCACACGCATGAACGGGAAACGGATCACCACCCCGACCACACGCTGGCCGGCAAGTCCGCGCGCAATCTCTCCTGGGGGGGCGCGGCGTTTGGATTGACGCTGCACACGCTCATCGACGGCATCGCCCTCGCCGCCAGCGTGGAAGCGGAGGCGCACGGCGGAGTGGGAGCCGGGTTGCTGGGACTCGGCACGTTCCTGGTGATCATTCTGCACAAGCCCTTTGACGCCATGGCCATCACCACGCTGATGGCGGCCGGGGGCTGGTCGAAACGCGCGCGCCATTGGGTCAACGCTGCCTTTGCCCTGGTCATTCCGGTCGGTGTGTTGCTTTTTCATTTCGGGGCCAAGCAGTTCTCCGGATCGGCCGGAGTTTTCCTGGGTTCGGCGCTGGCGTTTGCCGCCGGCACGTTCCTGTGCATCGCAGCCAGCGATCTCCTGCCCGAGCTACAGTTCCACGCGCACGACCGCTTCAAGCTCTCGTTCGCGCTGGCGGCAGGCTTGTTGGTCTCCGTGGTGATCGGCCGCTTCGAAACCAGCGGGCACGATCATCATCGTGCGCTGACGCCTTCTTCGGCTGTGGGTGCGCCCGGCGATGGACCGATCGAGGCGCGCTGAAGATTACCAGGAGGAGCCCAGGGGGTCCTGAAGTTCGCGCCAAGCTCCGTCGGCAGCACTTATCCGCCCAATCCGAATACCGAAAGCGGAGCCCGAAGACGGCGGAAAAAACCCGCGCCTCGCTGGATTGGGTGACTACGGACTTCGGCGTTTCTCCCGTTTCTGCCGCTCACCCCCACGTTCAGAGCCGCCCGGTGTGATCATCCGCATCGCCGAAGAGGGCTGGACAACCGGCAGCCGTCTCAGAATCATCAGGGGCGAAAGGCGTTCCCGGCTGACGGGTTGAACGCGGAAAGCACTGGATGCTCTGGCTAACCCTGCAACAGCTCAAGTCGAAGTCGCCCCGGAGGCGCAAGCGAGCGGTTCAAAAGCTCCGCCAGCTCGGAAATGCCGACGTGGTCGAACCGCTGATCGAGGCGTTGAAGGACCCGGAACAGGAGGTGCGGCAAGCCGCCGCGGAGGCGTTGGGCGAGGGGCGAGATCCTCGTGCCGTCCCGCCGCTGTTGAGCGCGCTGCGCGACACGGCCACTCCGGTGCGGGAATCGGCCATTGACGCGCTGAAGCGAATCGGCAGCCGCGAGGCGATCTCACCGCTGGTCGAAGCCCTGCGGGAAAGCAACGCGAGCATCCGGTGGCGGATGGCGCAGACTTTGAAGTCCCTCGGCTGGCAGCCTAAGTCCGAGGAAGAGAACGCGACCTTCCTGGTGGCCCTGGGTGAGCTGGAGCGGGCGGCGATGCTGGGAAAGGCCGCAGTGAAGCCCTTGGCCCAACTGCTCAAGGAATCCGCCTACCCGAAACGGGTGGCGGCGGTGGATCTGCTGGGGGAGATCGGAGATCCTTCGACGGTTCCGCCCTTGCTGACCGCTCTGAACGACAGCGATCCCTTCCTGCGGCGGGCGGCCGCCAACGCATTGGGCCACATGGGCCGGACCGAAACCGTGGGCCCGCTCATTTCAACACTCAAAGATCCCGATCCCAAGGTCCGCGGCGCGGCGGCCAACTCCCTCGGGCTGTTGGCGGATCATCGGGCCGTCCAACCTCTGATCCAACTGCTGCGAGACGGCCATTGGGAAGTCCGGGTCGAAGCGACAGAAGCCTTGGGCCGTCTGCAGAGCCCGGAGGCGCTTCAGCCATTGCTGGGTTGCCTGCGTGATGAGGACAAAGAAGTGCGCGCGGAGGCCGCTCGCGCCCTGGGAGAACTCGGGGATCCCGGCTGCGTGGAGGCACTCGTGAACGCCCTGGTGGAGCCCGACGTGGGCGTGCGCCAGGCGGCGGCCCGGGCGCTGACGAAGGTCAGTCCGTGCTGGGAACAGTTGCCGGCCGCGAGGGAAGCGGCGCCCAATTTGTGGGCCGCGCTCCGCCAGAAAGATCCGGCCGTCCAGTTCGCGGCGGCCGAGGTCCTCCGCCGCCTGGGAGAGATGCCTTCGGCGTCGCCGCCCCAGCCGGACAAACGGGAAGCGGCGATCAGCACCCTGATCGAACTGCTGCGGGACCCGGATCCGGATTTGCGTCGGACGGCCGTTCAGTCCCTGGCGCGGGTGGCGGGCCGCCGTGCCGCCGCGGACCTGGAAACGGCGCTGGGAGATTCCGACAGTACGGTGCGGCAAGCCGCGGCCGCGGCCCTGAAGACCCTTCAGTAGAAAGGCAGACCATGAGTACCACTTTTGAAGGCCGTCGCAGGGTGCTGTTCATCGATGACGACCGGCCCTTTCTGGAGACCATGCAGCGCGTCATGGGCGCCTTGAGTAACGGCAGTTGGGACGTCTTTGTGGCGGAGAGCTCGGGCGCCGCTTTCGCCACCCTTCACGAGCAGCCCATCAACCTGGTGGTGATCGACGTTCAGATGCCGGTCATGGACGGTTTCCAGTTGTTGGCGCTGTTGAACCGCCGACATCCCAACCTGCAGAAAGTGGTTTTGACCGGCTACGCGGCGTCCGCCGAGAACTACCGAGCTGCCTGGCTGAGCAATGGCGCCGAGCTCTTCCTGGAGAAGCCCAGGACGGATGGGGAACAGCGGAGCTTGTTTGCCACGCTCAATGAACTCGCGCGATGGCAGCCCGAACAAGGCTTTCGCGGAGTTTTGCGGCGCGTCGGGCTGCAGGACGTGATCCAGATGGAATGCCTGGCCAGGAGTTCTTTGACGCTTGAGGTCAAAGCGGGCTCGGAGCAGGGACGAATCTACATCAAGGAAGGCAGCATCGTTCACGCATCCGTGGGCCGGCTCAAGGGCGATGAGACGTTCCATCGCCTTCTGGCCTTGCGCGGAGGCGAGTTTGTCACGCGGTCGTTCAGCGAACCCCCGGAGCACACCATCGATGGTCCCTGGGAGTTCCTGCTCGTGGAAGCAGCTCGACAACGGGATGAAAGCGCCCAAGCAGCCGCAGCACCTCCATCGATCGAACCAGAACCGCCAGGGATCGAGACGCTTCCGGCCGCGCCGGAACCGGCCGCAAGTCGAGGCACCGCCCACCGCCCTGCCGCTGACCTCAGACGTGCTCAGGTCTCCCTTGGCGGCTTCTGGTTTCCAACCGTCGGCGGTCAGAGTCGGGATCGGTCCTGACCAAGCGAAGCTCACCCCCGCGCGCCCGGCAGTCGCGGACCCGACGCAGGCTGAAGAAGTGCTGATTTGCTCGGGGCAAGGGGAGATCCTTTATCAGTGGCAATGCCGGAACAGCGAAACTTGGGTCAGTTTCCTGGAGTTTGTCTCCCAGAAGTCGCGACGGCTCGCTCAGGGCCTCGAATTAGGGCCGTTCGACCGCCTGGAAATCCAGACTGCCCGTTCGCGATGGCTGGCCTTGGTTTCCGCCCAGCGGGGCATCCTCGTCCGGCTGCGCAGGGAACCTCGGCCGGCAGATGAACCTGTGAAGGGGTAAGACCCCGACGAGCGAGGACCGGCCCGGCGTTTAGGTCACCCCTGCACCCGCGCCTCTCGCCGACCGCGCACCTCACCAACGAAGAACTGCCACCATCGACGAACTGAGCACCGCAGCCGACCCGCCCGACCGGGCCGCTGGATGAGTGCTGGACAATTCGCTCTTCGCGTGGAAATCATCAGCAGCGATGGACGTTCCAGGACGATGAGTTGAACCCGAAAACATCCCATGCTCTGGCTCACCCTGCAGCAGCTCAAGTCGAAGTCCCCCGAAACCCGCAAGCGCGCGGTCCAGAAGCTCCGTCAGACGGGGACGGCGGAGGTCGTCGCGCCGTTGATCGACGCCCTGAAGGACCCGGAAACCGACGTGCGCCTCGCCGCGGTGGAGGCCCTCGGCGAGATCAAGGACGAGCGCGCGGTGCAGCCGCTCTTGAGTCTCTTGGACGATGCCGAGTTGGCCGTGCGGGAAGCCACGATTGACGCGCTCAAGTCTCTCGGTAACCCGGAGGCGATTCCACCCCTCGTCGCCGTGGTGCAGCGTGGCCACCCCAATGTGCGTTGGCGCGCCGCCCAAGCGCTCAAGGTCCTTGGATGGCAACCCAAATCTGAAGCCGAGAACACCGCGTTCATGGTGGCACTGGGAGACCTGGAACGGGCGGCGCTGCTCGGAAAGGCCGCGGTCGCGCCTCTGGCCGAACTGGTGACCCAGGCCGGCTACCCGAAGCAGGTGATGGCGGTGGAGTTGCTGGGCGAGATTGGCGATCCGTCCGCCGTCCCGCCCCTGCTCACGGCCTTGGCGGACAAAGATGGACTGGTACGCCGGGCGGCCGCCAACGCGCTGGGCCGGATCGGGAGTCCCGAGGCCGTCGGCCCGCTGGTGGGCGCGCTCAAAGATATCGACGTGAACGTCCGGGCGACGGCGGCCAGTGCCTTGGGCGAACTCGGAGATGTCCAAGCGGTGGAAGCGCTGGTCCAGGCGCTGCCAGACGCTCGCTGGGAAGTGCGCGTCGAAGTCCTGGAAGCCCTCGGTCGGCTGAAGGACGCCCGCGCGATGGACTCATTGCTCGCGTGCCTGAACGACGCCGACAAGGAAGTGCGCCACCAGGCAGCCGAAGCCTTGGGCGAGTTGGGCAATCCTGGTTGTCTGGGAGCCTTGGTCCTGGCGTTGGTGGATCCCGATCAAGGCATGCGCCAGGCGACCGCACGAGCGCTGGCCAAGGTGGATCCCTGTTGGGAGCGGACCTCCGCTGCTCAGCAGGCGGCGGCCAGCATCCGCGCTGCCCTTCAGCAGAAAGATTCGGCCATCCAATTCGCCGCCGCCGAGGTCCTCCGCCGGATTGAGCAAGCAGCGGGAGCCGCACCGGCTCCACCTCCCTCGGCGGCGGAGGGTGGATCGGCCACTTCGCGGACCGCCGTGGCGGCGCTATTGGAACTGCTGAAGGATCGCGATCCGAATGTCCGCCGGGCCGCTGTCGAGTCGCTGGGGCGGATGGGCGACTCGAGCCTTCTGGGTCCGCTGCGCGCTGCGTTGAGCGATGAGGACGCCTTGGTGCGCGAGGCGGTGGCCAAAGCACTGGGCGGGCTGCGGTAGGCCGCACCGTTCCTGAAGCACCGTGAGCTGACGCGGAAAACCACCGTCCCTGTTGTTGGCGCGAAGGCGGGTTCAGCCTGTGGCGCAGCAGTTCTCATTTTGACGTGTGGGAACTGAGGTGGGGATGGTGGGGCGGGGTTCAGGAAGCCTACCGACATGACCGCCTGAAAGATTTTTTCATTTTGTTCGGGACTCACTCTTCCCGTTTCGG
>Ga0315274_10011073_pt1 | contig 12939 bp, 11 predicted proteins | sample YL17G02_20_MG_FD_203700 | JGI IMG/M metagenome (GOLD analysis project Ga0315274, IMG submission 203700) | Sediment microbial communities from Yellowstone Lake, YNP, Wyoming, USA - YL17G02_20 | ecosystem: Environmental > Aquatic > Freshwater > Lake > Sediment | place: USA: Wyoming | collected... | reverse complement strand
CTGTGGGCGCCGGGGGGGGCCCCCCTCACCCCGGGGGGGGGGGGGGGGGGGGGCCCCCAGTGGGTTGGGGGGGGGGGGGCCGGCCCCCCCCCCCCCCAAACCGGGGCCCGTCCGCGGCGGGTCCGGAGACCCGCCGCGCAAGCGCGCAGGTTGCGTGGCAGGTTCAGCCGCGCGGCCGCAGAAGGACCCGCGCCGGGTCGAGGTAGCCGATGCGGGCGCCGGGGAGGATCGGGTTCAGGCTGCCCTCGGCGGGCTCGACGGCCTCGACGTGCCAGTCAACAAAGAGGACGTTCGCCCGCCCGCCGTGGCGGAAGTGGACGTACGGGGCGCCCGTCTGGATGTAGAACCATTCCTCGATGAGCGGGTTCGCGCGGGAGGCCGGGGCCTGGAAGGTGTTGATCTGGGCCGAGTCGGCGAAGAGGCCCGTCCGGGATCGGTCGAGCCGGTGGATGGCGCCGAACGTCTTCGGCTTCGTCGCGCCGACCGGGCCCGTGAGTTCGGCGTTGACGCCGTAGGTCCACACCCAGTCGGCGTACTTGGCCTTGTCGCCGAAAGACGCCAGGGCCGGGCAGACGCCGGCGCGCGCGTCCTCGCCCAGGTAGGGGGCGAGCGCGCCCTTCGACCGGTCGACGGTCCGGCGGCCCCAGCCGCTGGCGGCCGACTCGGCCGTCTCGAAGCCGAAGTACCAGCACTTGCCGCCGGTTCCCTCGCTGGCCGCCAGGTCCACCAGGACGAAGAACGTGTCGTCGTGGTCCTTCAGGTACATCCGGGTGGCGACGCCCACGTGCCGCAGGTTCGACGCGCACGAGACCTGGTTGGCGACCTGGAGCGCCCCCGTCAGCGCGGGGACCGCCAGGCCCACCAGCAGGCCGATGATGCAGGCGACGATCATGAGTTCTAAGAGCGTGAAGGCGCGCATCGCTCCGCCTCGTTTCCCCCTGCGTCCGCTCGGCAGCCGGCGGGCCCGGCCCCTTCGCGTCCCCCCTTCGCCGGGGAGCCGGGATTCCGCCTGCCGGTTTTCTGCCGCGACCCGCGCCGGCCTCACGTCCTTCGGCGCCGCGCCAGGATCATCGCGGCCGCGCCGGCCGCCAGCATCGACAGCGTCATCGGCTCGGGAACCGCGAGGGTCTGGAGTTGCCACGGGTCCGCGATGTCCTCGCGGTACGCGTAGTAGAGCACGTTCTGCGTCGCGTCGTAGGCCATGCCCATGAAGCCGATGCCGGCGACGTCGAAGACGTTGCGGCTCGGGTCGCCCGCCAGGACGCTGAGGTCGCCCAGGCTGTCAAGGCAATAGATGGCAGCGGCGGACAGGATGTAGGTATTGCCGTCGGTGTCGACGGCCACGGCGCCGCTCCCGTCGGTCTCGATGTCGGAGGCGATCTTCACGCCGGCGCCCGTCGCGATCGTTCCCGCGGCAAGGTCATCGAGGAAACTGCGGCTGAAGCGGTAGACATCCAGCGTACAGGTGTCCCCTGCGGGCCATGCCGAAGCGGTGGGCACCGGCACGGTCAACTCGCCGTCGGGCGAGAAGGCGAGGCCGCCGCCGAACGCGCCCGTGCCGCCGAAGGTGTCGAGCAGCGTGAGCGACCCGTCCCCGCTCGGATCCAGCAGGTACGCCGACTGCGTCGTCGAGTCCGTCACGAAGACCTTCCCGTAGACCGGGTCTACGGCCAGGCCGTAGTTCCCGTATCCGCCGATCCGGGCGCCGGAGAGTTCGCGCGCCGTCCCCGCCGCCAGGTCCACCTCGACGATGCGGCCCGTGGAGCCCGTGGCCACGTAGGCCAGGGCCCCGTCGGTCCGGACGCTGAAGGCCGACGGATCGACCCACGCGCCGGCCGTCACGGCGATGCCGGTGACCAGGGGGTTGAAGGCGCCCCCCGAGAAGCCGTAGATCGTGTCGCCGTCGAAACAGAAGAGGTTGCCGCCGCCGTCGACGGCCAGAAGCGTGCTCGTATAGACGCCGCCGACCGGCTCCGGAACGTCCGTGCCCGCCGCGGGCGCCGCCATGGCCGCCACCAGCAAGACCATCCCACTCGCTTTCCGCCACATTGCCCCCACCCTCCCATGACTCGGCCCGCACGCGCGCGGCCGCGCGCCGGCCGGACGATTGCCCTCATCTCCCCGGGTGCATGTTTCCCACTGCGCCGCGCGGGTCACGCGCCCGCTCCGGCGCACCGGATGCTCTCGGCGGAGCCCATGAAAAAGACCTTCGGCCCCGCGCGGGGTCGAAGGTCGTTCCAGGGTCCGTCTTGGCGACCATTCCCTGTCCGCGAGGAATGTGCTGCCCGGCGGAATCGGGAGAGGTCTTCTGGCTCGCGAATCATCCTACTCGGCCCGTCTTCCCCTCCGCATCCCGGCGGAGAGTGACTTAACGGCAGGGCCTTTCGTCCTCGCTTACAGCGGCGGGACCGCGGTGGCTTCGCACCACCTTCCCTGTTCCCGATTCCCGTATTCAATTGTCACCCCTTACTATACCCCGGCCGCCGGCCGTTGTCAAGCGCGACCTGGCCTGTCTCATCCCCCGTTTGGGGCGGCACTGGCGGACAAGCCGCCAGTGGCACCCGCCGATGGGAACGCGCCAAGCAGTGCTGCCGCGTTAAGTCTTGACCGGCCCGGCGGGCGGCCTAGAATCGCACGTCATGGCGAGGATGCGTTTCGGCGCGATGGCGGCGGCCGTGGTGTGCGCGCTCGCGGCGCTCGCGGCGGGCGGGTGCCAGAAGGAGGCGCCCGCCCCGGCGCCTCCACCCGCGTCCGGCGCGGCCGCGCCCCTGCGCATCCTCAGCCTCGCGCCCAACCTGACCGAGATCCTCTTCGCCATGGGCCTGGGCGACCGCGTCGTCGGCCGCTCGACCTACTGCGCCTATCCGCCCGAGGCGGCGGCGCTGCCGGCCGTCGGCGACACGCTGCAACTGAACCTCGAGCGGGTCGTCGCCCTGAAGCCCACCGTCGCGTTCCTCATCACGCGGCGCGACGACGTGCCGCGGCGCCTGGAGGCCGTCGGCGTCCGGGCCGTCGCCCTCCGGAGCGACCACATGAGCGAGATGCTCCAGTCCGTCGCCACCATCGGCCGCGAGACCGGCCACGAGGCCGACGCCCAGATGCTCCTCGACCACATCCAGGTGGGCCTGATGCGCGTCCGCGCGCGGGTCAAGGGCCTGCCCCGGCCGAAGGTCCTCTTTGCGTTTCCGATGACGATCGGCTCGCCGCAGATGATGGTGGCCGGGCGCGGCACGTTCGTCGATGAACTGCTGGACGTGGCCGGGGCCGCGAACGCGTACCCGAAGACGGCCGACTGGCCGACCCTCTCGCCCCAAGCGGTGATCGGCCTCGGGCCCGAGGTCGTCATCGTGAACGCGACGGCCGAGGATGCCGCGCCCGACCGCCTCGAGGCCGTCCGCCGCGCCTGGGCCAACTGGACCAGCGTCCCCGCCGTCAAGGCCGGCCGCGTCCACGTCCTGACGGAGACGTTCCTGACGATCCCCGGTCCGCGCGTCGTCCAGGCGGCCGCGGTGCTGGCCGAGGCGATCCATCCGGAACTCCGGGGCGCGACGCCGGAAGGGGCCCGCCCGTGATTCGGCCCCGACCGGTGACCGCGCGGCGGTACGTGGCGGCCCTGGGCGGCTGGCTGGTCGCCTGGGTCCTCGTCGCCGCCGCTGCCGTCCTCCTCGGGACCGAGAACATCTGGGCGTGGGAGTCGTGGGAGAGCGTCCGCACCGTCCTGGGCATCCGCCTGTACCTCGTGTTGACGGCCAGCATCGTGGGGGCGTCGCTCGCGCTGGCGGGCCTGGCGTTCCAGGCGCTCCTCCGCAACCCCCTGGCCGACCCGTACATCCTCGGCGTCTCGGGCGGCGCGAGCCTGGGCGTGATCCTCTCGAGCCTCTGCTTCAGCATCCTCCTGGCGCCGCTGTTCGGGTTCGTCGGGGCCCTGGCGACCGTGGCCGTCGTCTATGCGGTCGCCCAGCGGCGCGGCCGGCTGGAGCCGTACACGCTCCTCCTGTCGGGCGTCATCATCAACGCGTTCTACGGGGCGGCCATCATGCTGGTCGTCGCGCTGGCGAGCCCGATGGAGCGCGGCAGCATCGCCTACTGGATGATGGGAAGCATCGGCACGTTCGACCCGCGCGGGACGCCCGTCGTCGCCGTCGTCGGCGGGCTGGCGGTGGCCGTGGCGGTTGTCTTCGCGTTCCTGGCCAAGGGCTTCAACCTGGTGGTCGTCGGCGAGGACACGGCCGGCGCGCTGGGCGTGCGGGTCGAGCGGCTGCGGCTGGTCGCGTTCGTGGCCGCCAGCCTGGTGACGGGCGCGTCGGTCGCCCTGGTGGGGCCGATCGGCTTCGTGGGCCTCATCTGCCCGCACCTCCTGCGCCTGGCGCTGGGGCCGGACCACCGGCGGCTGGTGCCCGCGTCGTTCTTCTTCGGCGCGATCTTCCTGGTCCTCGCGGACCTGGCGACGCGCCTCCTGGCATCCGTCGGCGACCAGGCCCCGCCCGTCGGCGTCCTGACGGCGATGTGCGGCGGGCCGTTCTTCATCTACCTCCTGCGGACGCGGTGGCGCCGGGCGGCTGAGGTCCGGTGACCGATGTGCCGCGCCGCGGGCGACTCTGAGGACGCGATGGCGAAGGACGCGGACAACGCGGCAGCGGCGGGCACGCCGGCGCCGGGCGCGCCGGCGCCGGGCGCGGGGCGCGGGGCGCCCTACCTGGAGGTGCGCGGCTTGGGGTTCGCGTACCGGCCGGGCGCGGCCGTGCTGGCGGGGCTCTCGTTCGACGTCGGTCGCGGGCGGCTCGTCAACCTCCTGGGGCCCAACGGGAGCGGCAAGACGACGCTCCTCAGGATCCTCGTCGGCCTCCTCGTGCCGGCCGAGGGCGAGGTCCGCCTGGCGGGCATCGCGCTGGCCGACTACCCGCGCGGGGCACTGGCGCGGCGGATCGCCTACGTCCCCCAGGAGACCGCCAGCGCCGCCGCCTTCACGGTCCTCGAGACGGTCCTGATGGGCCGCTCGCCGCACACCGGCGCGCTGGGCTTCGAGACGCCCGCCGACTGGTACGCCGCGCGCGAGGCCCTGCGCCTGACCGAGACCGAAGCGTTCGCCGAGCGGAGCCTCGAGGAACTCTCGGGCGGCGAGCGCCAGCGGGTCGTCATCGCCCGCGCCATCGCCCAGGAGGCCGACCTGGTCCTCCTGGACGAACCCACCGCCTTCCTCGACATCAAGCATCAACATGCGATCTACGGCTTGCTCGCGCGGCTTGTCGCCGAGCGGGGCCTGACCGCCGTCTGCGTCAGCCACGACCTGAACCTGGCGGCGGCCTACGCCGACGACCTCGTGCTTCTGGCGGCCGGGCGCGTCGCCGCCCGCGGGACGCCCGCCGAGGTCCTGCGGCCGGAGGTGCTGCGGCCCGTCTACGAGACGCCCCTGGAGGTCCGCACCGACGAGGTCACGGGAAGACCGTACGTGCTTCTGCGCCGCGGCGCGGTATGATCGGGGGGGCGGGCGCGGCGTCCGAGTTCCGTTCCACCCGGCCGGGCGTCCTGCCGATAGAGGGAGAGTGCGGCAGCGCGGGGGGCCGCAGGCGGCGCACGCAGCGCCGAGGGTGTCACGATGCGAGGCGACCTCCAGGGCAGTCCGGCGGGCGCGCCGTCCGAGCCCCCCAAGGTGGCCTGGGCGTTCCTCTGCCCGAACCCGACCTGCGACACGGAACTGGTCGTCCTGCCGGACCAGGCGGGGATGCTCGTCGAGTGTCCGACGTGCGGGTTCCGGTTCACGGCGCCGGACGCTGCCGGACTGGCCGACGCCCCCCAGGCGGCCGAGCCGGTCCTCGACGCGAAGGAGTCGGGGGCCGCCGACGCGTTGGGCTCCCTGGCGGGGCCCGACACGCGCCGCCGCCGCCGCGACCGGGGCGCCGCCGAGTCCGTCTACATTCCCGTGCCGCCGCGCCGCCCGCCGCGCCAGGCGGATGCAGGAATCGACATCTCGGAATTTCCCGGTCCCGCCGGGAAGGAGGCGCCGGGCGCTGAGCGGCGGTCGCGGGCCGCGCGCCGCCTCGGCCTGGGCCAACTCCTGGTGGCCCGGACGCTCCAGCGCGAGCCCCACGTCCGCGTGCCCGATCCGAAGTCCGGACCCGTTCCGGGGACGTCCGCCAAACCGCCGCCGCAGGCGCCGCCCGCCGCGCCGCCGCGCCCGAAGGTGACCGCGGGCCTCGTCCTCACCTGGATCGTGGCGGTCCTCGTCTCGGCGGGCATCGCGGCGGCCGCCCTGGCGATCGAGAAGCCCGACCTCGCCCTGGTGGGCCTCCTCTTCATCGGCCTGGCGGTGCTGCGGACGGTGCTGGTCCTCCGCGACCGGGGCGGCCGCGGCGAGTCGCAATCGTCCTAGAGTTGTGCCGCGCTGGTGACCGGTTCGCACAGGGGCGCGACTCGGGAAACGCCAAGGGGAGAAGCCGAATCGCGGCTCCTCCCCTTCTTGGTGACTGGTGGAGGCAGGGGGGTTCGAACCCCCGACCTTCTGGATGCCATCCAGACGCTCTCCCAGCTGAGCTATGCCCCCAGCGGCGGCCCGCGGCCGACTGTGGCATTATAGCCCATCCGGCCCCCGTGTCAACCGCGCACTGCGGACGGCGCCGGTCGTCCGCTGCGCCTCGCCCCCGCCGCTCAGGCCCCCTCGAGGTGCGGGAACCGGAACGCCGACGGGCACAGGTCCGCGACGGCGCACCGGTCGCACGCCGGTTTCCGTGCCTCGCACACCGCCCGCCCGTGGAAGAGCATGGCGTGGCTGAACGCCGACCAGTGCGCCTCCGGCAGGAGGCCCGCGAGGTCCTGCTCGATCTTCTCGGGTTTCTCCTCCCGCGTCAGGCCCATGCGGCCGCTCAGGCGGATGAAGTGCGTGTCCGTGATGAGGGCCGGCAAGCCGAACGCCGCCGCCCGCACCACGTTGGCCGTCTTGCGGGCGACGCCGGGCAGGCGCAGGAGGTCGTCCATCTCGCGCGGCACGCGGCCGCCGAACTCGTCGACAAGCATGCGGCTCATGGCCCGGATGGCCTTGGCCTTGTTGCGGAAGAAGCCGGTCGACCGGACGGCGGCCTCGAGCGCCGCCTGCGACATCCGCGCGAAGGCCTCCGGCGTCCGGGCCCGCCGGAAGAGGTCGGCCGTCACCAGGTTCACGCGGTCGTCGGTGCACTGGGCCGCCAGGATGGTGGCCACGAGGAGTTCGAAGGGCGACGCGAAGCGGAGGCGGCACGCGGCGTCGGGGTACTCCGCGGTGAGCCGGCGGCAGATCTCGGCAGCCCGCGCGCGGAGCGCCCCCGGCGGCTCGACCTTCACCGGCTTCTTCGGTTTCCTCTTGGCGGGCATGGCTTCCTCCCGGGCGCGGTCGTCAATGGGTGCGCGGGCCATTATACCAGGCCGCGCCCCGCCTTGCCCGCGGCGAGCGCGCCCTTGCGGAACGGCCGCCGGCGGGTACAATGGGGGTGATGCGAAACGGCGGACATGCCCACGCGTATTAGGTCGCACACCCAGCGGGCGAAGCGCGCGCGAGAACCGGCCGCTTCGCCCCGCCTTTTGGGGGTGAACGAGCCCATCGAGGAAGCACGACCGTGGCTGAAGCCAAACCGAAGCCGCCGCAGATCCTGGCCGCCCGCCTCGGGCAACTCGACAAGCGGGTCGAGGAGATCGACACCCTGTGCGCGCAGCCCGAGGTCGCGACCCAGCCGGCCCAGTTGACCGCCCTGATGCGCGAGCGCGGCCGCCTGATGCAGATCGTCGAGCCCTACCGCCAGTGGCGGCTGGCCCGCGAGACCCGCCGCGAGGCCGAGGAAATCCTGAAGAATGAGGCCGAGGACGCCGACCTCCAGGCCCTGGCCCAGACCGAGGCCGAGGTCCAGGGCGAACTGGAGGCGCGCCTCCTGGCGGACATCCAGGAGCGCCTCCTGGACCGCGAGGAAGGGACCGACGCCACGCGCGTGATCCTCGAGATCCGCGCGGGCACCGGCGGCGAGGAGGCCGCCCTCTTCGCCCGCGACCTCTTCGGCATGTACAGCCGCTACGCCGACTCCCAGGGCTGGAAGAAGGAGGTCCTGAGCGCGAGCGCCACCGACCTGGGCGGCTTCCGCGAGGTGCTGATGAGCCTCGAAGGGCCGGGCGTGTTCCGGCAACTCCAGTTCGAGTCGGGCGGCCATCGCGTCCAGCGCGTCCCCGAGACCGAGGCCCAGGGCCGCATCCACACCTCGGCCGCCACCGTGGCCGTCATGCCCGAGCCCGAGGCCGTTGACATCCGGATGAAGGACGAGGACCTGGAGGTCGACACGATGCGCGCGAGCGGGCCCGGCGGCCAGAAGGTCAACAAGACCTCCTCGGCCATCCGGATGCGGCACATTCCGACGGGCATCGTGGTCCACATGCAGGACGAGAAGAGCCAGCACCGGAACCGCGAGAAGGCCCTGCGGATCCTGACGGCCCGCGTGTACGACCTCTACGAGTCGCAGCGGCGGGCCGAGCGGTCCGCCGACCGCAAGAGCAAGGTCGGCTCCGGCGACCGCAGCGAGCGCATCCGCACCTACAACTTTCCGCAGAACCGCCTCACGGACCATCGCATCAACTTTACGGTATACCACCTCGACCAGGTGATGCAGGGCGCGCTGGGGGACCTCCTGGCGGCCCTGCTGGAACACGACCGCGCGGCCAAGTTGGCGGCCCTGGGCCTCGAGGACGAGTGAGCCGGGCCTTGCGGGCCGCCTGCCGTCACGGTACAAAAGCGCCGGGGTGGCGCCGGGGGCGCGGGCGCGGATTAGGTGCGGCGGCCGGGCGTCCGCGGAGCGACGTTGTCATGCCGCAGGAACAAGCGTGGACGATCGGGCGCCTCTTGGACTGGACGCGCGGCCACTTCGCGGAGCGGGGCATCGAGCAGCCGCGCCTGGAGGCCGAGATCCTTCTGGCCCACACGCTCGGCATGCCGCGCATCGACCTCTATCTCCACTACGAACGCGAGGTGGATGAGGACGGCCGGGTGCGGTTCCGCGACCTCGTCCGCCGCCGGGCCCGGCGCGAGCCCGCGAGGTACCTCGTCGGGGCGTGCGAGTTCATGTCGCTCGCCTTCAAGGTGACGCCCGACTGCCTGATCCCGCGGCCGGAGACGGAACTGCTGGTCGAGGAGGTGCTGGACCGCGCGGGAGCGAAGCGCGGCCGCAAGGCGCCCGCCGCGGCGGATGCGCTTCTGGCCGCGGCGGCGGGCACGGGCGCGGCGGCGGGCACGGGCGCGGCGCCCGACGCGCCGCCCGCCCCGATAGTCATCGACCTGTGCACGGGCGGCGGGTGCGTGGCCGTGAGCGTGGCGGTCCATCTGGCCGGGAGCCGCGTCGTGGCGGCGGACCTGTCGCCGGCGGCGCTCGCGGTGGCCCGCGAGAACGCCCAGGCCCACGGCGTCGCCGACCGGATCACGTTTCTGGAGGGCGACCTCTTTGAGCCGCTCGACGCGGCCGACGTCGAGCCGGCCGATTTCCTCGTGGCGAACCCGCCGTACGTCACGGAGGCCGAGTGGGACGGCCTCGCGCCCGAGATCCGCGAGCATGAGCCGCGCGCGGCCCTCGTCGCCGGGCCCGAGGGGACGGAGGTCATCGCCCGGGTCCTGAAGGGCGCCCCGGCGTACCTGAGGGCCGGGGGGACGCTGCTGGTGGAGATCGGCGCGAGCCAGGGCGGGGCGGTCGCCGAGATGGCGTCGGCCGTCCGCGGCCTCGGCGAGGTGGAGGTGCGCAAGGACTACGCGGGGCTGGACCGGATGCTGGTGGCGCGGCGACAAGGGTAGGATGCTGGCGTGAAAGGTGTGTCTTGGCGCGGCGGGTGCGGAGACCCGCCGCGCGAAAGCGCGCCATGGCGCTAGGGGAAGGCGCCGCAGGGAGGAAAGGCGAGTCGATGGACAGCATGGTCGTGACGGGCGGGCGGCGCCTCGCGGGGCGCGTCCGGGCGAGCGGAGCGAAGAACGCGGCCCTGCCGATCATGGCGACGGCCCTCCTGGCGGACGGGCCCGTGCGCCTCAGGGGCGTGCCGGACCTGGCGGACATCCGCACGATGGGGCGGCTCCTGGAGGAACTCGGCGTCCGGACCACGCGCGAGCCGCCCGTCCTCCGCGGCAGCGGCGCTGCCGCTACGGAGGGTGGACCAGGCGGCGACCTCGTGCTCGAAGCGGTCGACCTCGACCGCGTCCGGGCGCCGTACCGGATCATGAAGACGATGCGCGCGGGCGTGTGCGTGCTGGGTCCGCTCCTCGCGCGGCGCGGCCGGGCCGAGGTGAGTCTGCCGGGCGGCTGCGCGATCGGCGACCGGCCCGTCGACCTCCACCTGAAGGGCCTCCGGGCCCTGGGCGGCGACCTGCGGGTCGAGCACGGCTACATCTTCGGCGCGTGCCGGCGCCTGCGCGGGGCCGAGATGTACCTGGGCGGGCCGTTCGGCTCGACCGTGACGGGCACCGCGAACATCCTGATGGCCGCCGTCCTGGCCGAGGGCGAGACCGTCGTCGAGTGCGCCGCGTGCGAGCCGGAGGTCCAGGACCTCGCCCACGTCCTCGTGAAGATGGGGGCCCGGATCGAGGGGATCGGCTCGCCGCGCCTCACGATCGAGGGCGTCGACCGCCTGACGGGCTGCGAGCACACGGTCCTGCCGGACCGGATCGAGGCCGGGACGCTCCTGGTGGCGGGCGCGGCGACGGGCGGCGACGTCACGGTCGACGGCGCCCGGTGGAACGACCTCTTCGCCCTGATCCACACGCTTCGCGTGGCGGGCCTGGAGGTCGAGCACTCCGAGGACGCCGTGCAGGTGCGGCCGGGGCGCGCGCGGCTGCGCTGCGTCGACGTGACCACCCTGCCGTTCCCGGGGTTCCCGACCGACCTCCAGGCCCAGGCGATGGCGCTGTTCGCGAAGGCCGACGGCATCAGCGTCATCATCGAGAAGGTGTTCCCGGACCGGTTCATGCACGTGGCGGAACTGAACCGGATGGGGGCGCGGATCCGCAAGGAAGGCAGCGTCGCCGTCGTCCACGGGACGGACCGCTTGTCGGGGGCGCCGGTAATGGCGAGCGACCTGAGGGCGTCGGCCGCCCTGATCATCGCGGGCCTCGTGGCCGAGGGCGAGACAGTCATCTCCCGCATCTACCACCTGGACCGCGGATACGAGCGGATCGAGGACAAACTGACCCGCCTGGGGGCCGAGATCCGCCGGGTCAAGGAGTCGGAACTGGCGGAGACGCCGGCGGAGGGCTAGGCGCCTGGGGGGCCTCGGCCGGCTCGGGCGCGGGCGCCTCGTCGGGCGGGGCGGGGGGCGGATCCGAGGTGCTCAGGGGGGTGGTGCGGCCCTCGGCCGTCCCGAACTTCCGTACGCTCTCGAAGGTCTCCTCGCCGCCCAGGTTGTAGAGCAGCCACGCCGGGCCGGCCGGATCGGCGTCCCGCGCCCGCCACCAGGTGACCGTGATCTCGACGATCCGCCGCTCGCAAGCGACGAGGAGGCGCGCCTGGGCGACGAGGTCGCCGTTCTCCAGCGTCTGGGGGCGCAGGGAGAGGAGGCGGCGCTCGGTGACCTTCCCCGCGCCCGCCAGGAGGGGCCCGAACCGCGCTCGCAGGCTGGCGAGGACCTTCGGCCCCATGTCGTGCAGTTCGACCGGCATCCGCCGCAGGATCCCCTCGTAGTCGCCGGACTCGATCTCGCGGACCACGTCCAGCGTGTCGGCCTGGAGCCGCCCGAGCACGCGGGCGTCGCGGTGCCAGGCGAGCAGGCGCGCCCCGCCGGCCAGAAGCAGGAGCGCCGCGCCCAGCGCGATGCCCGCCAGCGCGAGGCCCTTGCCGGTCAGGACGCCGCGCGACCGCGCGATCCCGCGCAGCGCCACCGCGCTCGTCACGAGCCCCGCCGCGGGAACGACCAGGAGAAACACGGCCCGCAGGAGGATGGCGGCGATGCCGGCGACCGAGAAGAGGAGCCCGACGACGGCAGCGATGCTGACGGCGGCGTACTCCGGATCGGTCGCGCGGTCGAGCAGGTTGTCGGCGGGTACTCGGGCCATGCGGGGCCCTCCGGTGGCGTTAGGCTGTGTCTGACCAATCCGATCTGGCTTCGGGCGGCTGCATTCGTCCCTGGCGGCGTCGGCCTGCATCGGCGATGCGACAAGCATCGCCTGCTTCGGCCTCCTTGCCAGGGCCGGATTCGCTCGCCCTCGGGCCGACGACGGATTGGTCAGACAAAGCCTAGCCGATGCGCTTGGCGGCAACGGCGGTCCGGTCGTCGCGGAAGTGACCGCCCGGGTTGACCTGCTGGGTCAGGGCGTCCAGGGCGGCCAGCAGCGCGGGGACGGGCTCGGCCAGGTGCCGGCGCGCGACCTCCATGACGGCCTCGACGCCGAGTTCCGCGCCCGAGGCGGTGTCGCACTCGAAGATGCCGTCCGAGGCAAAGAGGAGCACGTCTCCCGTGCCGAGCGCCAGCGGCGGCCCGCTCTCGACGCCGACCTCGGGCATGATGCCCAGCGGCATGCCCGTGGAGTCGAGGGTCTCGACCGCGCCGTCCCGGCGCAGGAGGTGCAGGGGTCCCTGGCCGGCGCTGGCGTAATGGACGGTGCCGTCGGCCTCGACGGCGGCCAGGGCGAGCGTGACAAACCGGCCCTCGGAGACGTCGGCCGCCAGGAGGCGGTTCACGTCCGTCAGGACGGTGTGCGGCCGCGACTGGTGGAGCGCGAGGGCGCGGATGAGCGAGCGGACCTCGGTGGCGAGGATCGCCGGGCCGACGCCGTGGCCGACGGCGTCGCCGAGCATCATGCCGACGCACCCCTCGCCCCAGGGGAAGAGGTCGTAGAAGTCGCCGGCGGCGTACTCGGAGGCCTTGCTCCAGCCGGCCAGTTCGAAGCCGGGTAGTGGGGGGGGCTTCTGCGGCAGGAGGCCCGCCTGGATGTCGCGGGCCAGTTCCATCTCGTTTTCG
>Ga0315274_10011072_pt1 | contig 12940 bp, 10 predicted proteins | sample YL17G02_20_MG_FD_203700 | JGI IMG/M metagenome (GOLD analysis project Ga0315274, IMG submission 203700) | Sediment microbial communities from Yellowstone Lake, YNP, Wyoming, USA - YL17G02_20 | ecosystem: Environmental > Aquatic > Freshwater > Lake > Sediment | place: USA: Wyoming | collected... | reverse complement strand
ATGAGGATCTGCCGGCCGAGACCGATCCGCAGAAAATGGCGTACCTGGCGACCAATCTCAACCGCGTCGCCGGCCTGCTCCAGGGGCGCTCGTGGATAATGTGAAACTCCTGCCCATTCTGCCGGCCTGTGCTGTTTCAGATTGAAACTCGACTGCTCGCCGGTTATGGGCGAGCATCTTCAAGAGAATAGGGTGCTGAACAAAATGGCAGATTCCGATTCCATCCGCGATTTGCCCGCTTCCACGAACACTATGAGCGATCCGATCTCCAAACGCCGCTTCCTGCAAACCATAGCTGGCGGCGCGCTGTTGACTATGGCTTGTCCGCCGCCCGAGGCCCTCGCACAGCAGAACGACCCGGCCTCCCGAGGGACAGCGCCTAGCGAGGCCAAGCCCCCAACAAACCCGCGCGAGGTCCGTTTGGAGCGGCTGCGGCCCCACGAGATAGACCAGGCGATGCAAGCGTGTCCGGTGCTTTTCCAGCCGCTGGGTACGGTTGAGTGGCACGGGCTGCACAATATCGTCGGTCTGGACGCGGTCAAGGCTCACCATCTGTGCGTCCGGGCAGCCCAGCGGGGCGGCGGCTTGGTAGCGCCTCCGGTTTTCGGCGGCGTGGGCGGCCTAGATCAGCCTCACACGTTCGTCATGGAGCCGGAGAACGACGTTCATTCGGTGGTGGTGCGGGCCTGGGTGGAGAAACTATGTTGCGAAGCCGTGCGGCAGGGTTTCCGGGCCATCATCGTCCTCACGGGCCATTACGGCGCGGCGCAGCAGATCGTCGTCCGCGATCTCGCAGTGTACCTGAGCCGGTCGCTGGCCGTGCCCGTGTTGGGCACGCCGGAGTACTTTCTGGCGCTGGACGTCGGCTATCGGGGCGACCACGCCGCGTGGGGCGAGACGTCCCTGATGCTCTATCTCGATCCCGACAGTGTGGATCTGTCGCGCTTGGGCCAGCCGCCCCACCGCGGAGTGGGTGGGCGCGATCCCCGCGAAGCGACGCGGGCCGACGGCGAGAAACTCGCGGAAACGATCATCGGCCGCCTGGCACGGCTGGCCGAGCAGATGCCGAAGTGGGACCGGGCGACCCTGGCCCGGTTCATTGACGCCGAGGCGGCGCTGGTGAATCGGCAGCTGGCGCTGTCGGCCCCGAAAGAGAAGATTTGGAATGGATGGCGGAACATCGGCAAAGGCGTGTTCTCCGACTACGGCCGGTTGCTGGTCGAAGGCAAGTTCGAGGAGATCGTGGCCCTGACTCGGCAACTGTGACGCCACGGGGCCGAAGTGCGCCGCCTGCACGTCCATCAGGATTGCCGCTGATGCAGTCCCAACGTGAGCGAGGGATATGAAATGAAACCATCAAAGACGATTTTGTTTTGTCTGGTGATGGAATTGGCGAGTGCGGTTCCAGAGAGAAAGTCTGCCGTTGGAGCCGAGAGCTCGGCGAAACTCGCGATGACGACGACGGCCGGCTTGACGGCGTCGAAAGTCAACGGCTGGGAGCCGATCGGCTTTTCCGGCGGGGGTGCGATGTTCTCTCCCGCGATCAGCGGCGCCGACCCGAATCTCATGATGATCAATTGCGACATGTCCGGTGTGTACATTTCGCGCGACGGCGGCCGCTTCTGGAAAATGATACATCACAACCAGCTCACCAGCAACATCCGCTGCAAGCCGGGCTTTCATCCCAAAGACCCTGACATCATTTATGCTTCCGACGGCTATGGCGGGACACGTCTCAAGATCAGCCGCGACAAGGGCGAGACATGGACCGTGCTCGCAACCGTCGGCGGCAGCTTGCAGGGCGAAATTGCCTTTGACGCCGATCGTCCTTTGCTGATGCTTGCCGGCCTGCGCGACGGCGCGGCGATCTCGCGCGACGGCGGAAAGTCTTGGACCCGATGCGCAGGGCCTCGCGGTCCGGCGATCTCCTTTCACGTTGACCGCACCAGCCCCGCGGATCGGCGACGAATCGTTGCCGCTACGGCGCAGGGGATTTGGAGGTCGGACGATGGCGGCGTCACGTGGGCGGAGAAAACCAGCGGCCTGCCTTCCAAGGAAATTACACATTTCTCGGGCGGCTCCGATCCGAAGTCCGGCCTGGTCATGCTTTATTGCGCCATTCCCGGTCGCGTCGCGGATGGGAAATACGAGGGCGGCATCTATCGCTCGAACAATCGCGGCGAAGCGTGGGAATCGGCGATGAACAACGGCATCAACAAAGACATCGCTCCCGCCGATCAGTGGGCGCAGAGCCGCGTCGCCACATACACACATGTCTTCACGACCGACCTCAAACCGTTGACCGTTTACGCAATGAATCTCAATACGGGGTTTCAGCCGCCTCATCACACGACGACATTTCGCAGCGATGACGGCGGCGACCATTGGCGGGCGACATTGTATATGGACCCGCGGTTTCCGCAATGCAACGCCGCGCCCGACTATTTGACCGCCTCGCTGGGACAAAGCTACCAGGACCCGGCGGAGGGCGCAGCGATTTGTCCCTCCAATCCCAACCTGCTCATCCGCACGGCCAGCATGCCGGTCCTGATCACGCGCGACGGCGGCGATTCGTGGCAGCCCGCCCATACGCTCGCCGCGCCCGGCCAGAAACCCGGCCCCGGCTCGGCGTGGGTCTCCAACGGCCTCGTGGTCACGACGACCTGGCATTACTACGTGGACACGTTCGAACACAACCGGCATTACATTGCTTACACGGACATTGGCTTCGCACGCTCTCTGGATCGCGGAAAAACATGGATCTGGTGGAACAAGGCGGGCCGGCCACCGTGGGTCAACACCTGCTATGAGCTTGCGTTCGATCCCGAGATTCCCGGCAAGGTCTGGGGCGCGTTCTCCAATGTACACGATATTCCGAACGACAATATCATTTCGGGACGACACCGCGCTGAGGGGCCGGGAGGCGTCTGCTTGAGCACGGATTCCTGTGTGACATGGCAATCGCTCGCGCAGGGCCTTCCGCTGGCGCCGTGTACCGCCGTGGTGGTTGATCCGCGAAGTCCGAAAGGTTCGCGCACGCTGTATGCCGGTTTCTTCGACAAGGGTGTATTCAAGTCGCAGGACGACGGCAAGACATGGACCCCAAAGAACAACGGCCTGGGCCATCCGGCCAACATGCGCGTCTGCCGCGTGATTCTACACAAGGACGGCGCACTGTTCGCCCTTATCACGGCCAAACGAAAAGGTGGATTTCTGAGCGAGGGTGTTGGGCTGTATCGGTCCAAAGACGGAGGGGAGAGCTGGAGTTGTTTCACCAAAGGCCTGGGGCTTTTGTGGCCCAAGGACTTCGAGGTGCACCCCGAAAACAGTAATGTCATCTTCGTCGGCGCGGCAGATGCAGGCGGCCAACAGCAGGGCGGCCTGTATCGCACGACCGATGGCGGAGTGTCATGGAAACGAGTCGCGCGGTTTGGCCGCCAACATTTCGGGGCCTATTTCCATCCGACGAAATCCGGCTGGGTCTATGCCACAATGTGCGAGGGGGCAACGGAGTGCTCGCTCTATCTGAGCACCGATGGCGGCGGCACGTGGAAGCCCTTTGACACGTTCCCCTTTTCGAACACCCAACGCGTCCTGGTGGACCCCGATGACGGCAACACCCTCTATGTCTCCACGTTTGGCGGCAGCGTGTTCAAGGGACCCTCGGCGGGACAATAGCGGAAAGAGTACCGGGTTGCGGCAGGGAACTACGAAATGCACTCCCACCGAACGCCAATTCGCCGCGACGCATATTCAATCTCCTTCAGATAATCCCCATACACCATTACCCAGTGGGAGTCGCGGACTTCTTTGAGAAGTTTCCTCCAGTCCCCCTGAATCTCCACGTCCTGCTGGGAACGGCAGATTTCGTAAGAGGGATTGCTCTCGACCCTTCCTTTGAAGCCGACCCACCGACCTGTGCTATACTCGGGGTCAATGAACGTCACTTCCTGGCCTTCCGGCATCTCCACCTTCGGGGCCGCGCCATATTCCGATTCATAGTGCGTCATAATTGTGGCAGGCTCACAGCGCACTCCATCCATTCGGCGAGGTGAGGTGCAATGCGCACAGGTCACCATGCCGTGGTGCGGGAACGTTGAATTGTGGAGGAATACGGGCTTCCCGGATATGTGGTGCAAAAGGATGCCGGAGGGGATGATGACAAAATCCGACTCGCAGAAGGCGGCCAGTCCCTCGTCATTGAGCAAACTCAGCGTCAGACATGCCGTGGTCTGGGCCATCGGCATAATGGTGCGCATGCAGTCCTTGATCGTGAACGCCGACGCGCCATTCTCGCGCATCAGGTCCCTGAATATGGCATAGAGAAAGAACGCGTTTACCACGAACTTCCTGTCTGTCATAAGAGTGGTGTTGGCCAGGGAAAGATACTTGTCTGTGGCGCGCTCGGCTTTGGAAATGGAGGCGCCATCTGTCAACACTTTCTGGATTCTTGGGGCGATGGCGTCATAACCGACCTCAATAATCTCGATCTTGTACTTGTCTCGCGCAACCGTGGGAGCCTCGGGCGAGTACTTGCCGCCGGCGCCGCCGAGCGCCAGGATTCTCGATCCGAAAAAGTTCTTGACTCCATAAAGCGCGCGAAGTCGCCAGAGAAGATCCTGATAATCGTCAACGACAACATCGTGAACAGACACGCCCCGCTGTGGCAATTCCTCGTCGTTCGTGGTCAGGTACTGAACACTCAGGGCCTCGTACCAGTAGTATATCGGTCGCGAGCGATGCCTCACAAAGATAATTCTATCCCCCGGATTCGAAAGACAAGCTTGGAGTAGTCGTCCCGAGCCTGTTGCCGGATACAGTAGCAAGACATCATGGTCTCGCTTGCCCACCAGTGTCGCTTCGCTCTCCGTCTTGACGGTGAGCACGGGAAGGATCTCCAAGGGAAAAGGAGCGCCGGCGGCTAGCGCGCTGAGCTCCTTAGAGATCCTCGCCACCTCTTCGGATGCGGCTTGGTCGGTTTGTATTCCACCCCACGATTTCCAGGAAGTCGCTTCTCTTTTCTCGGCAACTCGATACATGAGAAGCGGCTGGACCCGAAGGGTTCTCCCGTTGGTACGGAAGGCTTCTTCCGGGTCCCACTGAACGGCGTCCCGGGTTGCGCCATTGGCCAAATGGAGCACGGAAGGAGAAGACAAGCTCGCTCCTACAAGGGCTCGGGTTGTCAATCCGAGAAAACTCCTGCGATTCAGATGCTCGCAACACATTGCAGCCTCCTTGGAGTGGCTCTTTTGGTCCGAACCGTTGCGGAATTGGTAGAAAGCAACCTTCGACACCACAGTGGCTCATAACGCATTACGTCAAAGAAGCGCAGTCAGAAAGCGCGCCTGAGCCGGAACAGATACGGATCCAGAGGTAACTGTCAAGAACGCGCGATTCCCACAGCTGGGCTTTCGCTTCTGGTCTCCACTTGAGTTTCGGTCGAAGGGATTGGCTCCTTTGCGAACAAGCCGTGACGAAACGCCCACAACACGAACAATGCTCCGAGCACAAAGACCATTTCGGTGATTTCCTCCCAAAATACAAACCATACAAAGTCGTCGTGATAGGGCGCATATAGAAACAGCCGGAAAAAGGAGAAACCAAGATAGCCCGTGGCTGCGGCAAAACACAGCTTGGCTGGCGTGACGGGATCGTCGCTCCGGAATAGCAGAATGATGAACGTGATCGCGAACAGCAGGACCGCGAACCAGGGACACCATCGAATCTCATAGAGCTGATGGATCATGGGATGAGAGTAGTTGTAGATCGCGCCGAGAATTTGCGTATTGAAGGACACCATATACGGTTCGGCCGTCAGCGGAATAAAGGCCACAACCATGCCCGCCAGTGCGAGAAACAGAAACAGCCGCTTCAGGCCGCACGGCGCGTCAGTGTATTTGATGCAGGAACGGCAGAGACCCAGCGCGGCGCATTTCTGGTCGAGGTCGCTATACTTGATGATTCGATTGTCTAGACCTTCGAACAAAGCAAAGGTGACGAAGGCGAAGCTGAACACCATGCCGAAGCTGTGCAGGTACTCAAAGGAATAGGATTGGTCGTTGAAGAAGAAGTAGTTTCCGGCGCAGAACGCCTCGCCCGCATAGAAAAAGATGAAGGCCCAGCGGAGCGCCACGAGTTCGGACGCGCGCTGTCGCCATAATATACCTACAAGAACCAGCGCCAGCGCCATGTACATGGTTTTGATGCCAAAACCGGTAAGGGCAATCCCCCACTGCTGGTAGGAGGGCAACTCGCGGTAGGGGAGCGACGCACTCTGTCCTGATGCGGTCCGCAAGGTGACAAGACTCGCCGGGCAGGGCTTAGGAGCATTGACCACCCACGCCTGCATGCCGCCGCGGACATTGAGCGCCTTAACGGTTCTCAAAGTGTGCAACTGCTTTGCGGCCAGGGCGCTCTGGATGCCACTGCGGCAGATGAGCAGAAGGCTCTTGCCTTTGAACCGCTCGGGAATCTCGGAGGCAGATCCACGCAGCGACAGTCCCATAATTTCATCATACGGCCAGTTTTCAGCGGCCTCGATGTGGTTGGCGTCAAATTCCTCGGAGGTTCTCACATCCACGAGGAGGGCTGTCGAGCCGGGTGTGCCGAGCCATTCCTTGGCCGCGTTCGGCATGATGATGGGTGCGCGGCCAAGCCAAAACCAGTACGCAACGACGGGCAGCGCCCCGCCCAACACAATCATCAGGCCGACAAGCAGTTGGCGATTCCACAAACGGGGCATCATGGGTGTCTCCTCAACACGTTATAGACACAGGCGGGGATGAAACGCCCGTCGGGTTGTGGATAGGCTTGACAACAGCGCCGGGTGCGGGCGAGGTCAAATGTCGAAGCATCCTGAAACGCATGAATAAAGATGGATTTGACGCAGCGCTCGGCGAGCGTGAAAGCGACGCGCGGGTCGAAGCGCGCCCGCGACAGTTCGCGCAGAATCCCGCGCAGCGTTTCGATGACTGCCTCAGCGTCGGGCGCGCTCGCCGCCGGACCGCTCCACAGGTCGTAAATCATCTGCTTGAGGCGATTGTGCTCGGCGGGATCGAGTCCGAAAACTACACGATTGGAGAGGACGTCGAGCACCGCGCCGGTTTCGGCGAGACAATTGACGGAAACCGCGCCGCCGCTGTCGAGCATCAGATAGAACGCGAGACTGAAACAGAGCGGGTGGCTGCAGGGGAGCGGGACGAAATTGGACGCCGCCACCGCCGGGTGGCCGGCCCCGCCGAGCGCCTTGACGACGTCGGGAATGGTCAGGCGTTTCGCTTGGGGCGAAAAGTTGGCGCCGCGACCCGCGAATGCAAGCGGCTGGATCATCATGCTCACCACGTGGTCGTGGGAAAAAAGATAGTCGAGCATGGGGCGGAATTGATCGTCGTTGATGCCTCGCGCCGCAGTCATCGTAAGCGACGTCGTGATTCCCTCTGCGGCAAGCATATCCAGGATGCGCATCTTCTCGCGCAACAGGGGCCGTCCGCGAAGTGTTACGTAAGGTTTCTCGTCGAATCCGTCGAATTGCAGTGAGACGACGACGTTGCGTTCGTGAAGCATTCGGAGCAGATGATGATTGGATAGAAAGGCAAGCCCGTTTGTCGAGATGCTGACGCGCACGATTTCAGGGCGCGACAAGGCCTCGTTCACAAACGCCAGAAGCTGCGGATGGACGAGCGGCTCGCCTCCCGACAGGTTGAGAATATCCACCTGTCGCTCGGCGCGGATGAAGGCATCGAGAAGGCGCGTGAACTCGTCGAGCGTCATATCCCACGATTGGCCTGCATCCACAAGGCAGACGGGACACGCCAGATCGCAGCGCGCGGTGATTTCGACAATCGGCATGCAGAGATGCTGCTCGTGGCGGTCGCAGAATCCACAGCCATCCGGACAGGGCGCGCCGGAATCGCCGGCGAATTCCAGCGGCGTCCAAGCGGGTTTGATATTACGCTGCGCGGCGAGATAGCCGGCGACGTCGCTTCGTATGAAAGATTGCATTTCACCGTGCTCGGGACAGAACTTGCGGAAAAACACATCCTCACCGTCGCTCGTGATCTTGGCCGGGATCATGGCGCCGCATCGTTCGCAAATCGAATGTGTCATGCCGAGCGTTTCCATCCGTCTCTCGCGAAAATGGGGTGGGCTGTCATGGAACGGTTTCCACGGGCTGACAGGCTGCGCCACATCAGCGCCACTTGACAGAAGTGTAGAATTCCCGGAACTGGCGCAGGCGCGGCGGCATAAACATGCTTTCGGCGAAACCCCGGCATGAGGTCCAGCACTGGGCGCAGGCGCGCTCCCTTTGGACTTTCCACAAGCGGTCGCGAATTGCCATTATATCGTCGGCCAGAATATTGCCGACCGGTTCGCTGAGCGTCTCGGTACAGCGCGCCACGTTGCCGCGATTGTCAATGTTCATGAGCAGGCGACCGGTCTGACAGTTCCCGATGCCGCCCTCCGCGATCGCCTGATCGAGATGCTCAATATAGCTGGTCAGCGTGACAAACTCGGGATAACGACGCTTGAGTTGAAGGAGACGGTCGCTGACTGTGCCGCCGGGCCGGCGCGGCGTCTTGGAGCCGCGATTCCATGAATACAGGTTAATCATATAGGTCACGCCGAGTTCCCGCGAGAGTCTGATCAATTGCTCGACGTCGTCGAGATTATCATCCATCAGGACGCTAATCATGTGTACGCGATTACGGCGGTCGGGCCGGTGCGTGTTGAGAAGCTCCAAGGCGCGAACGGCGCGCTCCCAGGAGCCTTCGACGCCGCGCTGCGCATCGTGTTTGGCGGGCTCGCGATAGTCAATCGAAACCGAGATTTCCTGCAAGCCGGCGCGCAGTATGTCTTTGGCCAATGGCTCATCCACGAACCAACCGTTGGTAATGAGGATCGGAAAATGGTTCGCGCGGTTGAGCGCGGAAATAATGTCGAAAATGTCTTCGCGGATGAGCGGCTCGCCGCCGGCCAGCGAGATGATCAGCGTGCCGAGGCGATTGAGTTTCGCGCCGATCCGCCGGATGTCGGCCAGCGAAAGTTCGTCGGCGGGCGAATGGTCCTCTTTCCAGAAGTCGCAAATCTGGCACTTGAAGTTGCAGCGATACGTGATCTGGAGATTGCAGTGGATGAATCGGCCGGTCAGAAACCCCAGGCCCAACCGCATGCAGCGATATTGATAGTGAAGTTCCCGTCGGAGGCTGTCGAGCAACTCAGTTCCTCCAGTGTTTCAATTCGCCCAGTGCGGCCAGCGGATGGCGTTGTAGCAGTGAAATGGCCATGTGACAGAAAATGTGACAACAATCCCGGCATTTGGGAATCTCGCCGCGTTTCTTGCGCGCGAGGCAAAGCGCCGACCCATAGCTGCCGGTTTCCATCGGACTGATCTCGGCGTGTTTGCTTTCGAGGCACGGATAGTACATGCGCCCGTCGGGCCGGATCACCGGCATTAGGAGCGGATGGCAGCGGAAAAGCGAAAAGTCGCGGATGCCCGTAAAATAGTGCATAATTCCCAACACCCGCGCGCGATCCCGCTTGGCGCGCAAGACGGTGTTGACCAATTTCTTGTAGGACTCGTTTCCGCGCAACGCAGGATTTACGCGTGTGCCGACGATTTCGGGCGACAGATGAAATGCGAGTGAGTGCTCGATCGCAAAGCGAAGCACCGCCGTCACGTCTTCGAGATTGTCGGGCGTCGCCACGGCGCTGAGCACGAGGATGGTTCCCGTCGCGCGGCACGTCGAAAGTGCGAAGCGAAGCGCTTCGAGCACCCGTTCGGCCGCCTCGCGCGGTCGCCCGAGCAGTTGCGCCAGCGACGCGGGGTCGAGCGTATCGAGGCTCAGCACGAGAACGTCGGAGAGACGCATCAGGTCCGGCCTCTCTTCGAGACCGATGCCTTTGGTGTTGAGCACGGTGCGAAAGCCGGCGTCTCGCGCGCGGGCGAGAATCTCTTCGAGGTCCGGGCGCAACATCGGTTCTCCGCCGGTGATGTCCAGCGTGTCGGCCGCGCCTCGGAGAATCGAGATCAGTCTCGCGGCCTCAGCGGTTGTGAGCTCGGGAATCGGGTCTTCTTTGAACCGCTTGCCGTTTCCGTCGCAGCAATAACGGCAATTGAGTTCGCAGCGGTGTGTCACATAGTAGGAAAAGAGAAGCGGCCGGTCGGGCTGCCGGCCCGTCGCGATGGCGGCGAGATTGCGAATGTAGTTTCCGACGAAACCCATCAGACGTTTTCCCCGGAAGCTGCGGGCGACTCGCCGGCAACGGGTCCCTTCAGAATTCTTGCGGGAACGCCGCCCACCGTCATCCCATCCGGCACATCCCGGTTCACGTAACTGTTAAATCCAACCGTGACCTTGCTCCCAATCGTAACGCCGGAGCGCACGGTTGCGTAAGCCCCGACGACCGAGCCTTTGCCGATCCGGATCCGGCCGATCCGAAAATTGGTCGCCGTGAACTCGTGGGTGAACAATCGGCAGCCGATCCCCAGGAGACAGCCGTCTTCCAACTCGATCAACGACGGAAAAAGCGGGTCCATGACCACCCCCGGCGAAATCCAGATTCCTTTGCCGATTTTCATCCCCAGCCAGCGGTAGAGGAAGGTTTTGAGACATTGCAGCGGCATCAGACCCGCCAATTGAACGACCAAATAGCGCAGGACGGCCGCAATACGTCCCCAGCGCGACGGTTCGAAAACGTCGCAGGCGCAATAGAGCTCGCCGGGCGGATGCTCGAGAACGAGAGGCTGGTCTTGGTTGCCCGCCCAGAAGGCCCTGAGCGCCGCGCGGTCGGCCTCCAGCTTTGCGATCGCGTCGTTCTTAGACATGGACCTTATGGCCCTCCGAGAATGTGCGAAGCCACGCGTGCCCGAACGGCGGCCCGCCTGTTTTACCAGCGCGTGATCTGTGGCGCTTCATTCGGGAACATAGAATCGCTCGTCCTGCATTCGGTAAAACAAATTGTATGTACAAGCGGGAATCAGTCGTCCGGGCTCGGCCGGAACGAGGTCGGGACAAAGCATGGCGCGCGAGCAGTCAAATGTGTCCTCGTCCATGTGCGCGTGGACATAGACCGTTCTGACCGCCGATTCGGCGATGCGTTGACGCTCGAAGACCGACAGCGTTCGATTCTTCGGGTAAAGTTGCTCGACGAGGCGTCGGAAGACTTTCAGGCGCTCGCTGTTGTCTTGCGCATACAGCTCGGCAAGCACATCTTTGAAAAAATCATCTTCCCCTTCGAGGCGCATGAGGTACGAATCTCTCATCATCGCCGCGAGTTTTTCGCGCGTCGCAAATCGGGCGAACGGCAGGAATTCATCGCTGTGTTTCAACATATAGCAGGTCAGGTAGCACAGCGGATGGGACGAGGGCCGCGCGACAAAGTCGGAGATCTCCATCTGGCCGCGCGACGGGGCGCAGACGATCCGCGCCGCCTCATCCACGGGAATGTGAGCGGGTGTGCGCCATCGGCCGCCTCCCTGGCCCGTGTAGGTCATCGTCTGAACGGTCAGGCTGAGAATGTTGTCGTTCCGGCGCATCAAGTCGAGGATGCCTCCGACGGCGTCTTCGTTGAGGTCGCGGATCATCACGTGGAGCAGCGTCATCCTCGCGCCCGCCCGCGTGAGGTTCTCGATCGCTTTGATCTTCGCGCCGACCACGTCGCGGCCATGAATCGCTTCGCTCGCCGCCGAATCGAGTGTATTGAACGAAAGGATAACATAAACTCCCAATGCCGCCAGTTGCTCGCATAATGCAACATCTTCGGCGAGGCGGAGACCGTTGGAGTTCATCGTCACGCGCCCGATCTCCGGTCGCCGGCAACACTGTAAAAGGTCGAGAATCAGCGGATGAAGCGTCGGCTCGCCGCCGGTGATGTTGATCAAATCCACTGGGCCGGAGGATTCAATGATCCAGTCCACCGTCCGACGCATTTCGGCGATGGACATGAAGTAGCACCGATCGGGACGATTGTATGTAAAGCAGATCGGGCAGCGAAGGTTGCAGACGTTGGTGACAGAGATGACCGGCAGCTGGCAGGGCGAGGCATGCCACGTACACGGCCCGCAGTCATGAGGGCAGCCGTGTCGGGGAGAATGCGAACCCGTGAGCGGCGAGTGGTCGGGAAAAGTCTTTAGGACATTTTCGAGATACCAGTTCTGGTCGCCGGCAATCAGCCCAACAGTAGGGCGGGTTGCCAACTTGTCCGGCTTCGCGGCTGCTATCTTCTGGCCGTGACAGTTCGGACAGAGGCTTTCCTGCCACACTCTGTCGTTGCGAAAGAACACACGCGCGGGAACAATTCGGCGGCAGCGGCGGCACATGCCGCGAACGGTCGTGAAGTAAGTGTAATCTCGTTCTTCAAGCCGCGCCATGGAGCTCCCGCCACATCCCTTCAACAAAGACGCCATCAAACGCTTGGTTCAAAGGCATCAAATCCACGACGATCGTGCCGCGAGCCACCGGACTGTCCGCGGTGTTCACGCGGCACTCCATTTCAATTTGGCCCCCATCCCGCCGCGTCAGCGACGCGCTGACTTCCAGCACATCGCCCATGTGCGTCTCGCGCTCGATCCGAAACTCTCGAATCTCGGAAAGATAACTTGTCTGCGCGAAATCGGAGCTGGCCGCCACGAGCCACCGTACCGCCTCCACACAACATTCCAGAACAAGGCTCTCGGGGAAACTTCCCATTCGGCCCAATGGCCGCAGCAACAGGTATTCTTCGAGCGATATCACTTTTCTGCCGACGATCGCTCGCCACGGCTCGAACCGCACAATCTGATCGAGAAACCGCCAACGCACTTCGATTTCTCTCCTCAAGAAGAGTTGTCAATCATCACGGGGAGCGGAAAATAGTTGACACGCAGCACCTGTTTCTCGTCATTGCGAGGAGCCGTTCTTTGGCGACGAAGCAATCCCAACCAGGGTGCGAAAGAAGAACG
>Ga0315274_10011071_pt1 | contig 12941 bp, 8 predicted proteins | sample YL17G02_20_MG_FD_203700 | JGI IMG/M metagenome (GOLD analysis project Ga0315274, IMG submission 203700) | Sediment microbial communities from Yellowstone Lake, YNP, Wyoming, USA - YL17G02_20 | ecosystem: Environmental > Aquatic > Freshwater > Lake > Sediment | place: USA: Wyoming | collected... | reverse complement strand
CCAGACCGGCCAGGATTCCGTCTTCTTTGGCCAGGAAAATGGCTTCGGAACGGGCGTCAGCCGGGACGATGCCTTCCGAGGTGATGTCCCCCTCGGGCATATCTTCGCGGAGCGCGGCGTCGATGATAGCGTCGAATTCTAATTTTCCCATGGTAAAGTCAAATTATAGGTTTTTCCGCCTGGGCCGTCAAACCCGAGAGGGACTGCCCCTCTTATCCCCAAAGGGGGCTGACCCTCTCAGGGTGCCTTTGCTATGGCGACATGTACCCTCGGTACGTGTCCCCCGTGTCCCCATCACATATGGGGACATGTACCCTCGGTACGTGTCCCCCGTGTCCCCATTTTCGGTAATAGTAGAGAAGGGGGACACGTACCGCTTCGAGAGAAGCGGTACATGTCCCCCAGCGTTTCCCCAGCGTTTGCCTCGACCAGCGAATTATGCCATCATGGCGCCGCAGTGCACGACAAGAAACTTCCACGTCCCACGAAGAGGGACAGCCCTAATGGGAACGCCGTCCCATTAGGACAGTCCCTTCGTGGCCCGCTCTCCTACGTCGACCATTTCGGGCTCTCCCCGGCTGACTTGCGTTCGGTCCTTGGAGTGGCCCTTGCGAGCGGCGGCGACTTCGCCGAAATCTTCATGGAGTACCGAACCTACGACTTCATCAACATGGAGGAGGACATCATCAAGGAGACGGCCGAAGCCGTGAGCATCGGGCTGGGCATCCGCGTCATCCGCGGCGACAGAACGGGCTTCGGCTACACGAACGACCTCTCCCTCGACAAGGTCCGCAAGGCGGCTCAAACGGCCGCGGCCATAGCTCACGGCAAGTCCGCCGGCGCGCCTCCACCGGCCCTGCGCGACAGGACCCGGGCGACGAGCCGGTACCTCATCCGGCGCCCCGCCCACAAGGCCTCTCTCCGCTCGAAGATGGCCCTCGTCCGCGAAGCCTACGCCGCGGCCCAGGCATTCGATAAGCGCATCGCCAAGGTCAAGGCCCATTACTCGGATAGCCTCAGGCACATGTGCATCGCCAACTCCGAGGGCCTCCTCGTCCACGACACCCGGCCCATGGTCAAGCTCGTCTGCGTCGCTATCTCCGAGAAGGACGGCAAGCGCGAATCCGGCTACTGGGGCGGCGGCGGCCGGGTCGGCGTCGAGTACTTCAGCGACACCTTGACACCACGCCGCATCGGCGAAGAGGCCGCGCGCGAGGCCGTGCTTCTGCTCGAGGCGGTCGAAGCCCCGGCCGGCGAAATGCCCATCGTCCTCGCCCCGGGCCACAGCGGCGTTCTCATCCACGAGGCCGTCGGGCATCTGCTCGAAGCCGACTTCAACCGGAAAAAGACCTCGGTCTTCTGGAACAAGATGGGAAAGCGCGTCGGCTCGCCCCTCGTGACGATCTACGACGACCCGACCATCCCTTCGTTCCGCGGCTCCTACAACATCGACGACGAGGGCACGCCGCCGCGGAAGACCCTGCTCATCGAGAAGGGCATCGTCCGCGGCCTGCTCCAGGACAAGCTCTCGTGCCGGCTGATGCGGGGCCGGCTGACCGGCCACGGCCGGCGAGAGGACTACAGCTGCGCGCCCATCCCGCGGATGGCCAACACCTACATCGCGGCGGGCGACGACGCGCCCGAGGACATCCTCCGTTCGGTCAAGAAAGGGTTTTATGTCGCCAGCCTCTCCGGCGGCCAGGTCGAGGACTCGGGCAAGTTCACCTTCTCCGTCAGCCTCGGCTACCTCATCGAGGACGGCAAGCTCACGGCGCCGGTCAAGCAGGCGACCCTCATCGGCACGAACATCGACATCCTGAACAAGATCGACATGGTCGGCTCCGACCTCGAGTTCGGGCTCCAGACCGGAACGTGCAGTAAGGAAGGCCAGGACGTCCCGGTCACGGACGGCTGCCCGACGCTCCGGATCGCAAAGATGACGGTCGGAGGCACGTCGTGAAGAAAGAGACTCCGGCGCTGCGCGACCTGGCAGAGACGCTCGTCGTCTTCGCCCGCAAGTGCGGCGCGGACGAGGCCGATGTCTCCGTCTCCGACGGCTACGAGTTCAACGTCGACGTCCGCAAGGGCAGGATCGAGACGCTCATCGAAGCCGGGTCGCGCATCTGCGGCCTGCGCGTCATCAAAGACAACAAGACCGCCTTCGCCAGTTCCTCCGACCTGGAAATGGGGACCCTCAAGCGGCTCGTCAGGAACGCCGTGAGGCGGGCGGAGCTCGGGAATCCGGACGAATTCGCCGGGTTGGCCCCGCTGTCTAAAGAAACAGTGGACGCGGCATCGCTCAAGCTCTACGACCCGGCTATCGCCGGGCTCGACTCCAAGACGAAGATCGGGCTGGCCCTCGCGACGGAGCGGGCCGCCCTCCGCGACAAGCGTATCACCAACTCGTACGGGGCGACTTTCGCCTCGAACGAGATGCGCTCGGTCCTGGCCATGACGAACGGCTTCGTCGGCGAGTACGCGCAGACCTACTGCGGATTGGGCGTCGGCCTCCAGGCGGGAGATACCGACAACCGGGTCGAGGACTCCTGGTCATCGTCGAAGCGCCATTTCAAGGACCTCGAGAGCCCCGAGGCGATCGCCCGCAAGGCCGTGGAGCGGACGGTCCGCCAGCTCAAGCCACGGAAGGTCAAGACCCAGAACGTGCCGGTCATCTTCGAGCCGACCCAGACGGCATGGTTGATGGGATTTTTATTCGGCTGCGTCACGGGGACGGCCGTCTATCAGAAAGCCACGTTCCTCGAGGGCAAGCTCGGCCGGCGCGTCGGGAACGAGCGTCTCACGGTCGTCGACGACGGGCTCCTGCCGGGAGAGCTCGGCACGCACCCCTTCGACTCGGACGGCCTGCCCTCGAGGCGGACCGTCGTCATCGAGCGCGGCGTCCTCAAGAACTACCTCTGCAACTATTACGCGGCCCGCAAGCTCAGGCTGAAGTCGACCGGAAGCGCCGACGGCAACGGCGTCGGGCCGAACAATTTTTATCTCGAGGCCGGGACCGTATCGCCCAAAGACATCGTCGCCGGGACGAAGAGGGGCCTCATCCTCATCCGGACGCTCGGCCACGGGTTGAATTCCGTGACCGGCGACATCTCGCGCGGGGCGTTCGGATTGTGGGTCGAGGACGGCGAGGTCGCCTATCCCGTTTCCGAAGTGACGATCTCGGGCAACCTGGGGAAAATCCTCGAGGGGATCGAAGCTATCGGCAGCGACCTCGAGTTCCACAGCCCGGTCACCGGCCCGACCGTCAAGGTCGCCGAGATGACCGTCGCCGGCGAATAGATCAGCTAATTCGGGGACACAATACCCATTTCCGAATTTCCGTTTTGACGCCCGAGCGGAACCCGGGTAGAATAGGCCGAAATCGGAACGGAGGTCGTCATGACCGTATTGAAACGTATCGGAATGTCGGCGGCGGCCGCGGGCCTCACATTGCTCACCCATCCCCTTTCGCTCGCCGCCCAGCAGGGCGCCGGACGGGGCAAGCCGCCGGGCTTCCTCGAGGTCCTGGCCCGGCCCAAGTTCGTCACCATGCTCGTCATCGGACTGGTCGCCCTGGTCCTGCTCCTGACCCGGCGGATGAAGAACTCCTCCAAGGTGCCGCTCCTGCTCCTCGCGACCTTCCTGTACGGCGTCGCCGCCAACCTCCCGGTCAAGTTCTTCGCCGGGTTCGTCATGCATCCTTCGCCGATCTGCGCCGCGACCAAGTCCATCCTCTACGGCTTCCGGACGCCGATGATGGTCACCCTGGCCGTCATCCTCTTCCTGACCCTCGTCGGCCCGAAGATCTTCTGCGGCTGGGTCTGCCCGGTCGGGGCCATTCAGGAGCTCATCGCCATGCTGGCCGACAAGCTCGGCATCCGCCGCCGGAAATGGAACTTCCGCTTCACCCAGGGCGTCAGGGTCGCGATCTTCCTGCTCTTCGTCTTCCTCAGCGGCACGGCCGTCCTGCACACGGTCCAGGAAGACAAAGTCGTCGCCCTATCGCTTTACGACAACATCAACGCCTTCCACGGCTTCGAGATCGGCCTCCAGCCGACGTTGTTCGCCAATCTCGTCCACTACCTGCCCTTTGTTCTGACCTTGGTCTTCGCCTTCCTGTTCTACCGGCCTTTCTGCTACCTCGTCTGTCCCATCGGCCTCCTGGCCAGCTTCGTCGAGAACTTCGCCCTCTTCCGCGTCGTTCTGCGCAAGCCCCCTTGCAACGACTGCGGCGTGTGCACGACGAAGTCGCCCTGCCCGACCGTCCCGGAGATCCTGAAGGATTCGGCCTACCGGCCCGACTGCTTCTCCTGCACCGCCTGCGTCAACTCCTGCCCCTCGGGATCGCTCGAGTTCGGCGTCGGGTACACGAAAAAGGGCAAAACGGAGTAAATTCAGATACGGAAACTGCGGCGGCGGCCGGTCCCGGCCATGTTTTCCTGAGCCTCGGCCTCGTCGACGCTGAAGAAGGCCATGTGGACGACCTTCTCGTTGAAGGTCAGGGCCGATCCGACGACGCCGGGCGCGGAGAAACGGTAAGACCAACCCAGGCCCACCGACTCGTACTTCTTCTCCTCGCACGCTGCGGCCCGCTTCAGGAATTCCCGGGCTTCGTCCGGACCGGGCTTGGCCGAACCCTTGCCGGTCTCGCCCTTGCCTCTCCCCGCCTTCCGGCCCTCGCGAAGGAACATCGCCTCCATGGCGTAGCTCTTGACGAGCTTGGGGAAGAGGGCGGCGAACGCCTTGTCGCTCGAAACGAAATCGAGCCCCGCCGGCCGGCCGTCGATGAACGCGAGGATGCCCTTGCCGCCCTCGGCCGCCTTGAAGTTCTTGAGGTAGGCGTCGAGGTCGGCGCCCTTGGCTTCGAAGACGTCGCGCATGGCCCCGGTCCTCGAGTCGACGCCCATCCCGGAGGCCAGCTCGGCGACGTCGCTCCAGATCCTCGCCTGGTTCGAGCGGAATTCCTTGGACGCCACGAGGTTCAAGTTGACTTCTTGGGCGTTGACCGCCCGCATGCTCTTGTGCATGACGTTGCCCGACTCGGCGAACTGCCTGGATTCGTAGCTCCAGCGGCCGTGCTCGACACAGCTGACCGGGACCTTCGTCGCGGACTTCGGGCCGACGAGGATCGTCGTGTTGAGCACCCGGTTCTGCTTGGCGCCCCTCAGCTCTTCGCCGTCGAGAATGAGCACCGCGACGTCGCCCTTGTTCGCGACCATGAGTTCGGGGACGGAGCCGCCCTCGCTCACCTCGGTGACGGTGAAAACGCCCTTTTCGAGCGCATCCTTGAGGGTGATGTATTCCGGACCGCCGTCAAGCGTCGTCCGGAGCTCGAAAACCGTCATGTTCTCGAAGCTCTGCCCCGCGTCGAGCTCCATGCCCAGTAGATAAGATCCGACAGACTTGTCCATTTGTTTTTTCCTTCCTTTATGATTTGAGTCTGAAAAGCCCTGGCCGTCAGCGACGCGGCCCGCGCGGCCGCCCGCCGCGTCCGCTAGGTGTAACCGGCTTCGAAGCGTCCCATCATCGACCTCCCTCTTCCATTGTCATTCCTATCAGAAGATCTCTCCGATCTCTTTCTTCAGCTCTTCGGCCGGAACTCCGGCCATCTCCGCCGCCCGCTCAGCGTCCAGGATGTCCGCGGCGACCGCGTAATGCAGGAGCCGGCGGAACCTCGCCGCGCGCTCCTTGCCGGCGTACTCCACGGGCTCGGTCGTCGACCAGCCCTTGGCCTTGACCGTCTCGCGAAACGCCCGCAGCTGCCGGTCGCTCACGAATCCCAGGGCGTGGGCCCGGTACATGATCGCCTGGAGCGAGATGCCGAAGGCCTCCTTGACCTCCCCGAGCTCGCCGAGGCCGATCTTGCGCCGCGACGGCGCGAACGCTTTTTCGAGCGCGGCCTTGGGAAGCAGGAAGGCGGCGGCGAAACCGTGGCACATGCCCTCGGGGCTCTCGTTCCCCGAGAATTCGCAAAGAATGTGGGCCAGTTCGTGGGCGGCCGTGAAACGGACTCGGTCGGCGGGAAGATCGCGGCTGACCGCGACGAAGGGGACCGCCCCGAACCTCCCCGAAAGGCCGTCGAACCCGTCGATGCCTCGCGTCTCGTAAACCGCGACGCCCTTGTCCTCGAGCAGGACCAGGAGGTTGACGACGGGGCCGGAGCCGAGCTCCCAGCGGCGGCGGACTTCGGAGGCCGCCGTCTCGATTTCGCCGCCCGTCCGGACCGGCAGGTTCGCGACGGGGTTCTCGAAGGCGGCCCGGAGCCCCAGGATCGATTCGAGTTCCAGGTATTTTTGAAGGTGATCGGCGACCTGAAACGCCAGGGCCGACTTCGTCTTGGCCGGCAGCCTCTCTCCCTCCCGGAACCGGATCCGGTCCAAGGCGGACTCGGGTCCCCACGCCGCAGCATGGCGCGCCCGCCTTTCGGAGAGCGAGGCGTAACTGCCGTCGGACAGGAAGGGCCTGGCCTTCGCGAAATCCGCCCGGTTCTCCAGTCCAGAGCCCTCCCCCTGCTGACCCGGCGAAATCGAGTTTTCCCTTATTAAGCATGCCTGCATCTGAGTGTCACCGTCATCGACCGCGTCTTGGCTCTTACTCAGAAGCCGCAGCGAGCCGTGTCTCCTGAGAAGCGGGTGTTCTCGGCTCTTCAGCATGATCAGGGGTTCTGCGTCCATGAGGCGCAACTCAGACGCTTCGATGTCTTTGGCCCGCAGGGGCGCGGCGCCCCAGGTCGCGATCTGGAGGACTTCGATCAACCGCTCCATGACTTCGGACGTCGGCATCATCCGGCCCTTTTCGTATTTCCCGATGGCCTGTTTCGTGACCATTCCTCCGAGCCGCTTGGCCAGGTCCTCCATGCTCATCCCGGCTATCTTCCGGGCCGCCCTCAGACGGACGCCGAATGGGGTCTCGGAAATCGTGCTTCTTTGATCGATGGTCATATTTTCCCCTGTAGGTTGACAATATACAACTACTAATGACGTTTGTCAACTATCATTTTTAATTGAATGGGGTCGGACCACACCAACTACTTTATTATCATCAATATATCAACTATTTTTGGCCATTTTTTGGCCTTATTTTCACTTTTTCAGGCCCAAAAACACTGGTTCATTAAATACACCGTAGAGAAAATTTAACTCATTATTTTCGCCCCTGAAAAGCTTGATTTAAGGCCTAAAACAGGCCAAAAAACAGCATTAAAGATTTGATTTTAAATGAGTTGGTGTGGTCCGACCCCAAACGCGCCTTCATAGAAAAAACTGGTCTCCGGGCACGGAGTTGGCTAAAATGGTCAGGACGGACAGGAGATAAGTATTCATGAAAGCCATGGTTTACACAAAGTTTGGCCCGCCTGACGTTCTTCAGCTTCGAGAGGTGGAAAAGCCCTGTCCCAAAGACAATGAAATCTTGATCAAAGTCCATGCCGCATCCGCAAATGCCTATGACTGGCGTCACCTGAGAGCTGACCCGTTCTTGATAAGACTGATGGGCGCCGGGCTTCTCAAACCAAAACACAAGATCCTCGGAGCTGACATGGCGGGGCAGGTTGAAGCGGTTGGCGTCAATGTCAAGCAGTTCCGGCCTGGCGATGAAGTTTTCGGAGACGGCGGCTACGGCGGATTTGCCGAGTATGCCTGTGTCGATGAAAATAGGTTCGTGCTGAAACCGGCCGATCTGACTTTCGAAGAAGCGGCGGCCGTCCCAATGGCGGCGCTCACGGCTTTGCAGGGTCTCCGCGATAAAGGACTGATCCGGGCGGGGCAAAAGGTCTTGATCAACGGTGCCTCCGGCGGTGTGGGTACCTTTGCGGTACAGATCGCCAAATCATTCGACGCCGCAGTGACCGGCGTTTGCGGCACGACGAAAATGGACCTCGTGCGCTCGATCGGCACGGACCATGTCATTGATTACACTCAAGAAGATGTCACTAAAAACGGTAAGCTGTATGACCTGATCTTCGATGTCGCGGCATACCGTTCGATCTCGGAGTATAAACGCCTATTGAGCTCCGGCGGGATCTATGTCCTGGCGGGAGGGTCTATGCCTCGAATACTCCAGCTCATGCTCAAATCGATGGCTGGAGCTAAGAACATGCGACTCGTGATCGCGAATGTAAACCAAAAGGACCTGCTATTCATTAGAGAACTCATGAACGCGGGAAAAGTTAGGTCGATAATTGATAAACGTTACCCATTAAGCGAGACCGCGGAGGCCCTACGGTACCTCGAAGAAGGCCACGCCCGCGGAAAAGTCGTGATAGTCGTGTAACAATCGCGCCGCAAGAACAAGAGGGCGCCAGCCGCCTTGACCTCCGCTCAGGCGCCGGAGTATCATTCGCCGCTACGGGAATCGGGGACATGTACCCGGTACGTGTTCCCTTTCTTGATTGACCAGGAGAAAGGAGCGCCCGCCATGAACCGCCTTCAAGCCGCCATCGACAAGACCCAAGCGTTTTTCGTCGTCCTCGCCCTCTTCGCCGTGTGCGCGACCGCCGCGGCCCAGACGGCCCCGTCCTGGCTGCGCTACCCGGCTATCTCGCCGGACGGCAAGACGATCGTTTTCACCTTTAAAGGCGACCTCTATCGCGTCCCGTCCGGCGGCGGCACGGCGGTCCCCCTGACCCTTCACGAGGCCCACGACTACATGCCGGTCTGGAGCCACGACGGAAAGTCCATCGCCTTCGCCAGCGACCGCTTCGGCAACTTCGACATCTTCGTCATGCCCGCCGCGGGCGGCCAGCCCCGACGCCTGACCTTCCACTCGGCCTCCGAGCTCCCCTTCTCCTTCTCGCCCGACGACAAGGACGTCCTCTTCGGCGCCGCCCGCCTCGACACGGCCGCTAACCGCCTCTTCCCCACCGGTTCCCAGCCCGAGCTCTACAAGGTCCCCGTCGCCGGCGGCCGGGCGCTCCAGGTCCTGGCCACGCCCGCCGAGGACGCCCGCTACAACCGCGACGGCCGCTTCATCATCTACCACGACAAGAAGGGCGGCGAGAACGAGTGGCGCAAGCACCACACCTCGGCCATCGCCCGTGACATCTGGGTCTACGACACCCAATCCGCCCGCCACCACAAGATCACGACCTTCGCCGGCGAGGACCGCTCCCCCGTCTACACCGACGACGAGAAGGCCTTCACCTACCTGAGCGAGGAGAGCGGCTCCTTCAACGTCCACCGGATGGGCGCCGGCGGCGGCGCCTCGACCCAGGTCACCCGCTTCAAGACCCACCCCGTCCGCTTCCTCTCTCTCGCGGCCGACGGCACCCTCTGCTTCGGCTACGACGGCGCGATCTACACCCAGCCCCCGGCTTCCGGCGCCGCCCCCCGCCTTGTGCCCGTCGCCCTCGCCTCCGACTCGCGCTCGAACAACGAGATCGTCGTTCCCATCAGCGGCGGCGCACGCGAGTTCGCCGTCTCGCCGAACGGCAAGGAGATCGCCGTCGTCGCCCGCGGCGGCATCTTCGCCTCGAACGTCGACGGGGGCCTGACCAAGCGCGTCACCTCGTCCCTCGGCCAGGAATCCAGCGTCTCCTTTTCCCCTGACGCGAACGCTCTCGTTTACGCCTCGGAGCGCGACGGCCGCTGGGCGATCTACGAGACGCGCCGCACCCGCGCCGAGGAACCTTACTTCTACGCCTCGACGGTCCTCAAGGAGACGCCGCTCATCGTCAATTCCCGCCAGAACACCCAGCCCGCCTATTCGCCCGACGGTAAGGAGCTCGCCTTCGTCGAGGACCGCATGACCCTCAAGGTCCTCAACCTCGCCTCCAAGCAGACGCGCATCCTGCTCACCGACAAGGAACTCGCCCCGTCGGCCGACGGCGGCCAGTACTACCGGTGGAGCCCCGACGGGCGTTGGATCCTCTTCGACTATGCCGTTCCCGGCTTCGCCCCGGGAGAGGTCGGTCTCATCAAGGCCGACGGCTCCGGGAAGGCAGTCAACTTGACCGAGAGCGGCTTCGACGACGGCCGGGCCAAGTGGATCCTCGGCGGCCAGGCCATGATCTGGGCCAGCAACCGCGACGGCCTCAAGGCCGCCGCCCAGAGCGGCGGGTCGCAGAACGATGTCTATGCCCTGTTCTTCACCCGCGACGCCTGGGACCGCTTCCGCCTGACCAAGGAAGAGGCCGCGCTCCTCAAGGACATCGAAGAGAAGAAGACCAAGCCCGAAACGCCCAAGGACAAGAAGGAGCCCGCGGAAAAAGAGAAAAAAGAAGAGGTCAAGGAGCTGGTCATCGATTGGGGCGGCCTGGCCCTGCGCAAGGCCCGCCTGACCATCCACTCGTCGTCGCTCGGCGACGCCCTGGTCAACAAGGACGGCGACACGCTCTACTACCTGTCGCGCTTCGAGAAGGGCATGAACCTGTGGACGACCAACCTCAAGACGCGCGAGACCAAGATGCTCGTCGCCCTCAACGCCAACGGCGGCGGCATGACCTGGGACAAGGAGCAGAAGTCGATCTTCCTCCTCTCCGACGGCTCCCTGTCCAAGATCGATCCGTCGAGCGGCAAGCGTGACGCGATCGGCATCAAGGGCGAGATGACCGTCGACCTGGCCGCCGAACGCAACGCCCAGTTCGAGCACGTCTGGCGCCGGACCCTCGAGACCTTCTACACGGCGGGCTACCACGGCGCCGACTGGAACGCCCTCAAGCCGGTCTACCGGAAACACCTGCCCGGGATCGGCGACAATTACGAGTTCGCCGAGCTCCTGTCCGAGATGCTCGGCGAGCTCAACGTCAGCCACAGCGGGGCGCGCTATGGCCGGTCCATGGACAACGCCGACGAGACGGCCTCGCTCGGCGCGTTCTACGACCAGACCTATGCCGGCCCCGGCGTCAAGATCGTCGAGGTCATGGCCGGCGGACCGCTCGACAAGGCCGGCCTCAACGTCGCGGCCGGCACGATCGTCGAAGCCATCGACGGCGAGGCGATCCCCGGCGACAAGGACCTCGACCGCTACCTCAACCGCAAGGCCGGGCAGAACGTCCTGCTGGCCGTGTCGAACGAAACGGTGAAGCGGGATATCGCCGTCAAGCCCGTTTCGACGCGCGAAGAGAGCGGCCTGCTCTACCGGCGCTGGGTCCTGCGCAACCAGGCCGAGGTCGATCGCCTGAGCGGCGGCCGCCTCGGTTACATCCATGTCCCGGGCATGAGCGACAGCGCCTACCGATCCGCCTACGAAGAGGTCATGGGCAAGTTCGCCGACAAGGCCGGGATCGTCATCGACACCCGCTTCAACGGCGGCGGCGACCTCGTCGCCGACCTGGCCATGTTCCTCAGCGGCACGAAGTTCTTCGACTACACGACCGACAAGCGCAGCAACGGCTACGAACCCAACTTCCGCTGGACGAAGCCCAGCATTTCGATCGTCGGCGAGGCCCAGTACAGCGACGGCCACTGCTACGCCTTCGCCTACCAGTTCCTCAAGCTGGGCAAGCTCGTCGGCATGCCCGTGCCCGGCACGTGCTCATTCGCCGGCTGGGAGATGCTCGGCGATTCGGGCGTCCGCTGGGGAGTCGTTCCCCTCGGCGTCAAGGTCGCCGGTGTCGGCTACCTGGATAACCACCAGACCGAGCCCGATATCAAGGTCGCGAACACCTGCGAAGCGGTGGTCAAGGGCAAGGACGAACAGCTCGAAGCCGCCGTCGCCGCCCTACTTAAGGAGATCAAGTAAAGAGGGACTGTCCCCTTGCGAGGGGACAGTCCCTCTTAGATCGATCATTTCCAACGCCGTCGCGAGGAGGATTGCCATGACCGCCAATCTCAGCCGCCAAAGAAACACGGGGAGAAGCGTGGGGACAAGCGCCGTTTCTCCGGAAACGGTGCGTGTCCCCTTTCCTAGCAACCGCCGCCCTCCTGCATTAACGAAATCCACTCTAACCCTATTCGCCCTCGCCGCTCTGCTCCCCCTCATCGCCTCCGTCCTCGCCCCTCCCCTTTCGGCCCAGCCGTATGACCAGAAGCTTTTCGGCGAAATGCGCTGGCGGTCGATCGGCCCCTACCGCGGCGGCCGAACCCGGGCCGCGGCCGGCGTGCCTTCCCAGCCCAACGTCTTCTACATGGGCGTCTGCAACGGCGGCGTCTGGAAGACGAACGACTTCGGCCGCACCTGGCGCCCCATCTTCGACGACCAGCCGACGGGCTCGATCGGGGCCATCGCCGTCTCGCCCTCGAATCCCGATATCGTCTATGTCGCGAGCGGCGAGGGACTGCAGCGCCCCGACCTCTCGGTTGGCGACGGCATCTACAGATCGACCGACGCCGGCGCGACCTGGACCCATCTCGGCCTCCGCGACGGCCAGCAGATCCCCCAGATCATCGTCGACCCGCGCAATCCCGACCGCGTCTTCGCCGCCGTACTCGGCCACCCCTACGGCCCGAACGAGGAGCGCGGCATCTACCGCTCCCTCGACGGCGGCACGAGCTTCGAGCGCGTCCTCTACGTCGACGAAAACACGGGCGGCTCGGAGCTCGCTTTCGACCCCGCAAACCCCTCCGTCGTCTACGCCGGTCTCTGCGAATCGCGGCAAGGCCCCTGGGAAAACGCCGCCTGGACCGGCACGAACGGCGGCCTCTTCAAATCGACCGACGGCGGTACGACCTGGCACAAGCTCGAGCTTCTCGCGCCGGCCGGCGCCGGATCGAAGGCCCCCGCCGCGCCCGACGCCGTCGTCCAGATCAACCTCGGCATCGCCCCCTCCGCCCCGCGTCGCATCTACGCCGCGGTCGCCTTCGTCCGCGGTACAGCGCTCTTCCGCTCGGACGACGCCGGCGCATTCTGGGCCCGCCTCCCCGACACGCGCCCGGCCGGGCGCATCGGCGGCGGCGACCTCCCCCGCATAGCCGTCCACCCGTCCGACCCCGACACGGTCTTCGTCGTCTCGACCGTCTCCTGGAAATCGACCGACGGCGGCCGCACTTTCCGGGCCTTCAAGGGCG
>Ga0315274_10011069_pt1 | contig 12943 bp, 9 predicted proteins | sample YL17G02_20_MG_FD_203700 | JGI IMG/M metagenome (GOLD analysis project Ga0315274, IMG submission 203700) | Sediment microbial communities from Yellowstone Lake, YNP, Wyoming, USA - YL17G02_20 | ecosystem: Environmental > Aquatic > Freshwater > Lake > Sediment | place: USA: Wyoming | collected... | reverse complement strand
TACCCTGGGTGCGTCGCTCACCTACAACGGGGAGCTGGATCAGGGCACCTACAGCAACAACGTCCAGCTCGGCCAGGGCGGCGCCTTGAAGAACAGCCTCGGTGCCTTCCTCCGAGCCATTCCCTATTCCGGGATCAGCCTGGTGGCGAACACCACGTTCCAGCGCGATCAGGCCCCCTCCGGCCGGCGCCTCCAGGCCGTGACCACTTCCGCAGCCGTGAGCATCACCCCGCACCCGGCGCTGAGCCTCACGGGGAGCTGGCTGTACTCGGCGACGAACCTGTCGGGCGGGGGTCTTCCCGACACTTCGGTACCGACCCAGCGGGTCGAGGGGAGCATCTCGGTCCAGCCATTCCCGTCGCTGTACGCGTCGGCCACGGTCTCCCGTCTCCTGCTCGGCGCAACGCCGCAGACCCTGGCCAGCGTCTCCGCCAGCATCGCCCCGTTCCCGAACGGGAACCTGATCTTCAATTTCTCCTACAACTCGGCCTTCGATTCCCTCACCCAGTCGAGATCCCAGATCTTCGGGCCCTTCGTCCGATGGACCATCACCCCCAGGCTCTGGCTGGAGGCCACCTACACGTGGCTCGACTTCCTGTCGACCGTTCAGAACACCTACACGCGCACCTTCAACGCGAGGCTCACGCTATGGCTGTGATCCCGCCGATGCGCGTCCAACCGAGGAGCATGCCATGAAGAGGAGCGGGTGCTGGAGTATCTCCCTGCTGGCCGCGGCGCTCGTCGCCACGTCCGGATGCGCGGCGTCGGGTCCGAAGTACCACGACCAGGCCATGGACTTCGGTTCGGTTCGGAGCGTCGCGGTCCTGCCGTTCCAGAACCTCAGCCGGGAGGGCCAGGCCGGCGACCGCGTCCGTGACGTGTTCGCGACCACGCTGCTGGCCACGAGCGGCATCTACGTGGTGCCGCCAGGGGAAGTTCAGCGCAACATCAGCAAGCTCAACATCGGGATGGCGGCCACCCCGAGCATCGAGGACGTCACCAGACTCGGGCAAAGCCTCAAGGTCGATGCAGTCATCACCGGCGTCGTGAAGGAATACGGGGAGTTACGTTCCGGCAACGCCACATCCAACGTCGTGTCCCTGAGCGCCCAGATGCTGGAGACGGCCACCGGAAAGGTGGTCTGGTCCGCCTCCACCACCAAGGGTGGCATCACCATGGGAGACCGGCTTCTGGGAAGCGGTGGCACGCCCATGAACCAGGTGACCGAGGCAGCCGTCGATGACCTGCTGGCCAAGCTGTTCAAGTAGCGGGGCGGCCGCGCGGCTTGCCGTGTCGCTGGCGATCGGCCTCGCGGCGTGCGCAAGCGCGCCGCCCGTTGCCCCCCTCGCGGCTTCCTCCGCCAACGATTCCACAGGCTCAGCTCCCGGCTCGCGCCTCGCGCTCTTTCCTCTCGAGAACCTGACGGGTGCGCCGGCACCTGTCCGGGCCACGCAGGACGCCCTCGAGCGACTGCTCGCCGCGCGAGGCGTGGAGTTGGTGGCCGGCGACGTTGTGGCCGAGTTCCTGGGCAAGCGCCGGGTTCGCTACACGGGAGGCCTGGACGGGGTGACCGCTGCCGCGGCACGCGAGGATCTCGGAGTCGGTGGAGTGGTCGTCGGCACCCTGGAGTCGTACGGCATGAACCAGGGCGCGCCGGTGTTCGCGGCCACGCTCCGTCTCATCTCGACGGAGTCCGAACCACGGATCCTGTGGATGGACGGGATGGCCATGGCCGGGGACGATGCGCCGGGCCCCTTCGCTCTGGGCGTGGTCTTCTCCGTTCCCGAGCTCGAGGCAATAGCCCTCAAACGTCTGGCCGACTCCTTGGCGGCGTTCCTGGACGGCACGGGCCCGCGCGTTCCCACGTGCACTTCGAGCTCCCGGTTCAAGCCGCGCGTTCGCTTTCGGCCGGCACGACCGGATGGGCGTGACCGGATCTCGGTGGCCGTGTTGCCCTTCGTGAACGAGACTCGCCATCGGTCGGCCGGAGAGGCGGTGGCTTCCGAGTTCGTCCGCGGCCTGGCCGCACGGGCGTGGATCACGACCCTCGAGCCCGGTGTCGTCCGCGACGCGCTCCTCCGGCATCGCGTGGTCATGGAGGGCGGGGTCTCGCTCGAATCCGCGCGGATCGCGCTCGGCAGCATGGACGTGGACGTGGTCGTGTCGGGCTACGTGCGCTCGTTCCAGGGGTATCCCGTGCCGCAGGTGGACTTCACGGTCATCGCCATCGACACGCGTGCGAATCGCGTGATCTGGCAGTCGTCGTCCTTCAACCGAGGCGACGATGGCGTGTTCTTCTTCGACGCGGGGAAGGTGGGCACCGCCCACGGGCTCAACTGCCGGATGGTGGAAAGCACCGTGGAAGAGATGGTTCGTGGATGGGCCAGCAATCATCGACCGGATAGCTAGCGTACGGTGCTTTCCCTGAAACGCAGAGACTTCCCGCTTGGGGCGTGACAGCGCAAACGCTGCGCGCCATCCGCCCATCCAGGCTGAACGATGCCGTCATTCCAGGTGGTTATCGGCGTACCAGACCGGTCGCCAAGGCATAGGGGTTGCACACGGAGGCAACGCCCATGGAAAACGTCACCTCGTTCCTGCCTTCGCTCTGGCTTCTCTGCTGCTCCCTGGCGCTCGGGCCCGGACTTGCCAGCGCCGCCGCGCCCCAGGTCCCGGCCTCCCCCGGTCCGTCGACCGGCGAAGCATCTGTCTACTTCAAGGACGGAACGAAGCTCCCCCTCTTCTCGCACACCTCCGATGACGCCCCGGTCGCGCGGGTCGGGGGCGAGACGATCACCCTGCTGGATCTGACGGAAGCCCTTGGCGCAGTTCACGAGCGGTGGGCCGAGGGGGCGCAGGCGGGTGGGAAGGACTTCACTGCCACGCTGAACCGTCTCATCGACGTCCGGATGGTTCTCCTCGAGGGACAGTCGATGGGCATCACCGAGATGCCGCAGTTCAAGGTTTCCGTGGACAACTACCGGACCGTGCTGCTCGCGGAGAGCCTCCGGAGGCGGATCGGCTCCACGGCGCGAGTGAATCCGGCCGAGGTGCAGCGCATCTACGAGAAGATCGTCCGCGAATGGAAGATCCGATCGGTGCTCTTCGAGAAGCAGGAGGGGGCGGCCCGGATGGAGTCGGAAGTGAGGGCCGGCGGGAGCTTCGACGACCTGGCCCGCAACGCCATCGACTCGAAGAAAGCCAAGGGCGGCGAGTCAACCGATTTCGTTCCAGGTTCGAAGATGCTCCCCCAGGTTCTCGACGTCGTGCGACGGCTTCCCATGGGCCAGGTCAGTGCACCCGTGAGTGTCCCTGGCGGATGGGCGCTCATCCGTGTCGATGCGGAGCGAACTGGCGACGACCCGAAGGAGCGCGCCAAGATCGAGCTCGCCATCGCCAATCGCGAACGGGTCGAGGTTCTTCGCAAGTACTACCAGTCCCTGCTCAAGAAGTACGCCCAGGTGGACAAGGGGCTCCTGAAGAAGCTGGACTTCGACGTCGGCCCGAAGAAGCTGGACGCGCTCGCCAAGGACTCCCGACCGGTGGCGCGGATCCAGGGGGAGCCGCCGATCACGGTCGCAGAACTGCTCGCCCAGATCGAGAAGAGGTTCTTCCACGGCCTGAAGGAGGCCGCCAACCAGAAGAAGCTCAATGCCCGCAAGCAGGTCACGCTCGACGACATGCTGGAACGTCGGCTCTTCCTGAAGGAAGCCCTGGCGCTCAAGCTGAACGAGGATCCGACCGTGGTGCGGCAGGTGCGGGATCAAGCGGACAAGATCGTCTTCAGCGCCGTGCTGGAGCGGGCGGTCCTTCCCGAGGTCCGCGTGACCGACGAGGAGACCAAGGCGTACTACGACAAGCATCAGGCCGAGTTCTCGAGCCCCGCCCTGGTGCGCCTGGCAGGTCTGGCCTTCGTCGACGGCAGATCTGCCCGAGGCGCGCTCGAGAAGGTGAAGGCCGGGACCGACTTCAAGTGGCTCGCGGCCAATGCTTCGGGCCAGGTCGAGGCCGCGAAGCGGACGCTCGAATTCCAGACTTCGCCGGTCACCGTGGCCAGCTTGCCCCCGGGCCTTGCGAGCGCCCTCACGGGCGCGCGCCAGGGAGACTACCGGCTCTACTCCGCCTCCGACGGCGAGCAGTACCTCGTCCGGGTGATCGAGGAGATCGCACCGACGCTCCAGCCACTCGAGGACGTGAAGGAGGGCATCGGCAAGAAACTGTACGCCGAGAAGGCGAACGCGGCCTTCATCGCGTGGGTCGCCAAGCTGCGCCCGCACTACAAGCCCGAGATCCTCATCACCCGGATCGGGCAGTGACGACGAGTGCGGGATCCGATCGAGAGGGAATGGCCGTGACCAGCGAGACGCGATGGTGGACCACGAGGGCGCTTGCAGCACTTTGCGGAGGGCTCGCCCTCCTCTCCCCCGTCGGAGCAGCGGCGCAGCGGCAGTTCAAGACCAAGGACTGCATGGAGTGCCACCAGAAGTTCGCAGCGGCGACCGACCCGCTGAAGTACCAGCACTCCGCCGTGAAGCAGCGCAAGTGCGAGGACTGCCACCTGCGGCACGGCATCGTCGGGAAGACGGTGATGAAGCAGCCCGGCAACGCCCTCTGCTACCTCTGCCACAAGCGGGATTCCATCGGCATGAACAAGCCGAACGTGCACACCGTCCTCCGGAACGGCTCGTGCAAATCCTGCCACGACCCGCACGGTTCCAACGCCCCGCACATGCTGAAGGCCACCGGGCCCGACGCCTGCTTCGGCTGTCACAAGCGCGAGCCGTTCGAGCGCAAGTACGTCCACCCCGTGATGGCCAAGGAGGGGTGCAGCGCGTGCCACCTGGCCCACGCCTCGGACCACAAGAATCTGCTGAGGGCGGCCGAGGGCCCGCTCTGCACGAAGTGCCACCTCTCGAGCTCGGCACCCTTCAAGAAGGCCCACGGTGATTACCCGGTCACCTCCTGCTCGGGCTGTCACGACCCGCACTCCTCGTCCCAGGTGAGGCTGCTCAAGGCCTCTGTCCACAACCCGGCAACGGGCGGCGGCTGCAGCACCTGCCATGCGGACGCGAAGTCCATGAAGCCCTTCGCCCTCCAGAAGGCGCCCAACGCCCTTTGTGGCGACTGTCACGACGCCGGCTCCCTCGCCAAAGGGGGCAAGGTCCTGCACGCCCCCTTCCGGAAAGGCGACTGCGTGTCCTGTCACGATCCGCATGCGTCGCAGGGAGCGGCGCTGACGAAGGCACCGGGGAACGCCCTTTGCGTGAGTTGCCACAAGCAGTTCGGCGATCCCGTGGGCGTGCCACACAAGGTCGTGGCCAGCCCCAAGGGTTGTCAATCCTGCCACGCCCCGCACGCGGCCAAGAGCAAGGGGCTCCTGGAGTCGGACACGACCACCCTCTGCTGGAGTTGCCACGCGAAGGTCAAGGATGCGCTGAAGAAGAAGGTCGTGCACAAACCCTTCTCGGCCGGGGCCTGCGTCACCTGCCATACGCCCCACGGCTCCAACATGCCGGGAATGCAGCGCGCCCGGTCCGACCGGATCTGCTACGGCTGCCACGCCGAGGCCGAGGCGCGCTTCATCAAGGCGTACACCCACCGGCCGGTGCAGGAAGGCAACTGCGGCTCGTGCCATGCGTCTCACGCGTCGGACGAGCCCAAGCTGCTGCGGGCCAGCGGCGCCAAGCTCTGCCAGGGGTGCCATGCGGACCTCCTGAAGCAGGCTCCCGGCGTCGCGAGCCACAAGCCGTTCGCCGAGGGTGACTGCCTGGGTTGCCACGATCCGCATGGCTCGAACATCCGGGGAATGATCGTCACTCCGGAAAAGGAACTGTGCCTCAAGTGCCATGCCAAGCAAGCCAAGGAGGCCGCCTCCTCGAAGAGCGTTCACGCGGCGTTCTCGGCCGGGGACTGCACGAAGTGCCACAGCCCGCACAAGGCCAGCATCAAGGGGCTGCTCCTCGCGCAGCCACCCGACATCTGCTTCACATGCCACAAGGACTTGAAGGACCGCGCTGCCAAGGAGAAGCCGCACGCGCCGGTGGACGGCTGCCTGACCTGCCACAACCCGCACTACGCGAAGCAACCCAAGCTGGCCGCTCAGCCCCTGGAGGAGCTCTGCGGTCAGTGTCATGACTCCAAGGTCCCGGAGTTCAGGAAGGCGCACCTCGACATCGCCCCGAAGGACATCGACTGCGCGAGTTGCCACGACCCGCACTACTCGAAGGACCCGAAGCTCTTCAAGAAGAACGTCCACCCGCCGTTCGCCGGACGTCAGTGCGACGCCTGTCACCAGGTACCGAAGAAGTAGGGGACATCGATGAGCCCGAGAGCCACCTGCCTCACGCTTGCCCTTGCAGCGTCGCTCCTTCCGGGGAGCGCCCTCGCCCAGGCCGGCAAGTTCAAGCTCAAGCCCGGGGCGGCCGGCCAGGTTTGCCTCGAATGCCACGGCACCTTCACGGACGTTCTGAAGAAGCCTTTCGTACACACCCCCGTGAAGGCGAAGAACTGCGCCGGCTGTCACAATCCTCATTCCTCGTCGCACGGCAAGCTGCTCTCCGGGGAGCCGAGCCAGACCTGCGCGGCGTGCCACCGGAACGTGGTCCCCAAGGGGGCCAAGAGCCTCCACAGGCCCGTGGAGGAGGGGCGCTGCACCGGGTGTCACGACCCGCACGCCTCCGCGAGCAAGTTCAACCTCGTCAAGCCGAACGTGGAGCTCTGCGCCACCTGCCACAAGCCGGTCGTCGAGGCGGCGGCCAAGGCGAAGTTCAAGCATCGTCCGCTGGAGCAAGGCGGCTGCGTGGCCTGCCACGACCCACATGGCTCGTCCCAGGGCCCGGCGCTGCTGAGGAAGGCCGTGCCTTCCCTCTGCGTGGGCTGCCACAAGACCGACCGACCCCTTTTTGCGAAGCAGCACCTGAACTACAACGTCTCGAAGTCCGATTGCTCGAGCTGTCACGATCCGCACGGGTCGAGCCGGCGCGGCTTGCTCTACGACAACGTCCATGCTCCGGTGGCGAAGGGCATGTGCCTCCAGTGCCACGAGCAGCCAGGGTCACCGAACGGATTCAAGGTCAAGCAGGAGGGGGTGGGCCTCTGTCGGGGCTGCCACAGCCAGAAGGTCAACGACATCATGGCCAAGAGCCGCGTGCACGCACCAGTCGTGGCCGGTGCGGCCTGTCTCACCTGCCACGCGCCGCACGCCTCCACCACGAAGGGCTTGCTCCGGGGTACGCGGGGATCGATCTGTGCTTCGTGCCACGCAGACACGTTGAAGCGTCAAGCCGCCTCCCCGACGAAGCACCAGCCCGTGACCGACGGGGACTGCAGCGCCTGCCACGACCCCCACTCGGGTGAAAGCGCCCTTCTCTTCTCGAAGCCCGACATCGTGGAGATGTGCGGCCAGTGCCATGACTGGCTGAAGCACTCTTCTCACCCCATGGGGGAGAAGGCGAAGGACCCCAGGAACAAGAACCTCCAGGTCCAGTGCCTCAGTTGCCATCGCGGGCACGGCACCGAGTACAAGAAGCTGCTCCTCAGCGCCACGCAGACGGAGCTCTGCACCAAGTGCCACGAGAAGTACCAGAGGTGATGACCGTGGAACGAGCCAAGACCCCCCGGGTGATCGTCGGCCTCGCATTGCTGCTCGCCGCGGGCGCGGCACGCGCCCAGGCCCTCACCTTCGTGCCCGTGACATCGATCTACGAGGATGACAAGAAGGTCCCTCTGCGGGGACCCGAGGGCGTTGCCTGCACCAGCGCCGGCATCGTCGTCGCGGATACGGGGAACGGGCGCCTGCTCAACCTCGCCTACAAGGACGGGGGGCTCTCCGGGGGAACGGAGATGAAGGTCTCACAGTTGCCGTATCCCACGCGAGTCCAGTCGGACAGCAAGGGATCCCTGCTCGTGCTCGACCGCAAGACCCGCCGAATCGTCCGCCTCGATCGAGGCGGGACCTTCGTGGGTTTCCTGGATCTGAAGGGCCCTTCCTCCCTGGGCGTCGTGGTTCCTGGCAGCTTCCAGCTCGACAGCGCGGACAACGTGTACGTGCTGGATCTCGCGACCCTCTCCGTCCTCGTCGCGGACCCTGCCGGGAACGTGACGCGTCAGGTGCCGCTCCCGCGCCAGGGAATGTTCACCGATGTCGCGGTGGATGCTGGCGGCACGATCTACGTCAGCGACGGTCCAGGCGCGGCCATCTGGTCGGCCGACCGGACCGCGACCTCCTTCAAGCCCCTTGCCAAGGATCTCAAGGACGCGATGAGCTTCCCGGGGCACATCGTCGCCGTTCGCGGCCGCCTCTTCGTCTCGGACCAGAACGGGCACGGGATCGTGCTCCTCGGCCTGGACGGGAGCTACCAGGGGCGCCAGCTCGGGATCGGGGCTGCAGAAGGGTTCCTCTCCTACCCATCCCAGGTGTGCGTGAACGACAAGAACGAGGCCTTCGTGGCCGACCGCGGTAACAACCGCGTGCAAGTCTTCGCCGTCAGCCAGTAGTGCCGACCGGATGCGGCGGGCCAGGTACCACTCCCTCTCGGCGCTGGCGGCCTTCGCGCTGCTCGGCCCCGGTTGTGGATTCGACATCGTCTCGCAGGAGACGCTTGGCGGCGTGGTCGTTGCCACCGTGCATTCGCCCACCGCCGACTTTGCTCGATACAAGACCTTCGCCATCGTCGACAAGGTCGGGCTCGTCACCGATGATGTGGGCGTCACCGTGAAGTACGTGGATGCACCGGCGGTACTGGCCCAGATCACGGCCGACCTCGAAGGGCGGGGCTTCGTCAAGGTGGCCGAGATCGATCCAGTGAATCCCCCGGTCACCCCGCCTCTGGCCGACCTGGCCGTCAACGCCACGGCGCTCGAGGCCACCCGGACCGAGTCGGCCTACTGGATCTCCTTCGACGGCTACTGGGGGCCTGGATTCTGGGGCTACCCGGGCTACGCCTGGCACTACCCCTGGGAGTGGCCGACGATCAGCTACCAGGTCGGCACCCTTCTCATCGAGATTGCCGACCTCAGGAATCCGTTGCCAGTCGGAGGACCGATGGGCGGCCGTCTCGAGTCGCTGTGGGCTTCCGCCAGTTACGGAGTCGCCGCAGGAGAGGCCGGGTACGACGCGCAGCGGGTGCTCGACTCCATCGATCGGGCCTTCTCGCAATCGCCCTACATCCAGACGAAGTGAGGGAGGGGCGCCCGATGCGGAGGACGATGCAGGCACTGCTCGGCGTCGCCATCCTCGCTGCCGGCGTGGCCCGCGCAGACGGCTTCGAGCGAGGCACGTTGGTCTCCGCGGCGTGGGAGGCAGGTGTACCCATTGCGAGCCTCCGACAGTACGTTTCCGCGCCGAGTTACAGCGGAGTCCAGGTCGAAGTCCGTTGGGGTTTGGCCCCCCGGCTCTCCATCGGCCTCAACGGGGGATGGAACTGGTTCGCGCAGAACTTTTCCCAACTCTCGGTGAGCATCCCGAACGGAACCATCTCCGGTCCCGTGTACAATCGCGTTCAGTTCTTCACGCTCCGCGCCACCGGGCACTGGTACCTCTCGAGAGGGTGGCTGCAGCCTTACCTCGGCGCAGGAGTCGGAGGCACCTGGTACGGCACCTATCGTCAGGTCTCGGACCTGGTCTCGTCTTCGAGCGGATTCGCGTTCGCCGCCGACCCACAGATTGGCATGCTCGTCACCGTCGCCCCCGGGCTCGCCCTGCTCCTCCAGGTCCGCTATCAGTTCACGCTCGCCCGTTTCGCGAACGTGAAGAATGCGCAGTGGTTCGGGGCCGAATTGGGCATCGCCCTCTTCTAGCGCGGCGGTGCGGAGGGGGGCGGACCGCGCCCCGTCGGCGCATGCTGGGCCACGTAGTCTCGCAACTGGGCCGCCAGGGGCGGCGAGAGGTCCTCGAGGGCCCGCACCTCACGCGCCACTCCCGCGGAGTTGCCGACCATGAAGTACGCGAGGCCGAGGTTGAAGCGGGCCTGTGGCTGGTCCCGAACGATTTCTCCTGCCGCCTCCAGCGACCTCACCGTTTCGCCATACCTCCCGAGGGCGTTGTCAGCGGCCGCGAGGTTGGCGTACGCGTCCGGGTAATTTCGACGAAGCGCGATCGCCCTTTCGAACGCCCTGCGCGCCTCTTCGAGACCATCTGTCTGAAACAGTCGCACCCGACCCAGGTTGTAGTAGGCGTCCGCGTAGTCTGGCGCGAGGCGGATGGCCTCCCGCAGATGGAGCACGGCCTCCCGGGGGTCGCCGAGCTTGGCAAGCGCCGCACCCAGGTTGTTCCGTGCCCGGACGTGGGCCGGGTCGAGCCGGACCGCCTCCCGGAACTGTCCGATCGCTTCCGTTTCCCGTCCGCCGAGCGCCAGGGCGAACCCGAGGTTGTTGTGAGGCCTGGCCTTGGCGGGGGACTTCTCGACGACGTCAGACCACAAGGAAAGCTCCGTGTCCCACACCTGGTTCCTTCGATACGTGGCCGCCGCCAAGACCAGCGCCAACGCCAGTCCCGCGGCGACAGTGACGGTCGGGGCCGCCCGCACCGGCAGGACGCGGTGCGCGAGGAGGGCCAGGGCCGTGGCCACTGCGATGAAGAAGCCGACCGATGGCAGGTAGACCCGATGCTCGAAGATCACGTCCACGATGGGGATCAGGCTCGATTCGACGGCCAGCGCCACGAAGAACCAGAGGACTCCGAACGCCACGAGGCGGGCGGCCGCGTCGAGTCGCCTGCCCTGCAGGGGACGCACATCGTAGAGGTACGCCGCCGCTGACCAGATCGCGAGGACCAGGACGAGCGACCAGAGGACCCTGGGCGCCAGCAGCGACCGGTATATCGGGTAGTCATGGTCCAGGTTCTGTTGGATCGGCAGGATCAGCAGTCGCAGGTAGGTCACCACCACCGGGACCTGTGTCGCCAGGTAGTCCCACCGGGACACGGTGGTCTGGACTCGCGTCACCTCGGCAACGTCAGAGAGCGTTTCTCCCAGAGGCCGTTCGAGACGCACGAGGGTCATCGGGATGACGATCAGGGTTGCCAGCAGCGGGATCAGATAGCCCAATCTCACCCGCCACTGGGTCCGGAAGAATGCGAGGTCGTAGAGGGCCGCGACGATGGGCAGGGTGAAGGCGATCTCCTTGGTCTTCATCGCCAGGAGGGCAGCACACGCCACCGGCAAGTGGGAGATCACCCCCCGGAACCCCCGGTGGCGCCCGGCCTCCCGGGCCAGGCGCCAGCGGATGTAGAGGACGACCGCGAGCAGGTAGAAGCTCGTCGCCAGGGAGGTGAGCCGCTGCACGATGTAGGTGACCGCCTGCGTCTGGAGCGGGTGCGCGACGAAGAGGAGCCCCGCGACGAGAGCGATCGACCGGGACCAGGACGCCAGGGCGGATCCGCTGAGCCAAGGGGTCCGGAAGCTCAGCACGACCAGCGCGTAGACCAGGAGCGCATTCAGGATGTGGACCAACGTGTTCACCAGGTGGTACCCGGTCACGTCGCGGCCATTCACCTGGTAGTTCAGGGCGAAGGTGAGGTTGCCCACCGCACGATTGGGCATCGCCTGATAGCCGGGCCTGCCCGGCAGGTAATTGGCGGGGTCCCGGATGAACTCGTCTTCCACGATGCGCGGCGGGTCATCAAACACGAACTCCCCGCGCAGGGCGTTGGAGTACGCGGAGAAACCCAGAATCGCGATGACCAGAGGCGGGGCGAGGCGTCGCGCCCACGACCCTCTGGAGCGGGCCGTCGCCGAAGGGGGGATCCCCTCGGGCTTCCCCGACCGACGCTGCAGTCGGCGCTCCTCCCTTGCACTCGATCGGCTCATTCGGGGACCCGGCGCACCGCGGCGCGGCCGCCGAAAGGTGCTGGAAGGATACCACGGAAACCCGCGCGGAGGATGTGATCCGCACCGTTCCAGTCCGACCTCGCTATCGCGCAAATACGGTCTCGTGATAGCAACGGCTCACGGGGGCGCACCGTGGAACGCGACAGAAGAACGGCCCGGGGTGGCGCCGACGAACCCGGGGAGCCTCGCTGGCGCGACTGGCTCGTATGGAGCGCGCTGGCCATCGCGGGCGCGCTCCTTCCCCTCGTCGCCGTTCTCACCGCCGGTCACACCGCGGTCTGGCGCGACTCTGCCCGCCTCTTCGCCCCTCTGCGAGTCCCGATCGTCGCCGCGCTTCGGGAGCTTCGCCTGCCGCTCTGGAATCCGCATGAGGCCCTTGGATTGCCCCTCTTCGCGCAGATGCTCCATGGCGTTCTTCATCCGGTGTCGGTGGCAGCGGCCTTCCTCGCGCCAGGCTCCGGTCTGGACGGCCTGATCGCCGTCCACCTTCTCCTGGCGACTCTCGGCGCCTCGTTGCTGGCGCGGCAGCTGGGAGCGTCGCCCGCCGGGTCCGCCGTGGCGGGCCTGACCTATGGTCTCTCCGGGTACGTGCTGGGCATGAGCGCGGTGATCCAGTACCTCGCCGCCGCGGGGACCGCGCCCTGGACGGTTGCCGCGCTCCGGGCCGCAGGGGAGGGCCGCAGGTTCGGAACGGCTGTGGCGGCGCTGGGCGTGGCGGCCATCCTCCTTGCTGGCGACCCCCAGTGGGCGGTCGTCGCCACCCTCCTGGGCATCGCCCTGGCCTTCGAGTCCGGCTCCACCCGCGGGGTCGGTCGGACGGTGCTCGGGATCGCAGCGGGAGGCTTGCTGGCAGGGATTCAGCTCGTCCCCACCTGGGAGTACCTGCAACAGACCACCCGAGGGATGGGCCTTTCCACCGACGAGAGAGTCCAATGGGCTCTGGCACCCTGGCGAACCATCGAGCTGCTCGCGCCTGGGTTCTTCGCGGGGCGCCCCGGACCCCAGTCCGCTCCGGTGTTCCAGGCCCTGGGTGGCCCTACCCGCTATCCCCTCCCCTTCCTCCCCAGCATCTTCGTGGGGGGCGCCTCGATCACGCTCGCGGCGGCTGGATCGGG
>Ga0315274_10011068_pt1 | contig 12944 bp, 8 predicted proteins | sample YL17G02_20_MG_FD_203700 | JGI IMG/M metagenome (GOLD analysis project Ga0315274, IMG submission 203700) | Sediment microbial communities from Yellowstone Lake, YNP, Wyoming, USA - YL17G02_20 | ecosystem: Environmental > Aquatic > Freshwater > Lake > Sediment | place: USA: Wyoming | collected... | reverse complement strand
AACAAGCACGACTATGTTCTAGGGATGACCCATGAGGAAGCCGTCGTTCATCTCTGTCGCGACGAAATATCGAGCTACAAGCAGTTGCCGTTCATGGTTTACCAGGTTCAAACTAAATTCCGCGACGAACTTCGGTCTCGTGGCGGGCTGATTCGTGTCAGGGAATTCGTTATGAAGGATGCCTACTCTTTCCACGCCTCGGTTGACGATTTGAACGCCTTTTACAAGCTATGCTGGCGCGCGTATGAGAGGATCTTCGCTCGTGTGGGAATCCCTGAAGTGGTTGTTGTCGAGTCGGACACCGGCATGATGGGTGGCTCCGTGGCTCACGAGTTCATGTTGTTGTGCGAGAGGGGAGAAGACACAGTTGTGACGTGCAATCAGTGTGACTATTTGGCAAATCGGGACGTGGCGACGGGGCGTTTGAAGCATTTTCCGGAGGCTCCCCTCTCTATGGTCGAAGTCTGCACGCCGGAGAAAAAGTCTATCGAGGAGGTCGCGGCATTCTTGGATGTTCCGGCCCGAAAGGTTGCCAAGGTCGTCTTCTATCGAGGGGATCAGAGGGGAAAGCTGGTTCTGGGAATGATTCGGGGTGACCTGGAAATCAACGAAACCAAACTGGCCAAAATCATAATGGCGGCCCCAGTGTTGGCCGATCACGAAGAGATCGTAGCGGTCGGAGCGGTTCCTGGTTTTGCCTCGCCGATGGGAGTGTCTGCTAAGGACTGTCGTCTCGTTATCGACGAGACGATTCGATCCTCGAACAACCTGGTATGCGGTGCCAACAAGGTTGACCATCACGTGAGGAATTTCAACCTGGATCGCGATCTTTCTGGTTGCGAGACCTTTGACGTCGCTCAGGTTCGTGACGGCGATGGGTGTCCTCTCTGTGAGGGCCAGATCGTCTTACGGCGGGGTATCGAAGTGGGCAACATTTTCCAATTGGGAACCAAGTACAGCGAACCAATGAACATGAAGGTTCTTGATGAACACGGTCGTGGGTTTGCGCCCATCATGGGAAGTTACGGCATTGGGATAGGAAGATTGTTAAGTGCGGTACTGGAAGTGAAACACGATGAGTTCGGGCCGATCTGGCCGATCTCTATTGCCCCATGGCAACTGCACGTTATCGCGCTGAATTCGAATGATAAAGTTGTGTTTGCGGCCGCCCAGGAGCTGTACGAAGAGTTGCGTGGAGCCGGCGTAGAAGTCATGATGGATGATCGCAACGAACGCGCGGGAGTGCAGTTCGCAGATGCTGATCTTCTGGGTGTGCCTTTTCGCATCATCCTGAGCAAGAGGAATGTCGCTAATGGAAAGGTGGAGTTCAAACGGCGCGGCGAGAAGGACTCATGCCTTGTAGATATCGGGCACTCCGTGACGTACGCAAAACAAAGCATTCTGGACGCCATGCGGGACATTGAGAACCGGGTCCCCGCACCCGTCTGACGACCTGACCAGTCGGCCGACATACAAAGCGTTTCGCGCGGTACCGGGCTGAGAGTCCGCGCCTGTTTGGATAAGCGCTCAAAGTGACAGGCGGCCGTTCACTCTCACATAGACGACCGGAGCCGGAGCGAAACCACGGGGCTGATGCTATGTTGATCCTTCCCGATTCCCCTGAGAATGAGCTTCTTCTGTCCTGCGCTAGGATAGGGAACGGCCGCGACGTGAAGGCGGAGGTCGAGCGACTTGTCAAATCGAACCTGAACTGGGACTATGTTGTGGAGAAGGCACAGTCGCATCATCTCGCGTCATTTCTTTACTATAATTTGAGCAAACTGAGCGAACATGCCGTCCCTGAAGACGTATTGAGCAAGTTGAAAAGAAGATGCGCGGTGACTGCTGCCAGGAATCTGCGTTTTCAGCATGAACTGGTCAAGATTCTCGACGCTCTGGAGCGCAGAGGCATAAGCATGGTGCTTCTTAAGGGTGCGGCGCTTGTACAGATCGTCTATCGAGACTTGACGCTAAGGCCGATGGCTGACATCGATGTCCTGGTCAGGGAACGGGACTTCCGTGGCATCCAGACCGCTCTGCACGAAATCGGGTACTATTCGCCGAGCCCCCTTCCGAATCTCACGGATAAGGGGCTTGTGGAATATGCACACTGTTTCGATCAAGTCAGGTTTTGCAGAAAGGATGGGGTGGCAATCGAGACTCACTTTCGTTTGCTCAACATGGGAAGTCCGACGGGGGAACAACCCTCCGTGTGGGAGAGAGCCCTGCCAGTGCGAATAGACGGTGTCAAAGGTCTGATTCCTTGTCCAGAAGACATGCTACTGCACCTCTGTTTTCACGCAAATCATCATCGGTTTTCCAAGATATACCTTTTTCGTGACATCGCTGAGGTGCTGAGCCACTATTCAGATAGATTTGACTGGGAGTACTTACTGAGAGTAGTCGATCTGCGAAGAATGAAGACGTCAATCTATTACACCCTGCTGTTCGCGGAGGAGGTGTCTCGATGTCGCGTTCCTTCCGACGTCCTGGAGAGGCTTAGACCCGGTTATCTTAGACGGAAAGTGTTCGAGTGCATTTGGAAGGGACTATTCATCAAGTGCATGAATCGGCTGGAGCTTCACAATCTCCAGGGGCCGATTTACTACGTGCTGGAAATGGACGGGTTGAGGGAGAAGCTGGCGTTTTTGGCCAAGAGCCTTTTTCCGCCGGTGCAGTGGTTGTCAGTACGCTTTTGTGTGCCTGAATCTAAGACGTTGTACCTCAGGTACTTGTTAACCGTGCTGAAGAGATGCCTGCGCCCGGCAACATAGAAAGCTAGTGGTATCCCAACAGATGAGCTTGAGGTTGAGGAGAGCATACGGATCCCAGTTTGCAGCTGTTGTTGCACTGGTTTCTGCCTCCGCACTTGTGTATCTGAACAGTCTGTGGAACGGATTCGTATACGATGACAAAGCGCTCGTGGTCGAAAATCTGAGTATTCGGGAGTGGCCCGCAGTCCTTTCGCGATTGTCCCTATATAGGCCGCTTCGGTGGTTTACGTATGCGGGTGAGTATCGTCTGTGGGGGCTGAACCCTTTTGGTTTTCATCTCACAAATGTGCTGCTACACGTATCGTGTACGTTGCTCCTTTACCTCTTGGGATCTAAGTTGTTCAAGGGTCGCTTCACGCCGTTAGTCATTGCGTTGCTTTTCGCAGTGCATCCGGTGGGAACGGAAGCCGTGAATGGCATCGCGAGCCGCCCCGACCTACTTGCCTCGATGTTTCTTCTGTCGTGTTTTTTGTTTTACATGAGTAAAGGTCGGTCGATTTGGCTGTACGTGTTATCGCTTTTTTCCTTTCTCCTGGCGCTGCTATCGAAGGAGGCTGTGGCGATAGCAATACCTGCGATATTGGTTGGGTCTGATTTGTATTCCACGCGGGCAGTCAATGCGGTGGGGGTAATAAGGCGCAACATAAGATACTACGTCGCCTACGGTGTAGTCGGTGCTCTGTTTATTGCGGCTGGATCGTACAGGCTTGAGGTGTCTGAGCAGGTTTCGGCAGTCTCGCGGTATCTGGAAAACAGCGCCAGCTTGGCGCGAGGCTCTCATACGATGGTGCTTGGGATTTGGGCGAAGGCGGTTTCAGAGAATTTGAGGCTTCTGTTTCTTCCTTACAACCTGTGTGCAGACTATCCCTTTCCTCATGTGTCTTCGCTCCTTGAACCGTCTGTGATCCTGTCGTTTCTCGTATGCATCGGCTTTGTAGTAATTATTGTGAAGACATATGCGCGGTGGAGAGGGGTTTCCTTTGGGCTTTTCTGGATTTTTGTCACTCTCATGCCGGTGTCCAACCTAATTCCGCTAACGCCTCATTTTGTTGCAGAGAGGTATCTGTATGTTCCTTCAATGGGATTCTGCATGGTTTTGGGAATCGTGATTGACGGGATTCGGCGCACACGGACGAGGAGCCTGTCTCCGGCATTTCGGGAGATGGTTGCGGTAGCTCTCTTGATTGCAATCGTGACGTCTTACTGCGTGCTGACGGTGCGGCGGAATTATGATTGGAGATCAGATTACGTTCTCTGGTTGAAGACGGCGCGTCAGCAACCTCAGTCTGTGCCTGCACATATAAATCTCGGGGTCGCCTATGACGAAAAGAATCTGCCTGAACGAGCCGTGAGCGAGTATCAGAAGGCCTTAGAACTCTATCCAGAACTTGCGTTTTTGCATTACAACCTTGGCGCCGCGTATCAGAGCCTCGGGCTGACCGATGAGGCAATAGGGGAGTTCAAAGAGGTGATACGCCTGGAACCAGAGTTTGCACTTGCACACTGTAACCTGGGGCACGCATATTTTGAGAAGGGTCTGTATGAACAGGCGAGAGCGGAGTGTGAGATAGCAGTCACGCTCGACCCCGGTTTTGCATTGGCTCACTGCAACCTTGGGGCCGTCTACGTACAGAGGGGCATGTACGACGAAGCAGCAGGGGAATACGAGTGGGCGCTGCGGATTGATCCAGGTTTTGGAGCGGCACGCTACGGTTTGGGGATAACGTACCTGTTGCAGCAACGCCTTGACGAAGGGATAGAGCAGCTTCGAAGGGCGTTAGGGGCCGATCCAACGTTAAGTCAAGCCCACCACGGTCTGGCGGTTGCGTATCTGAAAAAAGGGCTTCGTGACGAGGCACGACAGGAGTATCGGAGGGCCGTAGAGATGAACCCGGCGTTTAAGGAGCCGCCATACCGCCTCATGCTGGAATGACTGCCCGAAAGGCACCTGCTCGCCCGTCCTCAGATCAGCCCTCATTGCGCCTTGGGTGCGCTCGACAACTATCTCCTTTTGACAGACATCGTTTCTGGTTGTACGATATTCCTGCCGCGGTTGGGCGTGTCTTCGCACGAGAACGGCATCTTGGTAGTTTTTGGCGACGTGGTTGCGAGTGCGGCGGCCAGCGTGACCTTTGTTGCTTGTGCAACTCGAGGTATCACCTCGCGACGGTCTGAGTGGGTGGATTCGGCGTGGTCCTACATTCATGGGAGTCGAAACCGCCTCTTTGACGGCTCGTTGGTGCCGTGACGTGACCAGGATCTCAACAAGGAGTATTAATTGGAAGGGCTAATGATAGGCGTCTCCGGCGTCAGGGGAGTGGTGGGCAAGAGCTTTACGCCTGAGTTGGTCAGCCGCTTCGCTTCAGCTTTCTCGACATTTGTAGAGCGTGGGAAGGTCGTCGTGGGCAGAGACTCAAGACCCTCAGGGGAGATGCTCAAGCACGCGGTCATATCCGGCCTCGTTGCGGGCGGCTCTGACGTTGTAGATGTGGGCATTTGCGCGACACCGACAATTCAGCTCGTCGTCGAGGAACTTGGTGCTGCCGGCGGGATCGCTGTTACTGCAAGCCACAACCCCGAGGAGTGGAACGCGCTCAAGTTCGTTTCTTCGAACGGCGTTTTCCTGAACGGCGCTCAGGGAGCGGAGCTTCTGAGGCTCTACAAGAAGCGCTTGATAAAGTATGCGGGCCATGCTGAGCTCGGACACGTTTCCAAAGACGAGAATGCCTCCGCCCGCCACGTTTCCAGAATCCTTGCCCTCGACGTCATTGACGGGGCGAAAATAGCCGAGCGTAGGTTCCGCGTGGCAATAGATTGCTGCAACGGGGCCGGTTGTGAGGGGGTAAGGCGACTGGCGGAAGCTCTTGGGTGCGAGACTTACGAGGTAAACTGCGAACCCACGGGCATTTTCCCACGCGGAGCCGAGCCGCTAGCGGAAAACCTTTCCGCCCTGGCTGACAAAGCTTGCAGAGAAGGCGTAGATGCTGGTTTTGCGTTCGATCCCGATGCCGACAGGATGTCGCTTGTTGATGAGAGAGGAAGCCCACTGGGGGAAGAAAGGACGGTTTGCCTTGCCACGGCATTTGTCCTGGGGAAGCAGAGAGGGCCCGTTTCGACCAACGTCTCCACGACGTCGGCCCTCGAGGACATCGTTCGCTCCCATCGATGCAAGCTTTACAGGACCAAGGTCGGCGAAGCTCATGTCGTGGAAAAGATGAAAAGGACAGGCAGCGTTGTGGGTGGAGAGGGAAATGGTGGGGCGATCCTGCCCTCTCTGCACTATGGAAGAGACGGACTCCTGGCAATGGCTCTCACGCTTCAGTTCATGGCCGAGCGCGGAACAAAGCTCTCGGAGCTGGACAGGTCTTTTCCCAGGTACCATATGGTCAAGAAGAAAATCGACGCGAGAGGCATTGCTTCGGAGACAATTAAAGAGATTATGCTCAATAGATTCAAAGATGGGACGATAAGTTATATAGACGGTATACGCATCTCGTGGCCTGGCAAATGGTTACACGTGAGAAAGTCACGAACCGAGCCCGTTGTCAGGGTCATTGTAGAATCGTCTTCCGTGGACGACGCTGCGCTGCTGGCGGAGGAAGTGTCGACGCTAGTTCGCGCAGCAAAGGCGTAGGTGCGCGCCGTGTTGTGCTAACATAAGGCAGCAGTGCGCTGATCAAAGCGTTGGCGCGAGTAAGGTCGAGGCAACATGGTAGGGACGTTATGTGTGGAATAATCGGATACATCGGAAAAAAGGACTGTGTCCCAATACTTCTGGAGGGCCTGAGACGGCTTGAGTACAGAGGCTATGACTCTTCCGGCCTCGCGGTTCTCACGGAAAACGGCGTAATCGTGGAGAAGACGGCAGGTAAGATTGCCCTTCTTGAAGAAAGGATCGAGCGCACGCGACCCAGCGGGTGCGCGGGAATCGCTCACACAAGATGGGCCACCCACGGCGAACCTTCGACCGAAAACGCTCATCCGCACCTTGACTGCAGCCGGAAAATAGCCGTTGTGCACAACGGAATAATAGAGAACTATTCTGTCCTCAAGGAAAAGCTACAGAGCGAAGGGCACGTTTTCACCACCGAGACCGATACCGAAGTGCTCGCACATCTGATAGAGAAGTACTACGACGGGAATCTCGAGGTGGCCGTGGGAAACGCGCTTTCAATGGTGGAGGGAACATACGGGATCGCCGTGGTTTGCGCTGACACGCCGAAGAAGATAGTCGGTGCCAGAAATGGAAGTCCGCTGGTGGTGGGGATAGGAAAGGGCGAGTACCTGCTTGCGTCTGACGTTGCAGCTATGCTGAGACATACAAATCAAGTCATTTATCTGGACGACGGTGAGATGGTGGTGCTTGAAGATGATGGCTTCCGTACCACGACGATAAGCCAGCAGCGAGTCTCAAAGAAGATTGAGGAGATCTCCTGGAACCTTGAAATGATCGAAAAGGCCGGCTTCCAGCATTTCATGCTGAAAGAGATTTTTGAGCAGCCTCAATGTCTGCGCAACGCAATGAGGGGAAGACTGATTCCCGAAGATGGTGCCACCAGGTTGGGAGGTCTCAATCTCTCTGAGAGTGAGCTACGCAAGGTGGACAGACTGATCATAACTGCCTGTGGTACCTCCTGGCACGCTGCGCTGATAGGCGAGTACATGCTTGAGGAGCACGGGAGGATTCCTGCAGAAGTTGAGTACGCCTCCGAATTCAGATACCGCAATCCTATCCTGAGAAAGGGAACCGTAGTCACGGTCATCAGTCAGTCTGGCGAAACGGCCGACACCCTTGCAGCAATGAGAGAAGCCAAGAAGAAGGGTGCCAAGGTGCTCGGAATCTGCAATGTAGTAGGCAGCACAATCGCCCGAGAGGCCGACGGGGGAGTGTACATTCACGCGGGACCCGAAATCGGTGTTGCCTCTACGAAAGCTTTCACTTCGCAGCTTGCCGTTCTTGCAATTTTGACCGTCTACTTTGGTCGCATGAGAACCATGTCCATTGATGAGGGAAAACTTATAGTCAGCGAGCTGCGCGCTATTCCCGAAAAGATAGAGAAAATACTGGCCGAGAGTTCGAAGATCGAGGAAATAGCAGGGGAATACTATGCGCATTCCAACTTCCTCTACCTCGGAAGGGGATACAACTTTCCGGTTGCTCTGGAAGGAGCACTCAAGCTCAAGGAGATCTCTTACATTCACGCCGAGGGCTATCCGGCTGCCGAGATGAAACACGGTCCCATCGCCCTCATCGACGAGAACATGCCGGTGGTATTCATCTGCATAAAGGATAGCGCATACGACAAGATAATGAGCAATATGGAAGAAGTGCGCGCGCGCCGGGGGAAGATAATCGCCATAGCCACAGAGGGTGACAAGGAGATTCAGAAAAGAGCAGATCACGTTATTTATGTCCCCGACACCCTGGGCATGCTCACACCATTTCTGACCGTCATTCCTTTCCAGCTACTGGCATACTACATCGCAGTTCAGAGAGGCTGCGACGTAGACCAGCCACGCAATCTTGCCAAAAGTGTAACAGTAGAGTAGAATAGCGTTGCGTTCTTGCCCTGAAGAGACCTGGCGACCGTGAGGAATCGAGTTCTAGAGACGTTGGGCCTGAGAACGTAGTTTTGCGTCACGGGTTTCAGTGTACTTGTGTGACACCTGAACTCTGAAGAGAGGTACCTATGGCAAGGTCTGTAAGATCCGAATCCGCGCCGGCTCCGGTGGGTCCATATAGTCAAGCCATCGTGGCTCGACCGGGTGAGATTCTTTTTAGCGCAGGGCAAATTTCACTCGATGCATCGACGGGAGAGATGAGACCGGGCGGAGTCAAGGAACAGACGAGACAGGTTCTTGAGAACATCAAGGCCGTTCTGGAGTCCGCAGGTTTTTGTTTTTCACACGTTGTCAGGACGACCGTTTACATGACGAGCCTCGGAGAGTTCGGAGTCATGAATGAGGTGTATGCCAAGTATTTCTCAGAGCCCTATCCTGCTCGATCCTGCATCGAGGCCAAGGCTCTGCCGAAGGGTGCGCTCGTTGAGATAGACGTGATCGCCGTAAGGGAGAGCGGAGGGTAAGTTCCGTATGGCCGCGCAGCCAGCGGCGACATTTGGAGACCTGATGAGTAAGAAAGATAAGCTTCGGCTCACGACCAAAGTATCCTGTTCTGGCTGAGCGTCGAAAATAGGTCCGGGTGACCTTGAGACGATACTAGCCGGGATTGACAGAAAGCCCCGGAGCAGAAAAGTTCTTGTCGGGCTTGATACTCTGGACGACGCAGGAGTGTATCTTCTGCAAAAGGGCGTCGCCCTCGTCCACAGTGTGGATTTCTTTACGCCCATCGTAGACGTTCCCTATGATTTCGGGGCAATCGCAGCAGCCAACGCTCTGAGCGACATCTATGCGATGGGTGCCAGGCCTGTGACCGCTCTCAGCATCGTGTGTTTTCCGTCAGGCGAGATGGATCTGGGAATCCTGAAGCACATGCTTCGAGGAGGCATTGACAAGCTCAGGGAAGCTGGTGTCGAACTTCTGGGAGGGCATTCGGTAAAGGACAAGGAATTGAAGTTCGGATTCGCGGTGTCTGGAACGATTGACCCTTCCAGACTCGTGCTTAAGTCGGGAGCACGTGCCGGTGACGTGTTGGTGCTCACAAAGCCCCTGGGCATAGGAGTACTGAGCACTGCGCTCAAGGCAGGCATGCTAGCTAAGAAAAGGGTGCGAGAGATCACCAGACAGATGGCCACCCTCAACCGAGACGCCTCCCGGGTAATGACGAAGATCGGCGTGAGTGCTTGCACGGACGTGACCGGGTTCGGTCTTCTCGGCCACGCCTGCGAGATGGCTGTGGCGAGTGACTGCACTCTGAGAATAGATTCCGGTCATGTCCCTTTCTTGGACGACGTGTTGACTCTGATCAGGAAGGGCGTGTTTCCGGGTGGGCTTACTTCCGTGCACCAGTTTCTGGAAGGAAAGATGAGGATTGAGGGAACAGTGAGTGACGAGGTCATGCATGGCATGTGTGATCCTCAGACTTCTGGAGGGCTCCTGATATGCGTGCCTGAGAAGAGGGCCGGCGCACTTGTGCGTGGAATAGCGCGAAATGCAGGTGAACAGGCCGCCATTATCGGGAGGGTGCTGCCCAAAGAGAGAGTATCGCTTGTGGTATACTAGTGCTTAGAATGAGGCTGGTAACCGGCAAGAACGCTTTGAGCCGAAGGCGAGTGTGTCAAAGCGCTGTTGCCGAGAGTAAGGCGAGGGCATAGATTGTAGGAGAGCAAGAAATCGACGCTGTGAAGAGATAGGCTGCGGAATACTGACTCCCGGTTTTGGGAGTTCAGAGCGCGGGAGCGGATGAGTTCTGGTGGACTCCAAGGACTTCAAATCCTTCTGTCGGGCGCTGATAACGTCCGAGGTGGGTTCGATTCCCACACGTTCCCGCCAACGCTAAACCGTGGTTTCCGTTGGACATAAGAGGTGATAATACCTGAGGTACTTGAATATTTTCGTTGTGCTGACGCTTCTGTCTGTCATGGTTGCTCGGGCCAGCCCGGGAGACTTATACCCGGAACCAGAAGCCGAGGCCAAGGGGAGCAGCTCTGCTGAGACAGAAACGAAGGTCGACAGCCTGCGCGCTGTAGAAAATGAGGCTGGAAGCCAAGTCAGAGACGGACACGGGAATGACGTCGAGGTCGGAAGTCAAGGCACAGTTGAGAGAGAGGCTCAGAGACAAGTCAGTAACGAGGCTCAGAGCGCGGATTCTTTGGATAAGCGCTCCTCTTCGAACATCGGCGCGGGCGTTTCTTCGAAGTCATCGGCGAGGAGGACGCCTGTCGAACCTCCTTACAGGATTGTGCTTAGGTCGCTCGTTTATCCAGGTTGGGGTCAGCTTTGCAACCGCAAGCACATGAAGGCGCTGACAGTTTTTACTTCGGAGATAACGCTTCTCGGCATGATCTACACAGAGTCCAGGGAGGCATCTGAGGCCTTCGATGAGCACCTGATTACTGATGACGTGGCCGCGGCTGAAAGGCTTTACGCAGAGTACGAGAGTCACTTTGAGAGAAGGAACTCACTGATCTGGTGGACGGCCGGTCTGATTCTCTTTAGCCTTGCTGACGCATACGTTGACGCTCATCTACTTACTTTTCAGGAGGAATTCGGTGAGCCTGATGAGAGGGCCATATCCCTCACGACCGGAGGCTACCCAAACGGTGGTTTCGTCGCATTGAAATGTGTTTTCTAACAATCGCTGACCCCTCTCAGGGAGCGGGATTCGGCCGACAAAGGCAGGTTATGATCAGCAGTCCGCATGGCACAAGAAACTTCTGCATTGTTGCTCACATAGACCATGGCAAGTCCACTCTGGCAGACAGATTTCTCGAGATCACGAACACGATATCCCGGGACAAGATGCGCGATCAGGTTCTTGACGACATGGATCTTGAGCGCGAAAGGGGGATCACGATCAAGTCTCACCCGGTCATGATGCACTATTGCCTAGCCGGCAACAAGTATGTCCTCAACCTGATAGACACACCGGGTCACGTGGATTTTTCGTACGAGGTATCCAGAAGTCTGGCGGCGTGTGAGGGAGCACTGCTTTTGGTCGATGCCTCGCAGGGCGTTCAGGCCCAGACCGTGAGCAACCTCAACATGGCTAGGGAGGTGGGGTTGAAGATCATTCCCGTCGTGAACAAGATAGATCTTGCGTCGGCAAGGATCGACACAGCAAAGAAGCAGCTTTGCTCGCTGCTAGGCGAAGACGTTCAAATCAGCTACTGCAGTGCCAAAACCGGGCAGGGCGTGAGAAAGCTCCTGGATAGGGTTATTGAGGAGATTCCGCCCCCGTCTGGTTCGGACAAGAGGCCGCTGAGGGCGCTCGCGTTCGACTCAGAGTTTGACCAGTTCAAAGGTGTAATCACCTACGTGAGGGTTGTTGAAGGTACCCTTAGTGCCGGAAGGCGAATACGATTTCTTTCCACGGGCAAGGAGTTTGAGGTGACCGAGCTGGGTACATTCAGGCCATCAATGGTGTCCTGCAAGACTCTGAGAGCCGGAAACGTGGGTTACGTAATGGCGGGGATAAAGAAGGTGTCAGACGCCAAGGTAGGGGATACAGTGGTCGACTCAGAATCCGAAAGTGTGAACCCCTTGCCGGGCTACCGCCTCGTCAAGCCGATGGTCTTCTGCGGAATACACCCGGTTGAAAGCGGAGAGTACGAGCTTCTCAAAGACTCGCTGGCTAAGCTCCAGCTCAATGATGCTTCCCTGGTCTTTGAGCCCGAGACGTCGGCCGCTCTGGGTCTGGGTTTCAGGTGCGGGTTCTTGGGGCTTCTGCACATGGAAATCGTGAAGGAGAGGCTCGAGCGCGAATACGGTGCCTCTCTCATAGCCACCGCGCCGAACGTGAAGGTGAGGATTAACCTTAAGAACGGCGAATCAGTCTACGTTGAGAACCCGAGCAAGATGCCCTCCTCGGGCGAGATCATGTTGGTAGAGGAACCCTATGTCCTCGCCGAGATACTCACGAAATCCGAGTTTCTAGGAAATCTCCTGAAACTATGCGCTGAGAAGCGTGGTATTCACTGTGGGATGCACTATCTGAGCGAGACGACCGTGCAGGTGGTTTGCGAGCTGCCTCTTTCAGAGATTGTGCTGGATTTTCATGATAGGCTAAAATCAACATCGAAGGGTTACGCATCTTTCGACTATGAATTCTGTGGATACAGAGAATCAAAACTGGTAAAGATGGATATACTATTGAACGGAGAACCGGTCGACGCGTTCTCCGCGATCGTCCATCATGACAAAGCGTATGCGTGGGGTAGAGATACCGCGGCAAGGCTCAAACGAATTATACCTAAGCAGCTGTTTATGGTCGCGATCCAGGCCAGTGTGGGCAACAAGGTCGTTGCCAGGGAGACAATCGGTGCCCTGAGGAAACACGTGACCGGGAAATGTTATGGAGGCGATATCACAAGAAAGAGGAAATTGCTTGAAAAACAGAAGGCCGGTAAGAAAAAAATGAAGCAGCTCGGCCATGTGACAGTCCCTCACGAGGCGTTCCTGGCCGTCCTGAAGTTGGGAGATAGATCGTGAAATGCGAGGGTCGGAAGCATGATAGGCGATAGTAACCGCAATAAGAAATCTAACAGGGCT
>Ga0315274_10011066_pt1 | contig 12944 bp, 20 predicted proteins | sample YL17G02_20_MG_FD_203700 | JGI IMG/M metagenome (GOLD analysis project Ga0315274, IMG submission 203700) | Sediment microbial communities from Yellowstone Lake, YNP, Wyoming, USA - YL17G02_20 | ecosystem: Environmental > Aquatic > Freshwater > Lake > Sediment | place: USA: Wyoming | collected... | reverse complement strand
TCGTCCTGATCTCCGAACGGGATTTCGTAAACTCCGTGTGGAGCCCATCCCGCAACCACTACGCCGTAGTTTGATGCAGCGCTTGCGATTGCCGCAATTCGTCCTCCCGCGCTTCCGTAAGAGGATGCGCTGTTTGTTGTTGCGCTCGTTGTCCAGGGGACGAATGTTGCCAGGGCTCTTTCGGATATGGTTGTGAAGATATAGCGGCTCGCCGTTGTGAGCGGGATCATGATCTGTTCTATGAGCTGTGGGTTGTCTGATGCGATGGTTCTTAGGATCTCGTGTCCCGCCTGGTCTATAAGAATTTTTCTATCCTGCTCTTCTGAGAGCTTGACGTTTTCGATAATCGCGGAAGGTTCTGCCCCGGCCGTAAGGGCCTTAATCAAGAGCTTCCTATATGGGAAGTCGGTCGGCATATCGGTATATTCATGTGCCGCGCTTGCCATTGGGTAGTCTTTGATTTCCTTTGCCATGAAGAAACCTTCCGGCGTGATTTTCTTTTCGTCAAACATGGCCGCGAAAACGGTGAAGTGAATGGAGCTTGGAGCGTTTCCGCCTGCGTCAAGGTCAAGGCTGATTTTTAGCTGTGGGTTTTTGAACTGCTTTGGATCAAACGCAAATCTTTGATCCCATAGCTTCCTTCCGAAATTTATCATGACATCTCTATCGCATCCGCCGCCAGCGCCGTAGAAATTCCAGTTGGAGGGCATTCGCTTGTTGTGATAGATGTCTAGTGCCTCCGCTTCATAGCCGGTTAGGCTGAAAAGCACGTCTGAGCCGTCAACGATCTCAAGTTTTTTCAAGCACGCGATCGCGTGGGCCGTCGAAATGTCCCCCACGTAGACGCCGCCCATATGGACAATGAGGGCGCTTATCGGATCGGCGTAGTCGATGTCAATGATTTTGGTGGTGTCTGCCGTGTAGGATGTTTGTGCAAGGAGCTTTGATAGTCTGTGGTTCATGCCTTTTCCCCTCCTTTCTTAGTTTGGGGTTTTTGGTTTAGTTGAACGTCCCTGGCCCCTGGGGGCTGGTTATCCAACCTTCTTTTTTCGGAGCGCTTGGGAGATGACCTTTACCCTGTCGAGGTTTCTCAGGTCTCCTTTTGGAAAGCGAGGCGTCAAGGTCGTTCCTTTGATAACGTCCGCGTATGGAGCGAAGCCCGTGCCGTAATCTGGTGCGCCGATTGCGACACCTTCCGCAAATCGCGAGGGCCCTTTCTTTGTGGCCTTCTCTTGCCACCTTGCCGTTCCTGCCTTGTTGACACCCTTTAAGTAGGAATCGTTTTGTGCCGCCTGGGTCATGGCCGCCTTATGTGACTCCTTCGCGGCGCTAGCTGCCTGAGCCCAGTCCCGCTTCGGGTTTTTGATTCCTAGGGCGTAGTCTTCGGTTCTTGCGGGAGTGACCCTTCCCCACTTTTCCTGAATCGCCTGAATACTCTTGATTTCTGCCATAACGTTTACCTCCTTTTAGGTTTAAGTGCCCCCCGCTCAACGGAGTGGGTACCGTATGTTGCGGGGGTATTGATCGTCGGGCTCAAACGCCCCTGATCATCTTAAGGTGGCTTGACATTTTGTCTCCATATATCAGACATTTTGTCCCTTGTCAAGTCCTTTTTTTACCCTTTTACATACCATCTCTTACTTTTTTGCATAGTAGTGCCATTTTATGGCACTAAACAAATGTTTTGTATTGACAATGGATGGGGTTTGGTGGAATTTTAGGGTAAAATCTTTTAGGAGGTGTCCCATGACTTCACAAAAAGAAGCTATCCTGATGACGCTGTTGGGGGTTGCCAAAACTCATAATAAGGCGTACTGTTGGATTTCTCAGAATCGTCAGCTGGAGCTCTTATCTAAGTACCACTCTTGGAATATCTCGCGTAGGACCCTTAACCGGCGTTTAAGGGAGTTGGTTCAAGAGGGGTATATCATCAGGGTGCGGCGTCTCATTAAAAATGGTCAGGGGGGCATCAGGTTCAATTCTACGCTGTATAAATTCACGGCCAAGCTCTTTATCTGGCTTAGGCGTCTTGGGAACTTCGTCCGCAAAGCCTTCTCTTTTGCTCGTGTGCCATGGATGGCACACCATTCTACTCTAAGAGAGGAAGAGATTAGTAAAAGGTTTCCCGCCGTTGTTGAAATCCTGTGGAAAACCCAAGAAAAAGGTAGGGCTTCGCCATCAGAAGGCATTTTATAGCGGCTTCGCCGCGGCTTTTAAGGAAAAGGAGGTTTTGAATTATGGGAATTTTTAAGCTCGTGAGGATTTCTATGATCCGCGATGGAACTTTCGGTGTTTTATTAGAAGAAAACATTCCTTTCGCCCTTACCGTCGAGAGACCCTGGTTAAATAACCAGAAGGGAATTAGCTGTATCCCTGGCGGCTCATACTCCTGCCGGCGCGTCGATTCCCCGAAATTTGGAAACACCTTCGAGGTTGTGGATGTGCCTGGCCGTAGTGAGGTTCTTTTTCATAAAGGAAACCTGAGCGACGATTCTCACGGCTGTATTATTATTGGAGAACAGTTTGAATCCCTGAAGGGTAGGTGTGCCGTCTGGTCGAGCGACAAAGGATTTACAGAGTTTTTAGATCGCCTAAAGGATCGAGTTTTCTTTACCCTGGAGATTACGAACGCTTATTGAATAAATTTTAGGAAGGAGGTTTTAGTATGGGGCTCGAAACAATTTTGGCTACGGTTCTACCCGGTCTTATTCCTGCGGTTCTTGACGGGGTTAAAATGATCTTCTCAAAAATTACCGGCGTTTCGATGGGCGAGCCCAAGAGCTTCGCCGAAAGGAAGGAGCTCTATGGCGCTGAAACCGAGCGCCTTAAGACGCTTTCGGATCTGGATCGCCCATCCGGGAATATCTCAAATTGGGTTGCGGATCTTCGTGCGTCTTTTCGTTATGTCTTTGTCGGGCTGATTATCATTGTCACCCTGGCGTACGCCCTTTTTTACAAACAGATTGGCGTCCCTGAGGTGTGGGGTGTGCTCTCTCAGCTCTCGGGATCCGCGACCTTCTTTATTCTTGGTGATCGGGTTTATCTTGGCCTGAAGATGCAGAAGTAGGGGGCGCGAACTCTTTTTTTATGCGCTCGTGCTCCTTTGGCCAACAGTCGTCACAAAGGCCGTGGGTTTCTCTCCGGTCTTCATAGGGCGGCTTCTCGCCCATGATGCAGCTACATCGCATACACACACGTATCATTTTTTTGCCCCCCCTAAAACGGCCTAAAGATGTCTGCCGCTGCCTGAAACATTTGGTGTAGGGTTTGTCCAAGGAGTCCCACGGCCAACAGACACGCTGCCGCTATGCCTACCACAAGAAGCGCATACTCAACGGCCGACGTTCCTTTTTGTTCCGTGAGTTGCGCGAGCCTCCAGGCATCATCGAGGATTTCTTCAAAGAGTTTTACTTGCAGGGTTGCTTTTGTCGAGAGGACGTTTACGATGCCATAGAGAGCTTGTTTGGCTGCCGTCTGGTTTAGTCGTTCGATAGTGACCTTTAAAACTTTCGCCTCCCCTGGGTTTAGTGGGTGTTCCTGTTTTTTTTGTGTCTTCACGCTTCCTCCTTTCCGCCGTTGATCTATTTAAATTCCCCAGGCAATATAGCCGATGATCACGCCCAAGAAAACGAAGCCAAACAGGACAAGTAGGTCAACGTATGTTATCTCCCGCCAGTCCATGTTTTTTAGGCCTCCTCCTTTCCGCCGTTGATCGACTCCCCCTCATTGTCGATCCCCCATCTTTCTTTCTTTGTCCGCTCTTCCTTCCGCGGCGTGGTCCCTTCCGAACGGCTCTTTATTTTGTTGAGAAATTTATCCCCTGGGCCGCTGCATCCATTACCATGTTGGCGATCATATCCTTAAATCCTTCAATATCCATTTCGATGAGCGCCGACCCAAAATCAAGCTTTACACTCTGCTCGTGGAGTGAGAGGGTGGGTCTGTGGTCGGTTTTTGCGAATAGGGTTACTATCATTTTTGTTGACCTCCTTTCAATCAACAAGGGTTATATAATATGTGCCCCCAGTGGTGCTCTCCTTGGAGCGCAAATCAAATAAGCCGTTCTGGAGGTCATGGATGAGCTCTACCACTTCGTCGAAGGTCATAGCCCTTTTTCCTCTCTCTCCCCACCTTCCTTGTTCTCTTTCGCCGAACAATATTACTTTAGGCTTCACGTGTGACACCTCCTTTTTTTCCACAGCCGCCAACAGTGAATACAGACCCAGTGGCCGTTATAATTGATGCCCGGCCATAGCCCACATACCTCGCACTTCTTGGTGTTGTTTTTCATCATGTCCTTTCTCTTTAAGAGCTGCAAACTACGTGCCAAATTTTTCTGTCAACTGACAGGCTGTTTCAGTCGTTTCACGTAAAGCAAGTGTCTAATATTTTCTCAGTGCGTCCAAAAGTGAACGTCCAAAAAGGGCACCCCGTTTGATCACACCGATAAAACTCAACCCCAGCTTTAAAAGCTCTACAGCACCCCTGACAATCAATTCTCACACTCATCTTACTACCTCCCTTCACAAAAAACCATAAATCTTTTTTTGAACTTCTTACCCGCGGCTGGGAGTTCAAAAAAAGATTGAAGGCGCTCTGCTACCTTTTAGACGGCCTATAATTGAGCACAGCTTCAAAGGGCATGACAGGTTAAGGGGAGCAAGTGGGTACTGTAGCTTTGTACAGTACCAAGTTGCGGTTCGAACGTTTTTCAAGTTAACGATGACTGGGCAAAGGGTTGGTGTGGTAGGCGAAGACCAGACATCGTTTATTTGAGGTTCGAGCCCCGTCCTGGCGTGACCTTTGTCTTGTGCCACCTTCTGCCCCGTTGGCCGTCCGGAACTTGACTTTCTCTTTTTAGGTGTGGTATGGTTTTTTTCGGAGGTGATTTTATGGTTCTTGAAAAAATCGAAGTTATCAAATTGGATCAGATCGATCGACCGGCCAGGGTTGCGCGGGAGTCGATTGACCCGGAGAAGATCCGCGAGCTCGCGGAGTCCATCCGCGAAGTCGGGCTTTTGGAGCCCGTTCTTTTAAGGCCCGTTAACGGGCGCTTCGAGATGGTTGCTGGCGACCGTCGTTTTCTCGCCCACAAGCTCCTTGGCCTGAAGGACATTAAGGCCATCGTTCGGAAACTTGATGATCGTGAAACGGTGATCGTTCGAGGCATTGAGAACCTTCAGAGAGAAAACCTGACGCCTTCTGAAGAGGGAGCTTTTTACGTTGCGCTGAAAGAAGAGGGTGGTTTAACTATTAAAGAGGTTTGTCGTCGAACAGGCAAAACCGAGAAAACCGTTTCTCGGTTAATTTGGTTTTCTAAATTTCCGGAGGACGTTCGCCGTGCGGTCGACCGCAAGGATGTTTCTCTTAACGTGCTTGAAGTTTTGGCGGAGGTCGAAGACGAGACCATGTTCAAGTATTTTTTCGACATGGCCGTTGGGAGCGGAATTAGCCCCACGGTTGCTCGTCTGTGGGTTGACGATTATTTAAAAACCGCCGCTGGGACTTATTATTCCGAAGGGGGGGGCGGTCCAGCCAGTAATACTCCAGTTGAAGTGAAGCCGATTTTTATGACCTGTGAGGTTTGTTTTAATCCCTGTGAGATCTCAAAAGTTCGGAGCCTTGTGGTTTGTCCCGAATGTGTGAAGAAAGTGAAACACGGTTAATATGTCGAATCCAGCATACCAGAAGCGTCGCGAGGATCCGCCGATCTGGACCGGTCCGAGGGTTGCCGAGGAATGGGAGCTTGGTATTTATGACGCTGAGCTTCAGCAAAAAGTTAGTACGATTCTTTCGGCGATGGACTGGCCGCACCTTATTATTTTTTCGTATGGCGAGTCTGATCGCGTCGTTGCTCCTTTTGTTATCGGAATTAGTAGCGAAGGAAACCCTCTTTTGCGTGGGTATCAGCTTGAAGGAAATTCAAGGAGCGGGAAGTCCGAAGGATGGAGGATCTTCCAGATCAATAAGATGTTTGGTGTTGATACCCACCAGGACTTTTTCGATGCTGAAGATTTTGATTTCGACCGCTTCTATCCTTGGATCTATAAGGCCTACAAAATGCTGTAAATGGAGGTTTTGAAATGGCTGGTCAACTGAAGCGTCACGAAATTGATAGGCTGATGAACGTGGCGGTCGTTTTAGGTTGGGAGCTAGTGCAGGAGGTTTTTTTAGAAGATGGCGTTAAGGTAGAGCTCAAGCGCACGCTTCCCGCTGAGCTTTTGAAGTTAGACGTTGACCTGGATATTCCTGCTTCGCCTCAATAGGTTTTCGTTCCCCACCCCCATCGTCTCTTCGTTCCGTCTTTCTCCCGTGGGCGTGAAGTCGCCGGCAAGAGTCCCCTGGTATCAGGGTGAGGATTAAAAATTTCTGTTTAAGAAATTTGCCGAACCCCGAAGAGAGCAAAGCGAACGTAGCCGTAACCGGAGGCAGCCCCCGGTTACGGGGATACCAGGGGACTCTTGCCGGCGATAGCCCACCTAGAGAACAACATGAACAAAAAAGAGACGATGGGAAAGTAGAACAAAAAAAATAGAAAAGTTAAGGATTGTTTCTTTTTTGGTGCAAGAAGGGGTTTCCCTCGAGGGGAATTAATCCGGTACAAATAGCTCTCCGAGCTGGTCCTGAAGCGCCTGCCACTGTGGGAAAAGCTTATATGCCTCCGTGAATGTTCTTCGAGGGAAGGTTTCCATCCACTTAATTCCAAGTTTATTTCCCTGCTTCCGGATCTCCGTCGACGGCGGAGCCGTCGCGTGTGCCAGGGCATAGGATCTAACCCACTCATTAAATGCCCGTACGGTTGCCTGTGGCGTGTCTGGTGGTATCAAAAGGTGATCCCTGGCCATATTGATCGCGGTGTTTACGTATTCGTCCCTGCCGCTTTCTATGGTCCCATCGTCTGAGAAGGTGCGGAGTACCTTCTCTACGAAGTCGGTTACTTCGCCCGCCGCGATCGCGGCGGCATAGTCGTTTTTGTGGGTTAGCGAAAAGGCTTGGAACTGGTTTTTGATTCTGTGAGCGTAATTGAAATATATCTCTTCGGCCGTTGCCTCCTTGGTGTCCATGAACGGCCAGCGAAGCGTTTCTATCCAGTTCTCGGTTAGTTCTTCGAGCGTCGCGATCGTGCCTGCGTCTTTTGGCCGTGGTGGTGTGAATTTGTAATTTCTTAGATTTTTAAAGGCCGCGAGTGGATCCGCTTCTTGCCAGAGCTGCTGCAGGGGCGTCATGGCTGCCGATGCTGATAAATAGGTTTTAACTTGGTCTTCGTAGGAGAGGTTTTCTGTTCCCGTCCCTGCGATCATGGATCCCATGAGTCCGGAGCAATAAACGTCGTAGGCGCTTGCTGGGTATTGAAGGAATTTTGTCCAAGCGTAGACCGCCGAGTCTTTAATCCATTGGGTTGCTTTGTTTATTTCTTGCTCCATGAGTCTTCTTAGGTATTGGTCTTGGGTTTTGAGTCCATAGGCCACGTCCTTCATGTAGTCCGCCAGTGCCTTGAAGTCTGTTGCGAGGTTGTTATAAAGGTCGTTGCGGAGCTTTTCGAGCGCCGCTATTGATTTTGGATCGTATGGGTTTTGTGGTATGTAGCCGTAGCCGGTCGGGTTGAATTTAAAGTCAACGTATTTTGACGCCCTGGTTAGAAGGTCTGTTAACATTCCGAGGATCCCGCCGAGGCATAGTCCGTATCCAAAAAGTTGGTCGCACGTCTGCGCTATTTCTAGCGCTTCGCCGAAGGTGGGCCACGTTCGCCTTAGCTTTAGTGCTCTTCTGGCTTTGGCTTTTTTGTGGAAGGGGTTTCTTTCGGCGAGATCTTCGAGCTTTCGTTTCCCGCCGCTTGCGGCGAAGGTTGCCCACGATATCATATTGAAGAAGTTTAAAATATCTGCGCCGAGCATTACCCAGCCAACGCCCGGGATCTCTCTTTGCCAAAGCTTCTTTGTTGCGTAGGATCCAAGGCGTCCGAATACTGAGAGCGTGACTAGGCCGTCTTCGATGTTGTCAAGCGCCTGGGCGACCGACGCGACGTTGTTCATCCAACCCGGCGTTGGAGATGCCAGGGCGCGAAGGAATCGCGCCTTCTTTACCGCGAGCGTTCTTAGCTGCTCTGAGCTCAGTGGCGAAGGGACTTTTAGCTTTTGAGCTGCCCTGTGTGCTGCCATTTCGTTGTCAGAGATTTTTGCGAGCGTTCCTATGTGTATGATGTCTTCAAATCCTGGTACGTTTACCTTTGTTCCGTATTTTGCCTGGTACTTTTCTCGTAGCTGTTTAAACTCTGCGGTGCTGAATCTTGGAAGGAATTTTTCGAGGGCTATCCAGAGCCCGGATTCATGGTCTGTGTAGATCTTGTTTGACTCTCGCCGGTAGGCGGCGGTTTGTTGTATTGCCTTGTAGTACTCGTCTTTTCCGTACTCAAGCTGCTTTAGGATGTCTTCTCTTAGACTCATGTGGATCTTCCTCTTGGGCTATGTAAAGTTATAAGCACCTTTTTGGTGATTTTGTCAAGCCTGGGACTCGCCGGCGGGGTCTATTTCAAGAGTTCTCCCTGGGGTCAATGGTCTAGCATGGGGGTTTTTGGGGTTTTGAAACTATAGATTTCGTTTTTTCTCCGGATCCCAGGGATTCTCCCGGATCCCCCGGAGCTCCGGATTCTCGAATCTATAGTTTTGCCTGGGGTTGATCCGCGTTTTCGGATCCCTTTTTAGAGCTCTTTTCGTGCTCCTGGGTCTAGGGCTATCACTGAAACGGCGTGGTGGGTGAGCACTTTTTCAAGATCTGAATCGAGGTAGTAACAGAGCAACACCATCTTCGCGGGCTTGTTAATCTTAGGATCGAGATTCCATAGGTAAAGGTAGCTCAAACACTGTCCTACAGCCCTTAAATAAGGGCTTGACGCCACCTCTATGATCCATATTTCGTCTTTTTTTTCAGCTATTACGTCAATTCTCTTTGCTGTGTTTAGATACCACATTCTTTTTAGGGTTTCATCCCCTTCGATTTTTGAGACGTCCGGTCCACCCACTCGGACGTTGTAGTAAAATTTTAGGAACTCGTTTGCGTGGATGGTTAGGTATCTGTGCCATAAGGGCACGTCTGAGGGCAGCATCTGCTGCGGATCTCCCCGCCACATTATGTCAAAGGGTTGTCCTAGATCTGTGGGCATGGTGTTTCTATCGTTGGATTCCTTCGTATTTATCGTGCGTAATATTAACGATTGCTATCTGTGCGTCCTTAAACGCTTGGGCGAGTTCTCTTTCTAACGTGTCATTCTCTTCTTTAATTTCCTTAAACCTTTGTCGCCACCGGTTTGAGATTTCCATTCTCAGAGCATCGCGCTTGCGTACAATTCGGCGCCGAGCTTCGGCGGCGTGTTTATCAACGTCCCTTCTTGTGTCTGCTGGGAAAGCCATAATTGGCTCATACTCATTATAAAGCGCGTTATCGTATCCTCCTATGGTTGTCATCTTATACCTCCTTTTGGTTTTCTTGGCATTTAGGACACCCCTGCTTTATCCATTTGATGTCCGTTTCAATTCTTGTGAGTCGGCTCGTAAGGTGTACGATGCCGACGATAAGGGTTGAAAGGTTTACCCCTGAGATTGCCACTATAATTGCCCAGTGTTCAGGTGTCATTTAGTGTACTCCCATCAAAGGTAGGTGGTCTGTTTTTGCTGCCGTTACTTTTCGCATTGAAAGATTTTTTATAAAGACGTGGTAGGTCCCATGTTCAAGCGCGAAAAGCGAGAAGTGTAGGCTTCGTGTGTTATTGTCAAATGTGGGGTCTATTGCGCTTAGGTTCAACATGTGTCTCCAAGTGTCGAGAATGGCGCTGCCTATGGAGCAAATTCCTTGCTCGTAGGTGTCTGAGTATAGATGTAAATCGACCGATCCGGCGGGTGAGGTTGAGGGCCAGTAGTAATCGAAGTCTGTTTGGTAGACCCCGCCTAGCGTGAGCGCTGAAAAAAAATCTTTTGCCAGGTTCCCCGTTATCATTTCAAGGTATAGATCCGTGAAAATGTCCGCTTCGATGCCGTCCCAAATAAAGCCCGCCGTTGGTACAACCGGAAGTGGATACCAGTTTCCGATTCCGGCTTCTAGTCTGTCCGCTGCGTTTGTGATTATGTTTGGTCCGAGTCCCACGAGGTTTTTTCCCTTCTTACGTCTCCTTCACGCTTTCTCTATAGTAACTAACAAAACCGCCCACATGTACTCCTGCGCCGCTTGATGTGATTTGAAAGCTGCCCGTGCCGCAAGACGTTGGTGAATTTCCCATTGCGATAACGATCCCCTTGGGCTCCCCGTCCCCGCCGAAGTCCATTGCTCCGCTATTTCCAAAAACCCCGAACGAGAAGGTAATGTCCGTTTCTCCGTCGACGGTCAAAACGATCGTCGCGATGTAAAGATAAAAGTTTGGGTTTGGGAGAATTATTATTTCTGTTCCGGTGGTGTCTATGTCTATGGCCGCGGTCTGCAGATCTTTCCACCATTTTGGATAGGGCGTCCTTGCGATTATCAGCGTAGGCTTGATGGTTGGCTGCACTTGCGGCGGCGCTGGTAGCGTTGGGATTCTTCCGATATACCTTGCCTCTGACACCCACTCTCCTTCTGTGGTTGCTGGCTGAATCGCCCCCGGTAAGCCCTGGGTCCAGGCCTCATAATCTTCTGTCTCGTCAGCTGTCAGCGCGTCCCTTACCGCCTTTTGTTGGGCGAACGTGGTCGCCTTTCCGAGAAGGTCTATGATTTGCCTGAGTCTTTGTGGGGTTGTTTGTATTGCGGGTGCTGGCTGAACCGCTCCCGGTAGGTTTTGGGTCCAGGCTTCATAATCCGTGAGCTCGTCAGCGGTCAGCGTGTCTCTTACAGCTTTTTGCTGCGCGAACGTCGTCGCCTTTCCGAGCAGGTCTATAATTTCTCTGAGCCTTTGTGGTGTGGTTTTCGCTGGCACTTGATCTAATCCTTTAGAGTGGGCCAAACACCGTTAAGAAATTAGAGGCTGACTGTATGGTTAAGTCTCTATCGCCGCCAGTGTTTTGGTAAACAAGCAGCTCTACATAATCATTGACCCCATCAAAGTAAATAATGTCATTAACCGAACCGCCCGACGAAACCCCTCCCGAATATATATCAAAACCTTGAGTGGTATAGATAGAACCATTCTTAAAAAGGTATGCTATAACCCTTGCTCCGGTCCAGTTAATTATAACCGAGACATTCCCAAACACAATGTAGTATCCTGCCTTTGTTGGTTTTATTCGGTTGTTTGTTAGGTCGGTTATATTGTCCGTGTCAAAACTATCAGTGTCTATAGCTACTTTTGTAAAGGCTCCGGTTGGGATTGTTTGAGCATTTCCCCGGTATGCCCTTGCCTTTTGAAACCATCCGGATGGATCAAGAACGTCTGTCCCGCCCACTTGATGTGAGGTCTTGTGAGCCGCTGGCGTCTGTGCATCCGCAAGCGTCCCGCTTAGCCCCGCGACTGAGATCTCATCGAGGCCGTCATTCTCATGCCTTGCGCTGTGGTCCTCCGTCATTACCTTGACGTCATAAACGGCGTCGTGGGTCGGCGCCTTGGTTACTCCGTCCGTGATTGCTCCCGCCTGAACGGCGGCCGCGAGGGCTTCCGAGTCTGCGTAGCGGTCATGGTTAAGGGGGTTGGAGTTTGCCTTTGCTCCCATGGCCGATACAGCCTCAGCGTCTATTATGTGTTGATCGTCCGCAAGCGTCCCGGCAAGGCCGGTTACTGAGATTTCGTCGGTCCCTCCGTCCTGATGCGAGGTTTTATGCGCGAGGGGCGTTTGGCCGTCTGCCAAAAGACCGGCGAGTCCCGTTACGGCGATCTCGTCAGATCCGCCGTCTTGGTGGCTGGTCTTGTGTGCCGTTGGCGTTGCGCTTTTATCGTAGTCTTCTGTTTCTGACATGACTTTTATTTTCCGCCGTAAAACCAAAACTTATTGATTAGCGATTTAAGGTCGTTCTCCTTGTCAAGCATTGGCTCAAGGTGAAGGACCAGGGTCAACACGTGAGCATACAGCGTGGAGTCGTTCCATGTCTCGCAATCGAGCTCGTAAGGTGGTTCGAGTAGATCTATTCCAAGCGATAGCGGTAGAACCGCATCGTCGAGTCTTACGTTTTGTCCAGTGTTGAAAGGAATGATTTGGTGTACGCCGACGCGGGCAAGGAAGTGAAGCTTTCCCGCTGGTCCTGAAGGAAAGTAAAGGGAGCCGCCCGTTAGGCGGCCGCGCGTTAGCTTGATCTTTGTTACAAGGGGGCTCGCCTCAGTGGTGTTCGCGGGAGTGCTGATGTATTGGAGAATGTCCATTCATCTTCACTCCATCCCCTTTTCAAAGTCTTCGATAGGTAAGAGCGTCCCGTTTATATGGAGCTCTATCGTGTCGTTGTTCTCCACGTCCGGGAAGTAGGCGAAAACTTTGTCTCCTTCCCCTACATAGAAATCTTGTGGGGATGCTACTCCCATCTGTGCCGCAAGGGTCGCCATAGCGGTTACGATTATTTTTTCCCCGCCGTCCGTGTATCCTAAAACAACGTCGTCGCTTGCGTCCCTCTCTGCCGAGTAGCCCACACACGACTTAACATGAACCACGTAGCCGGGTGGAACCTGCTCCGAATAAACGTAGGCGCTGGCACCCGTTGTCCAGGTGACAGCGTACCTACGTGATAGTATTTGTCTCATGGCGTCGCCTTCTAGTAGTGTCTTAGCTGCTGGATGAAGATCTGAACTAGGTCAGAGCTTGAACGGCCCGAGAGGGCCTTGATGTCGAGCTTTAAAGAGCCGACTTTTGTTACATCATACCAGTCGTCGGGGTCGTCCTGATCTCCGAACGGGATTTCGTAAACTCCGTGTGGAGCCCATCCCGCAACCACTACGCCGTAGTTTGATGCAGCGCTTGCGATTGCCGCAATTCGTCCTCCCGCGCTTCCGTAAGAGGATG
>Ga0315274_10011065_pt1 | contig 12945 bp, 12 predicted proteins | sample YL17G02_20_MG_FD_203700 | JGI IMG/M metagenome (GOLD analysis project Ga0315274, IMG submission 203700) | Sediment microbial communities from Yellowstone Lake, YNP, Wyoming, USA - YL17G02_20 | ecosystem: Environmental > Aquatic > Freshwater > Lake > Sediment | place: USA: Wyoming | collected... | reverse complement strand
GCTTGCCTCCACAGAATCCCTCGCTCACCATTGAGAATCTCACATATACTTCACAGGTGGACTTAGGATAACACTAAGTATCAATTAAATGCAACACTTTTTTATTTAGCCGAAAGTCATATAATATAAAGAGTATATCTGAGGCGATATATATTTGGCTCAAGCAAAGGAGATCCTGATTCCTACTCCGACCGTGAAAAAAGGAATACCGGTCTGCCGTGAGGCGGCGCCTATTACGGAGGTCTCTGAAGAGAAAAGATTGATGTGGGTTAACAGGTGTAAGCGTCAAAAAATAAAGCCTGGCTCTGCCATTTCGGATGCCAGGCTTTATTAAGTACTTTTTCATCTCTTCCCCCCCTTGCAAGGGTAGCTAACTCAGGAAATCCCAGTTGGAGAAACGGTTACATTTGGAATATTTCTCTCGAAGGAGGAACTCTGTATATTTTATGATACGAATGGAACACAAAAAAGAGGTTTTGTCAAGAACATTTTGGTCTTGTTTTGGTTTTTGATCACGCACCCTTAACCCCCCATTTTCAAGACACCTGCACCTTGGATCTTCCCTTGCTTTAACAAAAGGAGGTCTTGATTAGCATCTGCCAATTCAAATTCTTGGACCTCGGGGTTGATGGGAATTTCAGCGGCTAATGGGAGGAAATCTCGGACATCTTTTCGAGGGCATTCGGGTCAATTTTAAACTGTACACTTTACATGGCTGATTATCCATTGATTTTGATAAGGGCTCATTTTTAGATGAATTAAAAATATAAAGAAGGGAGTTATATGTCAAGATCAAAAATACCATCGATGATTACCGATTCAAATCAAGCATGTTTCACTAAAATGGTGGGTTGTGGACTTCAGGAAGGAAGATTGCATCGCCACTCCCTTAGTTGTCTAAGGAATGGGCAGGCAGACCCAACACGGATCAGCAAGGGATACCACAAAGCGTGAAGATTTCTTTTGAAAAGGCATAATGGAATTTCGCATTCCCTCTGCGTAGCCCCTCTCTGTAGAAGTTGCCCTCTGAAGACTTCACTCTATAATCACCAGAAGCCCGTCCAAAATGAGGGGATTTCAATTTCGAGCAATATGCCCATTGGGCTAATTAAACGGCGAAAGGGAGGTTGAGGGAACTTATCGGTAAATTTCTGCCTCAAAAGCAGAATTGGGGGAAGGGCCATCAGAGGTCATCTGAGAGGTGAACACAAAAACCCTCCCCATCCATTCAACGGGTGAGTGGCGCAGGGGAACCTCCCCCCTGCGCTCTCTCAGATACGGACGTGAACCTCTCGGTTCATCCGGCTCCAATTATCCAGCCGTCGGTCTTCAAACGACTTTGCCTTCTTCACAGGTTCCTCCCATAAAATGGTTGCCCTTTGAATCCGGTTGGATAATCCACCCCCTTCGCTCCAGACGCATTACCGTCCTTCATCGCTACTACGGGGTGGCCCGCCCCTGTGCTCCGCATCGGTACTCTCATTCTTGTGGGTCCTCCACTTGGGTTTCTCCCTTACCATCGGAACGATCCCGCTTCAGCGGGATTGCACATGAAAGCCTGAATCAAGTTCACGCCGCCTCCATACCGGATGTCATTCAGCCTGTAAACAGGTTCCATCTGAACTTATCCCGAGACAGTGAAACCCCTCGGTTTTGACATCGTCTATTTGTTTTCGACACGTGACCAGCGGTTCACTTGTATTCGTCTCCTTGATTCTTACCTGACCCCGTCTTGCGGGACCTTTCCCTTAACGCTCACTACCCTGGCATTTAACCAGAGCAGCTTAAGGCGGTTTGAAGCCAGCTCCTGTAAACCGGCTCCGAGGGGCCTATCCCTCATCTCTTGTGCAACTTCGTGGCGCACTTACGGGTGGAAATCAGGAACTCCAATTGAATAGTTGAAAATCATATCGAAACATTTTCAAGGGTCCAAAAACAGAAGGTCTATAGCAGAAACTGAGACCTCCCAAAAAGGTTTCCAGATCGTCCCCTTCGGTTATTGCTTCCACCTATTGAAGGCAAGCACCCAAGTTACAAATCCCAATTACTACCTTACCATCTGTTCCCCCTGTCCGGCACATGGGAGCACCTGTCTGCGTGCGGACACGCACATGCAGGCATGGCGGCCAACCACCCCAAGCCCTCAAAGACCTTCTCCTTTCTCCCGTCTTTGGATTCATAGATTACCAGACCCGGAACGTTTCAGGCGGGTGTGGGAAATAAATTTGTACCCCGATTTAATGCCTCCGCTGCCAATCCGGTAGTCGCCCTTTCTATCCCACAGTAATGAATCTTGCTGCGAGTATTTTGAAGATACCCGATCAGTTTGCGTATTTCCTCTTGTGTAAATTGAGGTCAATTCTTTATTATTGACAATCGTCCCTAAAATTTATAAGAGGTAGTCATGGCCGGACTTTTACGAATAACACCTCCCAAGGTCCGTATCGAAGCAATCAAATTCCAGGTACGTCCTTTTCGATCCATCGTCACGGCCTGATTATACCGTGCTGGGGGAATGGCGGGAAAAGAGATCGGAAAAATATTCGGGTTGATTATAGTACCGTCAGCCAGAATAGAAAGCGGCCGCCTTCGAAGATAAAGAAAGATTAGAAGCTGCGGGAGTTGATTAACCGGTTAGAAAAGTAAGTGTCAAAACCAAAGCCCCCCGATGATTGTAATGTGTCTTAGTCCCATAGACACTATGTCAAGGGGAGGAAATAAGGGGTTGGGGTGTACCTATTAGAGTGTCATGTGGATAATGCCTTGCGGAACCTATCCAGGAGTCTCTCCTTTGAGACCCGTAGGGGCGCTTTGCGCAAATGGACTCTTCTCCCGCCTGGCCCGGCCCACAGTGAACTGCTTCAGGTGATGGCCCTGAGCTGCGGGGGCATTCCCTTTATCCGCCATCTAAACCACGCCCTGATGGGGTTCTCTAAAAATGTTGAGGCTCCGCTACAGGTGGAGAGTCTCCTTCTGCCCCATCCTCCCCGTGATGGCTATAGAATCAAAGGGAGCCCTTTGGGTGTGGGGTTGCGAATTGATCACCGGGGAACACCGATCTCCTTGAAACGGAACCAGTGTCGCCACATTCCTTCTGAATTTCCAGTCAAACCCCTCGCGGTCGGGAATGGGAATGGCAAGTTCCTCTTCCTGGCTTATGGGCCTTTCTTGAAGGCCCATTGTGGCACTGATTCCTTTGATTTCAGTAATCCATTGCACCGTCTCACCCGGTTTCAGTCCCTGTTTGCCCCCTTAACCAGGCTCACGGACCCGGTGGCTTTTCTGAAGAAACTTCATTACCGGGCCATCAGGGCAGCCAGATACCCGGCCCAAGGGGTGTTGCAGAAAATCTCGGTACTCTTCGCTGAGCTATTCCATCTGAATACAGGGCCATGGATGGGAAAGGCGTGCGACTTTTCCCATGAATGGTCACAGATGCGCCCCTGGGAACAACGGGCACTTCTGCCGGTTCTGGATGCGATGCGCCATATGCTGGATGCCTATCCCCATTCGGGGGCTCCCCTGGAAGAACCAGCACTCCTGCTCATGGATCGACCGGATCGCTTCTGCACTGAGCGCATCTTCCCCGAATGGATCCGGATGCTGGATCGCCTGTTCCCTTCTGTGCAACTTATCCTGACCCTCTCTGAGCGGGCAACCGGTCAGATTCCCTCCCAAGTCCTTGCGAAACGCCTCTCCTCGGCTCCTTCTAAGGAGAAGACTGGGATCCAACCGAGGCCCGTTCGACTGAGACCCGGCATGGTGCTTCTGATTGATGTGGATGGCCGTCTCCCCAATCTGGCCTTAATGAAGCTCAGCCAGTCTCTTAAGCAGCAAGGGCGACGGGTAGTGCTGCTCCCAAAGGAGGCCTATGTGAAAGGAGTAGAGGCCGTCTATGCCAGTTGCGTGTTCACATCTGTTGGATCCCTTTCTCGTGTCAAAAGACTTGAGCACTACTATGGAAGCGCATTCACTGTGGGAGGTTCTGGGATCGATATCCGAAGACGCCTCCCTCAGGAGATCGAGGGGATGCCACCGGATTATGGGGTTTATCCCAACGTTGGCAAGGTGGCTATCGGCTTTCTGACCCGGGGATGCCCCTACCATTGTCCTTTCTGCATTGTTCCCCAGAAGGAGGGTCCTGTGCATCAGGTAGCAGAGCTTGAAGAGCTTCTTCAGGGTGACCGCCATAAACTTATCCTTTTAGATGACAATATCCTTTCCCACCCCAACGCCCCCGAGCTTCTGGAGGAGATGGTTCGGCGCAATATCCAGGTGAACTTCTCCCAGACCCTGGATATCCGGCTTCTGGATCAGGAGACATCCAGACTGATCCGGAGGATCCACTGTTCCAATCTGAAGTTCACACGCAGGGTGGTCCATTTCAGCCTGAATGACTGCAGACATCTGGATCTGATCCGTAGGAAGTATGATCTGCTTGGATTCGGCCCCGGGGACAATACGGAGTTCATCTGCATGTATGGGTACAATACCACACTGAAAGAAGACGTGGAACGCTTTCGATTCTTACGCTCCCTTCCGGGGGCCTATGTGTTTGTTCAGGAGTATCAGCCCATTCCCGGCGGGCCGGCCCGTGAGCTCATCCACTTCTTTGATGAGCAGGCGGATGAACAGATCGATGCCCTGATCCGAATCAAGTATTCTCAGAACATGAAGAGCATGGAACGGTATTATCGCTGGGTAAGCCGTCGTTACGCCGAGACCTTTGGGAGACTTCACAGAGGACTTGTGGATACTATCTTCCGGTATAATAACCGACATAACAAGGGACGTTACCTGGCCACTCTGGCTGGCACGAGGGATCAGAGGAAGTCCCTTGCCGGGGAGTCATCATCTCTCAAACCCTTGTGTGACAGATGACATGGGGTCAATTTCTTGATTATTGCCAATAGCCTTTAAAAACTATTAAGAGGTAATCATGGCCAGTCCTTTACCAGTAGAATATCCCGGGGCCAGTATCCCTTGCTCCGGGCAGACCACCCCTGTCCCCTATCCGCCCGAATAAGGTCAATAGCCCCATCAGCTTAGATAGGAATCGATCGGGTAATCAGGGTCGTTGTAGAAGGGGTCAGCGAATGAAACCTGTCTTGAGCATAGTCGAAAGATCTGAGAATCTGAGTAATCGAAGTGCATTGTTACTAATGAACCCGCAATGTCAATCTGCCTCTGGATTGATGTGGTCCACTAAGTTTTTTGATTTAGCCGTTACTCTTTTGTTTTTAACAGCGATTCGTTGGCCTTGATGAAGGCGAGAATGTCCTCAGACATCTCAAGAAGCTTGAGCCACTGCTCTTTATAAAGAGTCACCGGAAAGCGGCCCATCCCGTACACCGAAAGTGCGCCCTTCTCGCTTACTTTGAGTGAGAGGCCGCGCGATGAGGTTTTCTTAAGAGCCGCGTTTTCGGCGCGAAGCCGTTCAAGCTCAGCCTTCATATCGTCGTCGGACATGCGATTTTCTCCTTATGGATATTTACTAACTATACACTAATTGATCATGATCCCGCAAGGTATGTGCCAAGGAAATCGACCACCGATGATTGGCGATTCAAATCAACCCTGTTTCATCAAAATGCCCGGTTGTGGACTTCAGGAAGGGGTCCTCGTTTTTTTGAGAAAATGATCTCCCTGCCCAGTTCAATGTACCTACAAGTCAATAGCAGGAATTATATTAAGGAATTAAAGATTACGGGATGGAAGTGAGTATAACGACAAAATAAGCGTTGCGGAGCGCAGCGTAATAGCGGTTAGGTGCAGCGCCTTGTTGGGACGTCTCGGATAGCTTTCTCTCACGGCAGGTGTGGGCTGGGAACGGCTCCAACCTTGGCCAGAGCGCGTGCGATAGCTGTGGTCTGCCCAGCGGTCGAGTCAAGCCATGTGTCGTAGAAGATTGCGCCAAGCGGACACCAAGTCGCCCATGACGCTGTGAACTCACGTCCGTTTAGTTTACCTTAAGCATAGCCGACTACCTCTGATGTGTATGACCAATATTTCGTAATCTCGGCCTTCGTTAAGGGCATAGTCGTCACCTTTCGTCTCTGGTGTCCCAACGTTGCTGGTCAGGGGCGGCGCGGTCTTTGCGCCGTCCCTTGCACCAGCTTGTTATGGCAAATTTATTTTTGCTGCATACAGCATTTCTTATATTTTAAACCACTCCCACAAAAGCATGGTTCATTTCTTCCAGTCTTAAGTCTTTCATACACAACAGTCATATTATCAGAATTGCTCATTCGCGGTTGAGATATAAAGGCTTTCGGATTTAGCAGATACTCAACCTCACATATGTCCTCAGGGATATCGGGTTCCAATCCACCAACAAATATCCATCCATTTCTTTCACAAAGCAGAGCGATTTCTCCAAGTCTCTCTTCAGTTCGAACTCGAAATCTTATCGGTCTTTTTTGGGTGCCTAATTTTGCCATTAAGATATCCTTCCAATTTCTCACTGCGCATAATGGCCGGGGGTAACCGGTGCGGAGCATCCGCGTTGACACCTTTGTTAGCGACGCGCGCAGCGCGGCGCTAACGTTCCATCCAAGCGTCAATGGTCTCTTGACAACTCTTTGAAGGCCTTGAGCCAACCGGATTCAAGCCCATTTTGGGTAATGAGACTCAAGTCCATAGCGATTCCTTGGAGCGACGCCGCTATAGTAACCTTGTGGCATCTGTCGAATAGGTCACAGGTGGCGCATTTATTGGGCGACTCTCCGCCCAAGATTGCCCCACCCTGGTCACCGAAACAGTCCCTCAAATCTTGCTGAGACTCCATACAGCACCTCTTATATTTCTTTCCACTGCCACACGGGCAGGGATCATTCCTTCCGATGGTTGTGCTCATGTTCTATCCCAGATAACGCTCCGCTCAACCGGAGCGCCGCTTCGGCGCGATCGGTTGGAGCGGTTTGTTGGGGCTACTTACCTTTAACCTATCAAGCTCCTGCTGTCCATCTCCATTAATTTTCAGCCTGATGAATAGTCTACAGTTGAAGACCATTTATACCTCCCTTTTTGCCTGGAGTCAACGAATGGAGCTTCAAGGGTGAATGGGATGAAGATAAAAAGACAATTTCTGAAATGGGTTAAGTTAGGTTAGAAAAAGTGAAGAAGGATATGTCAAAAAAAGCACCGATGATTACCAATTGAAATCAAGCACTCTTTGTCAAAATGTCCGGTTGCGGACTTCAAGGAAGAAGTCAATGAGGCAACCGTCCAATATGTTGGGGGTGGTTTTGGACCCCATAATACCGTGGATTTCTTGCCAAACGTAAGCCATCGAAAAGGATAGGGAAATATCTCTATTTGATCTTCAGACCATAAGTTTTCAGGCTTTGAAAAAGGCCACAAAGATGTCGTAACCTCTTCTCACGTTAGAATAAAAAGTTCAATCTCATGATCTATCCAGTTCTTCCCTGATGGCCAATCCGATCTTCTCCCGGATGTAAGGTTTCTTGACATAGGCCCCGGCTCCAAGCCCCCGAGCCTTCTTAACTCGATCCGTCTCCGAAAATCCGCTGACAATGACCGCCTTCTGCTTCGGGACGTATCATTGTTTGAACCATGAATTCCTCACTTTCAGCCTTCTTCGACTCAACGCTGGAGGGACTGGTTCGGTCTGCTATTTCCTCATCGTCTTCTCGATTCCCGTCCTTCGAGCCTCAAGCTCATCCAGTTTCTTTCTCAGGTCAGCCATTTCCTTCTTAATCTTGCGCAGCTCTGTCCGGTTCTTGCTGCTTGACAAGCTGTCCGCGCCAAGCTCCTCAAGGATATACTGCTCAAGCTGACTCCTCAAGACCCTAAGATACGGATTGCCCCATATCGCCCCATCTCGGTATTCCAATTTACCGGCTCGGATGCCTTTCACAATGAAGTCCCGGCTCACTCCATATTCCTTTTGCGCCGTTACATCGCTAAGGGTTGCCCCTTTGCGATTCCATTCTCCATATTCCGCCATATCTCACCTCTCTCACTGAAAATGAAAAGCTGAGGGGCTGCATGGAGCATGTCCGCTCCATACAATTCCTCTCAAGCGATTTGTTGAACCGGTTCATTCTTAATCAGATCTTAAGTACGAAACGCCAATGTCTAATGCCTCTTCTGGGGTTCCAAACCAATCACCTGAGTGAAAAACGGTAGGTTCATACCGCTCATTACTATACGTGTAAAAAGCATAACTCCAGCGATCACCACCAAAATATCGTAGGCGACCTAAGTGAGTTGGAAAGGAACGTAATCGTCCAACGTACTGCTCCTTTGTCTCTCCAGTGGCCTTGAGCAGGGATGGACTGGGAGGCTGCGGTTCGGTAAAGGCATCAACGTAACAAAGAGCACCCCGGAATCTGATCTCAATCCGGATGTATTGACCTGAATAATTTGAAGCTGTATGACGTTCGATTCGCTGCCGAACCTCCGATTGCTTTGCGGGATTTATTTTCACTCCCCCCGTGTTGGGATTAAAGATCCATGTTTTCATAACGAGTCCCTATATCACGGCAGCTCCAACGTCAAAAATTAGCGGTGGTTAACTGCCGCCCACTGGATTCCATCGGTGGCCATTTTCTCATTCATTCTCCAAGTCTTGGATATTGCTCTGGATTCGGACCAATTGCTTTAATCAGTCTCGGATATTTAACTCCGGGCTCCGGTTCTTTTCCACCTCGTTGTTTACGAATCTCAAAGGTCCACTTGTCTCCAAAATCGAAAAGATAGTACAGTTTCTTCCGGCCAGTCGGCCAGATGTCCATCAATCGAATCCGACAGAAGTCATCTTCCTTATCTTCCCATTCGTCCTTTTCCGTCAGCCATTTTTTTACGGCGTAAGGAGACGAACTGTTGGCAAGGAAAAATTCAAAAGGATGATCCCGCCCAAACTTAACAGCATCTTGAATCACATCGTGTAAGTCATAGAGACATGCCTTTTCGTCTATCTCAATTATGCGAATGCAAGGCTCTTTCAGGTAAGCACCCCAAACACAATCAATGGTCAATGTTAGAATCATTTCCTTCTGTCATGGCCCGGGTAGGGCAAGGGGATTGCGCCCTTCTTCGCCGCGTAGCAAGGGCGACCCTATCGTCGACGCCAACCCTCCTGCTAAGCATCTCCCGCAGTTTCTCTGCATTATAATATGCATGGGGTGTCACCTGATAGCCGCGCCGTCCTTTTGAGAAGCGGTACGAGATGACACCGTTTTTTCTGCAAACGAGACCAACGAAGTTTTCAGCTCTCAACTCTGTCGTCTTTCCAAAAATATGTAGGATAAGCTTTCTATCGGCGATGTGTATGACCTGATTACGAAAGAATGGCACGAGGAGAAACACTGAACCGCCAATCATAACAATGCTACATAGCAGAAACAAACCATTCTCCGCTGCCAGGTAAAGCCAGACCAGAAATGCGCTCAGGACGAAGGCACAGCAACCAAGAACTCCTACTTCTTTTCTGCGTGGATAAAATGTCATTTCATGTGTACAACGTGGAGCTCAGCGGCACGGTCCAACAAATCAGGTGGAGACAAAGATTCGGTGTCCCCGGTCCCCGTTAGCCTGCCCTCCTGATCATATCCTCACTCTCCCTTACCGGATATCCCAAAATTGTCCTGATGTCTCCATCCTTCGTGACCATGATAAAAGTATCCCCGTCAATGTGGTACTGGGCCTCCCATGCAACCTGGAACTTCATGGGGGTCTCAAGAATACTGAAAGCCTGCCGCTCCCCATCCCGCGCAAGGCAAATCGCTAAGTGGTCTTCCGGGTCCAAAATCCAAGCGTCCCCTGTTTGCGTAGAGAAAAAGATCAACCCGTTAATCAGGACAACGCGGCTCGCATAGAGTTGCGCTCTTTTGATGATGTAATCAGCCTCCCGATTCATGCCGATCTGCTCTCTGCTGAGCAATCTTTGCTTCCGGCGGCTCATGTTACCCTTCCCACAGAACATTATTTTTTATGTGGGTATCATATTTCCCTTAACAACAAGGCTATATTGAATTTTTATAAATGTCAATTTCAGGAAGGGAGCGATCTACCGACCTCTAAAATGAAATGTCACCTTTTTTAGGTAGAAGGCGACAAAAAATTTGGTCAGAAAACCCGTTAATAATTCGATGCCAAAAAGGAACCTTAAACCTTTGAGGCTTTCAGTAGGGTCAAGGAATGGCGAGTTGCCTTAGGTATTGCCTTGGCTGTATCCACCGTTTCCAGTTTTGTACCCGGTTAGGTTCGCCATAACACTTCTCCATCCCCTGCCACCTTTGGTTGACTTTTTGCTGAATATCAATACACTTTCCAATTGAAATCAAGCCTGGTTCGTCAAAGTAAACGGTTGTGGATTACAGTAAGAGGAAGAAGCAAAAACGTGATGAAGAATTTTAAACTCTAAACCGTGGATTTCTTGCCAATACCTGCACTTTGCCCAAACTGAAGATATCTGGTTGAAATCTGCATTGGAAGGGAAGAGGGGCGTTCTATTGATTACAGGAAGGAGCCCTCAATCTCTCCGAAAATTTCCATGCCGGAGCCATTTTCAAGGCTTTCACCTACTCTTCAATAACAAGTTTCTCTGATAGCTGACGATCACTACTTAAAATGGGCACAATTGAAATAAGAAGGACGGGGTGGGACCAGTAAACAACCCACCCCTGGTTTTTCCCCTCCTCTATTACCCCTTTCTGGGATATCCCACAGATTGAACCAAATAGGCATACTGTTCTGGTCGCAGCTTCATCTTCTTTTCTAAGGCTGGCTTGTCAAACCATAAGCGAACAATAGTCGCCAATCCTTCGGAAGCGCAAAACAGATAGACATTTTGACTGATGTATCCCGTGTGATTACATGCCTGACGCAAATTTTCCTCCTCTGATCCTAGTTTGCTCTTTTTCAAACCGTCCCATACATAGATGAGATTAACAGGGGCCTCATCCAAGGGTGGAACTAGGTTTACTGGCACGTTAGAAGGTGGATACTGACGACCGGACAAACTACGAACATCTTCTGCCACAACTGGGTTTAATAGGTTTGCTTTAGCATCATAGACGTATACCCCTTCAGCAATTGCAACATAGATATCAATATCCTGCCGATTCCCCCCAGTGGGCGCCGTGCGCATTCCCCGCTCAGGTCGATTGATCCCAAAAGCAGCCCACAACAAGTTGGAGAGAACTTGTAAGGGAATCTTTTCCTTGGTGAACGCACGCGAAGACTTTCTATCTTTCAACACCTGCATAAGGGGCCTACCCCCATCAAGTTGTGGCGGTAAAAGTTGGATTGGTTTGAGTTCTTGTGCAAATACTGATGTGATATCCTTCGAGGCCATAGCGATACTTACGGCTGCCGATACTTTAAGAAATTCCCTTCTATTCATACCTTTAAACATAACCTTCACCTCCTTATTTTATTTACTTTCCGAAGACATTAAATATGTTTGAGCTCCTCTAAATCCTCCTTCTCTTTATTTCCCTCACCTCCTTTTTCCGGCAATATTTTTTACTAAATGTATCTTAGTTCAAATAAAACTATACCTAAAGGAATATGCAAAGAATTAAGGAACTTTAAAGCTAAATTTATGACACTCTCCGCAGTAATCCTCGGAAAGCTTATGAATGTGATGGCAAGCAAAACATTCTAAATACCCCAGATGGGATTCGTGAGGGTTTGGTGTGATCTTATTTGTTCGTTCAGCGAGTTTTGAATAGCCAATGTGACATTTAAAACAGATGGCAGTTATAACATTCCCCTCTGGTGATCCATCTTTATGGCAATCTTCACACACAATACCGGCCTTCTTATGCTTACCCCCCCAAAGAAGAACCTCTCCTCCTGATACCATTGGGAGATAACACAAAATTGAAGCATAATTAGCCAAAAAGAAAAAACTGCTTAATCCAGCAACAAAAATTTTCATTTCTTATGCAAGAAATTAGGGAATTTTATTCATGGCTGAAGATATCAAAAAAACATTCTTTGTCAATAATCAATATGAGGTTGTGAAAATTATCTTTTAAGGATTATCAATTAAAATCTGGTATAGCGAAATGGATACTCGCCTCGAGGACTTCAGGAAGCAACATGCAATATTTGGTTTATCGTAGGTCTGGGTTGAGGCAAAATTGTCATTCCTACAAAAAATAACTGATTACCAAACATTGATTGTTTCTCCCGCTAATCATTATCATGGTCATTACGTAATGTCTAAAAAAAGCGCCTCTCACAACAACCACAGTGATTATTTCAAAGAGAAAGCGTGATTAATGAGCCCCCTTTTCAATGAAGGTACTTCATGAACGTATCCTCCCATGAATCGTAGAGGATCATATCGGTCGCCATCAACCCGGTTTTCCCCACCTCCCCTCGATTGCACAGATGGACTGTATAGGATTACTTCACCGCACTTTTTAACAATTTGCCTGCCTTGAATTTTGCCACCTTTTTAGCGGAGATCTTAATCTCCTTTCCGGTTTGTGGATTTCTCCCCTTTCTGGCCCCCCTTTTTGCCAAAGAGAAAGTCCCAAATCCTGTTAAGGTCAGTTTATCACCCTTCTTCAATGCCTTTGTCACAGAATTGGTAAAGGCGTTGATGGCTTTTTCGGCTGACGCTTTCGAGATCTTGGTCTCCTTCGCAATGTTTGCAATCAACTCTGCTTTTGTCATTTAAGTCACCTCCTTTAGGGAATTCAACATGCTGAATATATATTTCAGTCCACCCCCTGTCAATTCAAAAGTTATAGAACGGATTTTCTCTCATTGAAAGTCATTTATCCAGTACATCTTTTTGAAGCTCCAGCACGATCGCAAAAAGTACACGACTCTTCCACCTACTACTATCCACTTTGAGATAGGTCTGAAAGGTAACTATTACTGTTAGAAATATGCATATTTAAAAGAACAAGGAATGGGTTGTCGTCAACAACCCATTCCTCCTTGCTTGATTAAAACCAT
>Ga0315274_10011064_pt1 | contig 12946 bp, 9 predicted proteins | sample YL17G02_20_MG_FD_203700 | JGI IMG/M metagenome (GOLD analysis project Ga0315274, IMG submission 203700) | Sediment microbial communities from Yellowstone Lake, YNP, Wyoming, USA - YL17G02_20 | ecosystem: Environmental > Aquatic > Freshwater > Lake > Sediment | place: USA: Wyoming | collected... | reverse complement strand
ACATTATTCCCCATGCCATCCAAAACTGCGCCGTCTACGGTTTCGATTTCGCTGGCTATTGGCGGGATATCGGAACAATCCGCTCCTTCTACGAGGTCAACCTGGAACTGACCTGCCAGAACCCGCCATTCAACTTCTTTGATTCAGAGCGGCCGGTCTATACCCACTCGCGGTTCCTGCCCGGTTCCATTATTGAGAATACCAACCTTAAAGATGTGCTGCTGGCCGACGGATGCCAGATCCAGCAGGCAGAGATCTCACATTCGGTCATCGACGTCCGAAGCATCATTGCCGCCGGGACAAAGATCAAAGATAGTGTCCTGATGGGAGCGGATTATTATCTGGTTGATGCCGATGCTAATCCGGCCAAACCGCCCATCGGTATCGGGCCCAGGTGTTCCATTGAAGGCGCCATCATTGACAAGAACGCCCGCCTAGGCGCAGACGTGATCATCCGCCCCTTTCCGAACGGTACCGACATTACGAACGAGAACTGGGTTGTTCAGGATGGGATTGTGGTCATTCCGAAGAATGGGGTGCTCCCCTCCGGCACGAAAATTGTAACAGAAAACGCTTAGCGAATCGCAGACATTTTGGCCTGTCCCAAAAAACGAATTGGAGAACAAAGTTTGATGAAGAAATTCGCTCTTAAGAACAACGAGACTCTCATCTCACCACAACTTGAACCCTTTCACAGTCTTTCCACCGAAGCCGTGTTGGAGAATCTCAAAGTCCACGAGAACGGTCTGACGAGCGTCGAAGCCATGGCGCGCCTGGCGCAATACGGCTCAAACCAACTGGCCGAAGCGCCGCGTCCTGGTTTCCTGAAAACGCTGTGGGACCAGATCAATAGTTTTGTCATCTGGCTGCTGATAATCGCCTCGGTGGTCTCTGCCCTGCTGGGTGACTATGTGGAGGCAGCCGCCATCCTGGCTATCGTCATCCTGAATGCCGTGATGGGCATTATTCAAGAACGACGCGCCGAGGACGCATTGGCTGCTCTTAAGAAACTGGCCTCGCCGGAAGCCCATTTGCTACGTGATGGACACCGCACCAGCCTCCCAGCGCGCGACCTGGTGCCGGGTGACATCGTCTTCCTCGAAGCGGGTAACTACATTCCCGCAGATATTCGCCTTCTGGAAGCGGTCAATCTCAGGATAGAGGAAGCCTCGCTGACTGGCGAATCACTCCCGGTCCAGAAAAATGCTGTCAGTATCCTGGAAAGAGACATCCCACTTGGCGACCGCAAGAATACTGCCTTCATGGGAACGCTGGTCTCCTATGGACGCGGTCGCGGCGTCGTCACCGGTACTGGGATGCGCACGCAACTGGGTCTGATTGCCGAAATGCTCTCCAATGTGAATATCGAGGAGACGCCTCTTCAACGCCGCCTTGAACAGTTGGGTAAAACGCTTTCCATCGGTTCGCTCATCCTAGTGGCGATCATATTCGTCGTGGCGCTCATCAACTACACCGTCATTGGCGAACTCTTCACCAGTCCGCTAGTGTACTTGAAAACCTACGCCAAAGAAATCACAGACGTATTCATCATAGCCATCAGTCTGGCTATTGCCGCCGTGCCTGAGGGATTGCCTGCGGTTGTAACCATCAGCCTGGCGCTCGGCATGAGCGAGATGGTTAAGCGTCATGCCCTCATTCGCAAACTTTCCTCTGTGGAAACGCTCGGTTCGGCCACAACCATTTGCTCCGATAAGACCGGTACACTTACCCAGAACGAAATGACCGTCACCCGGCTTTGGACGGATGGAAGCTTTATTGACGTAACCGGCAGTGGTTACATACCCAAAGGCGACTTTCTGTTTGACGGGAACAAGGTTGACCTGAAAAACTATCCTGCCGCGCTCACCACTCTCTGGCTTGGCGTACTGAATAACGATTCCCACCTGGAAATCACCGGTGAGAGCGAAGAAGAAAAAACCTATCGGATCGTCGGCGATCCGACCGAAGGCTCTCTCATCGTCGCTGCTGCCAAGGCCGGCGCCTGGCACAGCGAAATAAAAGAGGCCTACCCGCGCGAGAACGAAGTTCCCTTCGACTCGGAACGCAAGCGCATGATTACCATCCACGATGTAGGCAACCCGAAATCCGAGGACATATCCCCATTCTACGATACCAAGTACAAGGGCTGGAATGTGATCGCCGTCAAGGGGGCACCGGATGTCGTCCTCGACCTGTGCACTCAGTACTTCGGCATGGACGACAAACCGCGCCAGATGGACGATGCCGCCCGTCAGAGCATCCTGGGTGCCAACGATACCATGACCCAGGAAGCTCTGCGCGTGCTGGGTGTGGCATACCGGTTGGAAAAAGATGTACCGGATGGCGAGCTCAAGGTCAAGGATCTTGAACATGACCTAGTCTTCGTCGGATTAATGGGCATGATTGACCCGGCCCGACCCGAGGTCAAGGTGGCTCTGGCAAAGGCTGCCCATGCCGGGATCCGCACCGTGATGATCACCGGCGACTATCCGAACACCGCCAAAGCGATTGCCCAGGCCATCGGGCTTTTACGACCCGGCCACAAGGTCCGCACCGGCGCGGATCTGGACATGATGTCTGACGATGAGCTCAAGCGCGAGATCGAAATCACCGACGTGTTTGCCCGTGTCTCCCCCGAACATAAAATGCGCATCGTAGATGCGCTCCAAGCCAACGATGAAGTGGTTGCCATGACCGGCGATGGTGTCAACGATGCCCCGGCAATCAAACGCGCCGACATCGGCGTGGCGATGGGCATCACCGGCACCGATGTGGCAAAAGAGACTGCCGATATGGTGCTGACTGACGACAACTATGCCAGCATTGTCTCCGCCGTGGAACAGGGACGCATCATATACGCAAACATTTGCAAATTTGTGTTCTTCCTGCTTTCCTCAAACGTGGCCGAAATCATGGTGATATTCCTTGCCACGTTGGCCGGTTTCCCCGCCCCATTGACGGCCATCCAACTCCTATGGCTTAATCTCATTACCGACGGCGCTCCGGCGTTGGCTTTGGCGATGGAAAAAGGCGATCCTGACATCATGGACCAAAGGCCGCGTATGAAGAAGGAACCCATCATCAACCGCTCCATGAGCATGGGGATTACCATTCAGACTATCACACAGACCAGTGCAGTGCTGACAGCTTTTGGCCTAGGTCTGCTCTGGGAACTCGCCGCGATGGGCCACGGCGTGCCGCAAGACACAAATGCATTCTCTTTCCTGCTCAACTTCGACTGGCACAGCGTAGAATTGGATGCAGTCCACACTGCCGAGACCATGGCTTTCATCACACTCTCGCTATGCGAACTCTTCCGCGCCTACACCGTCCGCTCGGAACGTGCATCGTTGTTCAGGATTGGTGTTTTCTCAAACAGGTGGATGCAGTATGCAGTGGGTTTTTCAATAGTCCTGCTATTGCTGGTGTGCACCATCCCGTTCCTGCAAGAGATCTTCAACACCCATTTTATGTCGTTGCGGGAATGGTCCGTGGTGCTGACACTTGCGCTTATCCCGGCTGTATCAGAAGAAGTCACCAAATTCTTCCTCAGGCTGCGGGATCACCGCAAGGCCGCAGCCTAGATTTCCAGAGGGCAACCCGCAAGGCTGCCCTCTCATATTGCATTGGATCAATATCAAATCCCCGGCTCATTGCCGGAGATTTGATTCAGCCTGCCTTTACCCCAGTTACCTGGTCAATAATGCTCAATAACACCCGCAAATTGGGGATGACCGAGGCCGCCGCGCTGGCTACACTGAACCAGCCGCCATCTTTCCTGGAGACTTTTAAAATCCCCTGATGAATGGAAACCTCCTTCACGTCCGTCCAGGGATAAGTCTTCTTGCCAATCACAATCCCCGCTTTGCTGATCGCCACCTGCCCGAAGATAATTGTCTGCCCGGCATTATACTGGTCGGTGGCATGTGCATAAAGGAGGGGGAAGATGTTCTGGTCAATATTCTTCGCCAGTTCTTCAACTTTGCTGAATGAATCAGACAATACCAGGCGTTGGTTCTGGCGATTGGTTAACGTGTAGACATGCGTTGTGCCGGTGTAAATCCCGTTGGTGTAATGGCGGGTGATGGCGGATTTCATCGAGAGCACGTCCTCCCATTGCCAGATCTGGATGCCCTTCCGGTCGTTATATGCAAACCCGCCCTCGTAGGCCGCCACGCCCTTGTTCCATTTGGCATAGGCGCGCCAGCCAGCCAGCAGCCCAAACGCAAACAGGACAAAGGCAATCACCAGCGGACCGATCAGCTTATCGTCAATCATGGCCGGTCCGTGCTGCTGGTAAGCCACATAGGTGTCATAAATACCAATGAGAAGAACCAACGCCGCTCCGGCAAGTAATATAAAGAAAATGACCAGGCTGCCCCAGCGGGTCCAACTCTTGACCGGGAAATAGCCGTGCGAGGCGCCCAAACCGATGACTGTGATAAAGGCTTTGGGAATTTGCGGACTGTTCAAGTGCCACTCCCAACAATAAACCGGGCAAGGAAGGCCCGGTTATTGACATTCTTAAGAAACTGGCAGGTTGCGCTTCAGGATGGTATACATCCCCAGCGCTTTAACAGCTCCCTCCACCACACAGGTTGTCGGGTTGTCCACAACATAGGCGGGAATACCGAGGGCTTTCGTCAGCAGTTTATCGGTGCCGCGCAGCAACGCACCGCCGCCGCATAACGCCACACCCCGGTCAATGATATCGGAGACCAGTTCAGGCGGTGTTTTTTCGAGCACACGGCGACAAGTCTCGATGAGCAGTTTGAGCGGATCCTGAAGGGCTTCGACTACTTCACCGGTCGTAATCGTAGCCGGGCGTGGCAGGCCGCTGACCTGGTCCTGTCCCTGGACTTCCATGCCTTCTTCTTTGTCTTGCGGAATGGCTGCACCGATCTTTATCTTCAACTGTTCCGCCGTGCTTGGGCCGATAATGACCCCATATTTTCTTCGTACATAAGTTACGATGGCCTCATCCAACTGGAGGCCGCCGTAACGCATCGTTTCTGCAGCGACAATGCCATACATAGAAATGACTGCGGCCTGGGTGGTGCCGCCACCCAGGCAGATGATCATGTTCCCGGATGGCATGCCGATCGGCAGGTCCACACCTAGGGCCGCCGCCAGAGGCTGCTGGATAAGATAGGTATCGCGGCTGCCCGCCTGGAGCATCGCCTCGTGGACAGCGCGCGATTCCACACTGGTCACGCCATAGGGGACGGTGATCATCACACGCGGGCGGAAGACGCGCATCGGCCCGCTGACGTGCCGGAGCAGGTGATGCAGCAGAGCCTCGGTGATTTCATAGTCTGCCACCACCCCGTTCTGGAGGGGATGTGCGACCTCGATGGTTTCATCCGAGACGCGTCCCTGCATTCCCTGTGCTTCCTTCCCGAGCGCAACAATTTTTTGCTCTTGGATGACAATAGCCACAATGGTTGGTTCATCGATCAGAACGCCGCCGGCATCAGCAATCCGGGTCTGAATAGTGCCGAGGTCAATTCCAAGGCCTTTAGAAATGGAGAACATGGAAGGCATAGATTATCTCGATTCGGTTCAGTCAGTAATCCGGGGGGGCTTGGCAGATGCCTGCCGGTAGCGTTTGACCGCATCCAGTCGCAGGTTGGACTTGCGCAGAGCAGCCTCAATTCTCAAGTATGCATCCGAGTCTGTTGGAACACCCTTAGCAAGGATTTCCTCAGCACGCCTGCGAGCGGCTTCGGCGCGTGCCACATCGATCTCCTGGACATTTTCTGCCGCGTCAGCCAGAACAGTGACAACATCCGGCTGGACTTCGGCAACACCGCCAGCGATCGTAAAGATTTCTTCTTTTCCACCCGAACGCACTTTTATTATACCAATTTTGAGCGTGGTTAGGAGCGGGGCATGGTGAGGCAGGATGCCCATCTCGCCGTCTGTACCGGGAAGAACGACGATATCTGCATCCCCTTCAAAGACCTTGCGGTCCTGGGAAACAATTTCACAATGAATAGGCATAATTCTCATCCTGTAGTTGTGAGAAGCTCCGAAGGAGCCGACAAAGCAACCTCCAATTGGCCTCGAGATTGCTTTGCCGCCTTTGGCGGCTCGCAATGACCCTTTTTATGATCCCTTTGCCAATTTTTCGGCTTTCTCGCGCACATCTTCAATGGTACCGGACATCATGAAAGCCTGTTCGGGCAGGTCATCACACTTGCCATCCAGGATTTCGTGGAAGCCGCGCACGGTCTCTTTGATGGGCACATACTTGCCGGAGGTACCGGTGAACACTTCCGCCACGAAGAACGGCTGAGAGAAGAAACGTTCGATCTTGCGTGCACGAGAAACCACCAATTTGTCGTCTTCGCTCAACTCGTCAATGCCGAGGATGGCGATGATATCCTGCAAATCCTTGTAACGCTGGAGAATGCGCTGGCACTCGCGGGCAGTATTGTAATGTTCCACGCCAACTATGTTCGGGTCGAGGATGCGGCTGGTGGAAGCCAGCGGATCCACGGCGGGATAGATGCCTTTTTCGACAATGGAACGTTCCAGCGCGATGGTAGCATCCAGGTGGGTGAAGGTGGCCACCGGCGCAGGGTCCGAATAATCGTCCGCCGGGACGTAGACTGCCTGCATCGAGGTGATGGACCCGTGACGGGTGGAAGTGATGCGTTCCTGTAGTTCACCCATCTCCGTGGCCAGCGTGGGCTGGTAACCCACCGCGGAAGGCATACGGCCAAGCAGCGCCGACACTTCCGAGCCAGACATGGTGAAGCGGAAGATGTTATCGATGAACAGGAGCACATCGCGGCCCTGGTCACGGAAATACTCGGCCATTGAGAGCGCCGTCAGGGCCACACGCAGGCGGACACCTGGCGGCTCATTCATCTGGCCGAAGACCATGACGGTATCTTTCATAACGCCCGACTCGAGCATTTCACGGTAGAGCTGCGTGCCTTCACGGCTGCGTTCCCCCACCCCGGCAAACACCGAGTTGCCCTGGTGCACAGTGGCAACCGAGCGGATGAGTTCCTGGATGACGATGGTCTTGCCCACACCGGCACCGCCAAAAATGCCGGTCTTGCCGCCCTTGGTGAAGGGAGCAATCAGGTCAATAACCTTAATACCGGTTTCAAAAATCTCGGTACGGGTGGATTGCTCGGAGAAGAGTGGAGCCGGGCGGTGAATGGGGTAGTACTGGTCGGCCACGACCGCACCTTTTTCATCCACCGGGAGACCCAGAACGTTGAAAATGCGGCCCAGGGTCGCGACCCCCACCGGCACCATGATGGGAGAACCGGTAGCCTTCACCGGGAGGCCGCGCTGCAAGCCATCGGTGGTATCCATCGAAACACAACGCACCCTGTCCCCGCCCAGGTGCTTTTCCACTTCGAGCACCAGGTTTCCACCGCTTGCGCGTGGAATTTCGAGCGCTTCAAAAACATCCGGGAGTTCACCCGCGGGGAACTCCACATCCACAACACTTCCTTGAATCTGGATCACACGTCCAGTTGCTTTCGCCATTTGCTTCCTCCGGTAATTTAATCCTGCGCCATCGCCTTGGCCAGTGCTTCCGCACCGCCGGCGATATCCAGGAGATCATTGGTGATCGTCTGCTGGCGTGCCTTGTTATATTGCAATTGAAGTCCGCCTACCAGTTCGAGGGCATTGTCGGTGGCGTTACGCATGGCCAGCATGCGGGCGGCATGCTCCGACGCCAGGGACTCCAGGATTGCCTGATAGACCTGTAAAGCTGTGAAGCGTGGGACAATTTCGTCCATAATTTCGGTCTCGGCCGGTTCATAAATATATGCGGCCGTCAACCGCTTATGCTCGTAAGTGACAACCCGCCCCGTCTCGTCGCTCACTTCCAGCGGCAGAAGTTTTTTGAGGACCGTCTCCTGCCTGGCCATGTTGACGAAGGTGGTATAGATCAGATAAACCTCGTCCGCTTCACCTTTGAGAAACTCGTCCACGGCCATGCGACCAATCGCGGATACATCTGCAAAAGATGGTGCAGCCGGCAGGTTGCTGAACTCGGCAATCACCTGCCTGCGCCGCCGCATAAGCATGTCCCGTCCCTTGCGCCCGACGGCAATGTAACGCACCGGGGTCCCGGAATGACCGAAACGCTGGGTGACGTAGCGGATGACATTTGTGTTGTACGCGCCCGCCAGTCCCCGGTCGCCGCTGACGACCAGCACGAGCACATTCCGGACCTGAGCCCTGTGCGTCAAAAGCGGATGCAGGTTCTCCCGCCCCGGCTGTCTGGCAATATGTGTCAGCACCTGCCAAGCCTTGGAAGCGTAAGCACGCGTCGCCGAGACCGCCGCCATCGCCTTGCGGACCTTGCTGGCAGAGACTGCTTCGAGGGCACGCGTCACCTGCGAGATATTCTTGACACTGCGGATTCGCATCCGCATTTCACGAGCTGAAGCCATGTTTTCTTCTTTATCCTATTGCCAGGTGACCTGGAAAGCAGCCAGCGCCTCGCGCAGCATCCTTTCGTTTTCCTCAGTGATGCGCTGGTTGGCGGCGATATCCCTGGCAAGTTCCGGGTGGGAATTGGATATATAACGCAGCAATTCGACTTCCCACTTCCTCATCTTTTCGACCGGAACGTTGTCAGCATAACCGTTGGTCCCGGCAAAAAGCACGATCACCTGGTTCTCCAGAGACATCGGTTCGTATTGCGGTTGCTTGAGGATTTCCTGCATGCGTTGACCGCGTGTCAGTTGGGCTTGCGTGGCTTTGTCCAGGTCGGAAGACATCAGGGCAAAAGCCGCCAGTTCACGGTAGGCAGCCATGTCCATGCGGAGCTTGCCAGCCACCTGGCGCATGGCCTTCACTTGTGCCGAACCCCCCACGCGCGAGACCGAGATGCCCACGTCCACTGCCGGGCGGATACCGGCGTTGAACAGGTTATTAACCAGGTAGATCTGACCATCGGTGATGGAGATGACGTTGGTCGGGATATAGGCTGAAACGTCGCTGAGCAGGGTCTCGATGATCGGCAGGGCCGTCAGGGAGCCGCCGGAACCGGCCAGTTTGACAATCTTAAGGGCGTCGGGATCCTTCAAGGCTTTGCGGGCTTGCTCGGCGTCGTGCCCGGAGCGGGGGCCGGTGAAGACATGGCCGTCCACGGCATCTTTTTCCGCAGCCAGGCTCTCTTTGAAGTCCTTCCTGACAATGACAACCTTGTTCGCCAGGCGGGCAGCGCGCTCCAGCAGGCGGGAATGGAGATAGAAGATGTCGCCCGGATAGGCTTCCCGCCCCGGCGGGCGGCGCAGGAGCAGCGAAACCTGGCGATAAGCCCAGGCGTGCTTCGAAAGGTCATCATAGATGACCAGTGCATCGCGCCCGGTTTCCATGAACTCCTCGCCAATGGCACATCCAGCATAAGGAGCGATGTATTGCAGCGCAGCGGACTCATCCGCGGCAGCGATCACCACGATGGTGTGATCCATGGCCCCATAACGCTCCAGCAGGGCCACGGTGCGTGCCACCGCCGCCTTTTTCTGTCCGATGGCGACGTAGATGCAGGTCAGATCCTTGCCCTTCTGGTTGATGATGGTGTCGATGGCAAGGGCTGTCTTGCCGGTCTGGCGGTCGCCGATGATCAGTTCACGCTGGCCGCGACCAATAGGGATCATCGAGTCGATGGCTTTGATGCCGGTCTGGACAGGGGTATCCACGTCCTGACGCTGCACCACTCCGGCAGCGATACGCTCAATGGGCCGGTAACCACTGGCCTGGATCGGGCCTTTGCCGTCCACCGGCTCGCCCAGGACATTGATCACGCGCCCGATCAACTTGTCACCAACCGGGACGGAGGCAATGCGCCCGGTGGCCTGCACGCTCATGCCCTCGGCAATCCCGGAATATTCCCCCATGATGATGATGCCGACGGCCTCCTTCTCCAGGTTGAAGGCAATGCCCATCACGCCGTTGGCAAACTGTACCAACTCCTGTGATTTGACATTCGCCAGGCCGCTGACACGGGCGATACCATCACCCGCTTCCAGCACCGTACCGACGTCAGCAATGCCGACCTTCGGTTCGAAGGATTCGATTTGTTTCTTCAAGTCACTGGTTATCTGTCTAACAAGGTCAGCCATTTAGCCTCCGTGCCACCAACTAATGTCCTTTATGCACAACTGCCCGGATCGAAGCCACATATCCGGGCACGCCGTGGGAATCTGCCAATAGATATCTTGCATAACTCAAAAAACATCTCGTAGTAACGACTTCAGTCGTTGGTTTCGTGGCAAAAAGCGACTGAAGTCGCCACTACAACCCACTTTTGCAAGAGGTCTAATCTGTGAACTATCCTTCCATACAGACCATGCGAAAACGATCTTTGCGGGTGTTATTTTGAGGGTAGGACTGGGTCAAGAGGGCTAATGATACCTGAAAGCACTGGCATTGTCTAGTTTTCCCTTGAAATGACATCCTTTGAGAGGGAATTGTTTGTTCCGCGGAAAAAAAGGAACAAACAAATCACTCTGGCCACCCCCATTCTCTTCGAGGGGTTCTTCATTTGTATGGTCAGCCAGTAGCATAGATGCTGTGTGGCGGAATTGATTTTAATAAAACAAACAAATCCTCTCTCTTTTCTGGAAGGACACCGGGACGTTCCGCCCGAAAAATACCGGGACGGTTTCCCGGAAAGAAGCCTTGCGACGGATTTCATTGGAGCATTCAGGTTTTAAAGTCCCAATCTTAACGGCAAGGATCCCCAATGAACGTCCTTGCCGTGCATTTATGATAAAACAAATGTTCTATTTTTGCAAGCTTAAACTATGAACATTTAATCAGTCTATTAGTCTTGCCAAGCGAACCGGGTATTGGCCGATTGGAAACAGGGTTATTCTAGTTTCAGATGGCTGATATCGTGGATGCCGGCTTTGCGATCCAAATTTAGCGTACAATATAAACATATTCGTGAGTATCTGGGAGCCGTATGCCAGCCAATAACACCGAAATCAAAAAACGATTGTGGGACCCGGCTCATGAGCTGCGCGCTAACTCCAAAAGGTATAGGAGGTAACCACAATGGTAAATATCGATTCGTCTTTTCAAGAACTTGAAGCTGAAACTAGGGTTTGGTTTACATCCAAAAAAGAGTTCCACGCCTATCTAAAATTAGTTTTGTTTCCACAGTCTTTATCACATGTAATACATGTATTTGGTGAAGTACCAAAAAGAGACCAATCGGTCCATAGCGAAATAAGGGAAAACGTAATCCAACCTTATGCACCAAGGCAGACATGGTTATTTGGTTGCTCTGATACCTTTATAAAGAATATACAAAAGTATGATGTAAAATGCGTGGTAGGGTTTTGACTTGCATGATGAAAATAGTGAAAGCTCCAATGACACCTACCGGAAATACCATCAAACCACTTGAGGGCGATAAAAAAGGATTCTGGAGGTATCGAGAAGGCGATTATAGAATTGTGTATTTACCAGATAAATCTAACCTTAAAGTTGTTTTTTTTGATTTTAACAGTAGAGGTGAAATTTACAAATAATTTGGATGTTTCTTCAACCAATGGCGTGTCTGAACCCGAATCGGAGCAAAAGCTGATGAGACTTAAAACTCAGAGTTGTCCTTGCAGTATGCGTTTGATAATCAAATCGATAGGAGAACCTATGCTCAAAGCGAACTCAGTGAAGTATGCCAGTTCATGGATGATGAGCAAGTAGAAGTCCTTTAATAATCGCACAAGACAATTGTCGATATTCTTCCATAAGGTAAACAGCAGGTAGATCTGTTTAGACCTTTTCGACATCTTAAAGGATCATCATGACCACTTATCACCTTAGCCCGTCAGATCTCACGTTTCTCTGGGATGGATGTAAAAGATGCTTTTACCTCAAAGTAAAACATAATATTGTTTACAGGGGGCCATTTCCCGGTATGTTCGGAAAAATGGGCGATCTGACCAGTAATTATTACCTGGAAAAGTCCACAAACGAAATATCCCCCGACCTGCCGGCAGGGATCGTGAAATTCAGAGAAAAGTGGGTCAAATCTGTTCCGATCAGCTTTCCTGATACTTCAACCCAATGTGTCATCAAGGGCAGATTCGATGCGATCATGGTCTTTAAAAATGGCTCTTACGGTATTATCGATTACAAGACCTCGGATGCGTCGGAAGAAAAAGCCGCCTTCTACAGCCGGCAGTTGTCCGCCTACGCGTACGCCTTGGAAAACCCGGCTCCCGGTGCACTTTCCATATCGCCCATAACCCGCCTTGGTCTTTTCATCATCACGCCAAATCGGTTTGAACAGATGCCGAATGGAGAAATTGCCTTTGTAACCAAGACGACCTGGATGGATGTTCCCCGTGATGATGCAACCTTTCTGGCATTATTGAGAGAAATCATCACGTTGCTGGATGAACCAACCCCACCAGATGCGGCTGAAGATTGTGGATTGTGCAATTACAGAAAGAATTACAACGAGGCAGGAATTTTGGAGTGAAATATTTCAAACAATCTGGAATGAGGGCGCCGGTAAACGCAAAGACCCTAAAGGTTTTAAAACCTATAGGGTCTCTTTATACGGGGAAACCCGGGCTTTGAAACAAAAGACTCCACCGAAGTAAAGTCTTAGTGTCGGGGCGCCGGGAAGCGCATTGTCCCAAGTTAGCCAGCTGGGGAAGGAAGCTGGCTTATCTGCTTCAAGAGGGGTGGGGGATTGAAGAAATCAAAGCCTGGGCAAAGGTGAGGTGGAAGACAGAAAATCCTAAAGATTGGCCGCCAGACAGAGACAATATGGATACTGGGTAAACCTTGACTAGGTAGACTAATATGTCAACACTTCCGATGTAACACATAATCAAGGAGTAGTGGTGAATAAGTTCAGATACATATGAGACAAAGAGCCTGGACAAAAAAGGGCATCGAGGTCATCCTTAAGGGTGGCAAACCAACAAAAGGAGTAGACCTC
>Ga0315274_10011063_pt1 | contig 12946 bp, 8 predicted proteins | sample YL17G02_20_MG_FD_203700 | JGI IMG/M metagenome (GOLD analysis project Ga0315274, IMG submission 203700) | Sediment microbial communities from Yellowstone Lake, YNP, Wyoming, USA - YL17G02_20 | ecosystem: Environmental > Aquatic > Freshwater > Lake > Sediment | place: USA: Wyoming | collected... | reverse complement strand
CTTTATTCCCCGCCCCCCACCGAGACACACACACACTGAGACAGAGAGAGAGAGAGAGAGAGAGAGAGAGAGAGAGAGAGAGAGAGAGAGAGAGAGGTGATTTGCAAAACAAGACCAAAAAATCATTTTTCTCTTTCTTCATTGCCGGGAGGAGGTCGGCGTTGAAATTCGATTTTGCGGGCTCAATGCGACCGGCGGCGCTCTCTCGATGGAGCTGTCCTCGCGCATCAAGGGCGTCCCACTGCCGCAGCGGTGGCCTGTCGAGCGCGCGAATACAGCGGCAGAGGTGGCGGCCAGAACCGCATGTGCGCTCGGCTGCCGACGCCGACGCCTCGACCCCCTCGGCATCTTCTTGTTCCGAGCTCTCCTGCCGTCACTTCCGCGACTGCTCCGGGTGCTCCCTCTCCGACGACCTCGCCAGCCCCCCGGTGGGGAGGGAAGCCTCCGCCTGGTTTCGGAGCCAGGGGGTCGAGATCGACGCACCGGAGAAGATAAACGCTCACGGCTGGCGGTGTCGGGCGCGCCTGGCCGTGCGGCTGAGAGAAGAAGAAGAACAAGAGCGAGAGGAAGGAACCTACGCAGTCGATATCGGCCTCTTCCGCGCCGGGACGCACGCCGTCTCTGCCATCCCGGACTGCGTCGCGCACCACCCGCGCATCAACGAGGCCGTCGAGGCGATACGAGGCGCTGTCGAGAGGCTGCGGACGCGGGTGTACAGCGAGGCGAGGCCCGCGAGGGGCGGGCTGCGCTACGTGCAGCTCACCGCCGTGAGCAGCGACGCCGACGTCGACGACGAAGACGAGACCGACGAAGGCGAAAGCGGAGCCGGGGCGGAGACGCCCGTCCACGAGGACGTGCAGGCCCGCATCCAGCTGGTCCTCGTGTGGGGGAGCGACGGCAGCAGGCAGCCCGCGGCGAAGGGCGAGGCGGAGAGGCTCGCGCGGCTCCTCTGGGACGAAAAAGGAAAGGCGCCTGCTCCTCTCTTCCACTCCGTCTTTTTCAACTGGCAGCCTTCGCCCGGGAACTCGGTGATGGGTCCGAACTTCGAGCGCTTCGCCGGGCCCGAGTTGGCCTGGCAGCGGATCGCGATCGAGGTCGGCGGGACCGGCGAAGAGGAGAAGCGACGAAGGAAAGGCTCCGCCACCTCCACTTCCGTCGTCGTGGCTCTGTCTCCGGCGGCGTTCTCGCAGGCGAACCCGGCCGCGTTCGGCAGCCTGGTCGGCGAGCTCGCCAAAGTCTGGAGCACGGGAGCGAGAGCGGAGCCGGCGCGGATCGTGGCGCTGGCGGACCTGCACGCCGGAGCTGGCGCCGTCGGCCTGGCTCTTGCGGCCGCCGCCGCCGCCGCTTCTCCAGCGGCGGCTTCTCCTTCTTCTCCGCCTCCTTCTCCGTCGCCTCCTTCTCCGTCGCCTCCTCCTTCGCCTCTCGCCGCCCTCGAGCGCGTCGTCGCCGTCGACTGCGTCGGGGCCGGCCGAGTGCCCCTCGCCGCCTCCGCCGCGCATCTCCCTCGGCCGAAAGGAAGGAACGGCGGCGGCGGAACGACATCCGGGAGGATATCCGTCGAGTTCTTCGAGGCCAGGGCCGGCGAGGACCCGGCGCGCTGGCTCGCCGGCGCCGACGCCGCCGTCGTCGACCCGCCGAGAAAGGGCCTCGCCGTCGGGGACCCGGAGCTCCTGAGGGTCCTCTGCGAGTCCCCGCCGAGATCCCTTCGCCGGTTTGCGTACATCAGCTGCCACTTCCCTTCCCTGAGGCGGGACGCGGGGGAGTTGCTGCAGCTATCGCCGTCGTCAGCGGCGGCGGCGGCGGCGCCACTCGGAAGCAAAGGCGAAGGCGGAGCTGGAGAGAACGGCGGCGGCGAAACTCGAAGGAGACCGCTCTGGCGCCTCTCTCACGGCGCCGCGCGGATCTTCTTCCCGGGAGCAGACCACGTCGAGTGCCTGGCGGTGTTTGAGAGGGTTGATTGATTGATTCTGATCGAGAAGAAAAGACTGAGAAGACGATGTAAAAGCAAAAGAAAGAACCAAAGCAAAGATTTTCAAATAGCGAGCGCTCATGTTTTTTTCTGTTTTGTTTTTGGTTACAAAGAAGAGGGAAAAAAGGTGGGCATGCGAGTCAGTGGCGTTGGGGGTTTTGGAGGAGTGCTAGCCTGCTTCTCAGTCGAAGCGAGGAAGGGGGGAGGGGGGTCGGGGGGGCCGCGCGCGCTCCAGTAAAAAGCGACAGCGTCGAGCTCCTCCGATTTTTTCTTTTTTTTCTCTCGACCCGGACCTCACTCTCCGCAAATCTCGCATTCCCTCTCCCTCTCCCTCTCTCCCCCCTCTTTCGCTGATGTTGTTGTTGTTAAGAATCCCGATTCAGGTGTTGTTGTTGTTGTTGCTTCTCCCAGAATGTTTCGAGTGCTGAACCCCCTAAGTATGCAGTCTATTTTTTTCCTTATTCTTTGTCTTTTCCTTTTTCGGAAGAAAAAAGTGCACAAGGCAATAATAATGAACAATTCAACCGCGGCCGAGAGCGGCCGCGGACGTGAAAAAAACCAGAAGATTAAGCCCGATGGTAAAAACGAGGCCCTGCTGGATGATGATGCAAATGATAGCAGTAGAAAGGTGGGAGGGGGGCTGTCTTTTTTTTTTTTTGAAGAATCGCAGAAACTAGAGAAGACGATGGAACTTTACTTCCCCCTTTTTCAAGCCGCCGGCGCCCAGGTCGCTCGCCGGACGGGCCTCATCTCGTCCGCCGCCGCCATCATCGCGGCCGTGGCCTTGGCTGCAGAAGCTGCGGCGCTCGACGCCGACGCGGAGACGCGCGCCAGGCTGCTCGACAGCAGCGACACCGACAGGCGCGCGACCAGCGGCGGCGCGACGAGCGCGATAGGAGGCGTCGCGGCGTTTTTGGAGCCGCCGCCTCCGAGCGCCGTCGGGGGCACCGCAGCCGCCGCTGTTGCAGCAAATGGGCCCTCGGGCGACGTCGAGAAGGCGCCTCCTCCCCCGACGTGGCGCCCGCCGGAGGAGAACGGGGAGCAGCACCCGGCAGTGGCGCAGACAGGGGACGTCGGCGGCGACAGGCCCGAGGCGGCGGCGACCGCGTCGGCGGCGGCGGCGGCGCTCGAACGAGGAGAAAAAGACGACGGAGGTTCGCCGCCCGCCGCCCCCCCCGCCCCCTCCGACGGCCTCTCGTCGGCCACGGCCCCTGCCCCCTGCGGCATCCACTTGGACAGCAGCGCCCGCGCGGACCTCCACGGCGGCAAGGGACGCCCCTCGGCCTCGAGCGCCTGCCGCGTCTCGGCCGCCACGAGCCCGACGGCGGCGGCGAGCTTCGCGGCGCCGCCGACGAACACGCGCGGCAGCGCGTCGAGGACCCTCTCGAGCGCCGGGGGCGGGGCCGCGACGGCGACAGCGTCGCGGAAGCCCGCGTCGACCACCAGGAGGCTCTCCGGCTGCTCCTGCGCGGCGGGCGGCCTGACGACGACGAAGGCGTGCGAGAGGGTCTCGAAGATCGCCCGCGAGCGGAGGGGCGGTGCGACGACGGGAGCTGCCGCCGCCGCCCCTTCTTCGCCGCCGCCGGCGCTCCTGCTCCCGCCTCTGGCTCCGACGGGAGGGGGTCTCCTCTTCCCTGCGTTTCCCAGGGCGCGGCGGACGAAGGCGTCGTGCCCTACCCTACGGAGCGACAGCGCGAGGACGGCCGGGTCGGCGGCGGCGCGCGGGTCGGCCGCGACGGCCGCGGAGGCATCGTGCTCGAGGCGGGCTTCGTACGAGGTCGAGGCGGCGGCGGGCTGCGAGGGAGCAGGGGGAGGGAGCTTCGCGGCGGGGGCAGCAGCAGCAGCAGCGCCATCGATCACCTGCGTGCCGTCTGCACGAAAGGAGTCGTCGAGCTGGGCAGCGGACCATTCCTGGTATTTCGGGGTGGTGGTGGTGGTTGGGGGGGGGGGAAGGTGACGTGGAAGAGAAGGGAGAGGATAAAAAATGGGTGAGTATCTAGCGTCGGAGGTGTGCCCGTCGCACGCGCCTCCACCCCACCCCTTTTGATTCGCCCATGTGATTCGTTTGTTATATTCCCTTTGGCGACCCAACGAGCCCGCAAACCGTCGTTCACCTCGCCTTCTCTCTGGCTCAGATCGTCAGGCACGCAAGGAACTCACCTCGAAGTTGAAGAGCAGGCTCGCTGGGGCCCAGGGCGCCCTGATGTCCGCGGTCGTGATGAGGGGCGGCGCGGCTTGGGTGCTCCCTCGATGAGCACCCGGGGCCGACGCCATTGGTAGCGGGTACTGCTGCTGGGAGAGCTGATTCGCGCTCTGGACCCGCGCCGACGAGCGCTGCGCGGACAGCCTGCAGGTACCGGGGGCTCGAGGAGGACGCATAAGGGAGAGAGAGGCGAGGTAAAGCGCGTTGAAAAGCAAGGGGATAACAGATGTAGTAGCACAACGCACGAGAAAAAAGTGGTTGCGTGCATGGAGCTTCCGGCCTCTTCCTTTTAAAAAAAAACTCCTCTTCCTTATCACTCCTCCCCCTCCCCCTCCCGCCTCCACTCCCCGCTCCTCCCGCCGCTCTTCCTCACCAGCCGCACGGCTTCGATCACCGACCCCTTCGCCAGCGCCTTCGTCATGTCGTAAACAGTAAGCGCCGCGGAAGTCACCGCCGCCAGCGCCTCCATCTCAACGCCCGTCTTCCCCGAGGCGCTCGCCTCGGCCTCGAGCTCGACCGAGTTGCGTGCCTCGTCCAGGGTCGCGGAGACTTGCACCCGGTCGATCACCACGGTGTGGCACAGCGGGATCAGGCTCGGCACGGCCTTCGCACCCAGGATGCCTGCCACGCGGGCCAGGGAAAGGACGTCGCCCTTCGCGACGGCGTTGGCCTCGACGGCCGCGAACGCGGCGCGGCTGCCGAGGACGACGCGGCCGCGCGCGACGGCGACGCGGCGCGTTGCGTGCTTGAGGCCGACGTCGACCATCGAGGCCGCGCCCGTGCGGCTGTCGACGTGGGTCAGCTTCGGTGGAATGGTTCTGGGAGGCGACGCCGCCTTCCGACGAGAAGGCGGTGGCGGAGGAGAAGAAGTACGAGAAGAAGGAGAAGCGGAGCCGCTGCTGCTGCTGCTGCTGCTGCTGCTGCCGTCGCCTCCTCCGCCTCCTCCTCCACTGCTTCCCCCGGACGGCCCGGCGGGCAGGCCGGACCCGAAAAAGTGTTCGAGCTCCTGTTTTTTTTATTTGTAATCGCACAGTAGAAGAGAGCACCGCGGTGAGAGAAAGCGGGGAGAGCGAGAAGCGAAGGAAAAAGAGGTCGGGATGAAAAACGAGCGTCGCCGTCGGAAAAGGGTCGACATGCGGCCCTTTTTCAAATCAAAACGAAGCAAGAGAAAAACTCGCACCGAATTTAGCTGATTCACAACCCTGGCGACGTCCATGGCCGCCCCTGATGCGACGCGAGCAACATCGTCCGGATTCGGAGCCGGATGACTTGTCGAGCGCGAGGCGGCGTCGTCGTCAACGCTGCGGCTAGCGATGCCTCTCCTTTGATCGAACGAGGGGAACGCCGCCGACGCCGACGCCGACGCCGGCCCTTCTGATCTCCTTTGCCCCCTCGAGAGAACCGAGACGCATCGCGAGAGCACGCCCGTGGCGCTGTTCGAGTTCCGAAGAAGCGAAAGCCAAGTCATCGCGTGGAAACTATGACGACGATTCTCGTCTCTCGCCCGCGTCTCCCTCTCGGCCACTCTCTTGCTCCGCGACTCCGCCGCTCGCCTCCCCCGCGTGCCCGCCCCCTCGCCCGCCGCGGCCCGCTCCCTTCCTCCGCCTCTCCACCTCCGCTCCCGCTGCGGCCCCGTAGCTCAAGTGCGTCTTCTCGAACTTGGCCACCAGGTACTCGCCGTACGTCGTCGCCGGGAACGGGGGACGGGGACCCCGAGCGCCGCCGGGCGGGCCTGGACTCGAAGCCGCCGCGGCGACGGCGGGCTCCACGCGGCACGCCCACGGCGGGTCGAAGAAGAACGCCGCCGAGTAGCGGTCCCTCCCGGCCTCCGAGAGCGCGACTCGGTGCAGCACCGACTTGAACGAGCCGTTGGACCAGCGGCTGAGCATGTCTCCGGCGTTGACGAGGACTGGGAACTCGGGGTCGCCGCCGGGGAGGTCGGCCGCCGCTGCCGCCGCTGCTGCTGCTGCTGGCCCCTCCCCTTCTTCTCCCGCTTCTCCTGCTCCTCCTTCTCCTTCTCCGTCGCCTGCCGCGGGCGCAGCGAGGACAGACGTCGACGGCGGCGCCGGCCGCGAGGTCTGCGGGTCGTTGGCCGGGGGCCAGGGCGCGGCCGCCGGCACGAGGCGCCACTGCTGGTCGGCCTCGTCGAAGATCTGGAGCCCCGGGGTGCCGTCCGTGACCAGGAGCGTGACGAAGCCGCTGTTTTTTTATGTTTCGAGAGAGAAAGAATGGGGCGGGGAGGGAATGTGAAGAGGGGAACAAAGAAAAACGTTGTCGTTCCGTCTCTCTCTCTCTCTCTCTCTCTCTCTCTCTCTCTCTCTCTCTCTCTCTCTCTCTCGCGCTCTCTCTCTCTCTCTCTCTCTCTGTCGTCGCCGTTTTTCTCCCTCAAGTGACTCACTAGTCGCAGTGCGCCCCGCACCCCAGCTCCCCGGCCTCCGGCCTCGACACCAGGGGCGCGTAGTGAAGAGTGCGGATAAAGTCCATAGCGAGGCTCCTTCTGCTTCGTTCATCCTCGGCCTCTCTTTCTGGCTGACCCGGCCCTTCTCCTTCCTTTTCCCCCCCGACCTCTCCTTTTGGCTGCCCCGCTCCTCCTCCTCCTCCGCCCTCTTCTTCTCCCTCGCCGCCCTCGAACTTGCGCACGAAAAAGTCCTCCCGGATCCCCAGAGCCTGCGCCGCGAGCCGCAGCAGGACGCTGGCGGCGGCCCGAAACTCCGCGAACGACGCCTCGACGGACCCGCGGTACCCGGGCGCGTCCGCATCGGAGGGCCACTGGTTCGGGCCGTGCAGCGGCAGCCCAAAGAGCGCGTCGCGCTCGTCGACGACGTCCCTCCCGAAGTAGACCCCTTCCTTGAAATCTCCCGCGGGGTCCCCGCCGAGCTTCTCGTCGTTCATGGGAGTGTACCCGCGGAAGTTCGAGTCCGACTTTATCTTCATTTTCGTCTCAAGGGGAAGCGAGAAGAACGAGCGCGAGCACGAGAGCAGCGAAGAGACGGTGGATCTCCTGATGCCCAGCCCCGTGGCGTAGAAGCACCCGAGCGTCGTTAGCGAGTCCCGGATGGCGACTGCCGCGCCAGGCGAGGAGCAGTCGATGGTGGAGACGCGGGCGGCGGGAGGAGGAGGAAGGGGAGGTGGAGGAGGTGGAGGAGAGAAAGGGGCGCCTTTCTTGTCGCTCGACATTGTTCGTCGAATTTCTATGTTTTGCGTCTTTTGTTTCGCGTTTCGCTGCGATCGGCAAGAGAGGACTCTGAGCTTAAAAGCTTCTAGCGTGAGTGGAGCGAGCAGAAGTGGTGCAGAGAGAAAGAGACAGAGAGAGAGAGAGAGCGGAAGGCTGAAGCGTCAGGGGAAATCAGTGAAGTGAGCATCTCGATTGAACCTTTTTTCACTTTTTGTATCCTTCGGCGGTCTAAATAGAGAAAACGCAAGAGCCCGCTCTCTCTTACCCCGACTACGCCCTCGTCGGCAGCATGTCGGCGTCGGGCACGCCTCCGTCCTCCATATCGGCGACGGAGAGCGGCGGAGCAGCCCCCGCGACGGCGCCGCCGGCTTCAAATGGGGGCGGTCCTATTGCTGCTGCAGTCGACGACGCTGCCGCGGCCGCTTCGGCAGGCCTGCCGCCGCTGTCGGAGCAGGCCGTGCCCCTGATGGAGGGCCTGCTGTACAGGGAGTCCACTCTGGTGCCCATGACCGCCAAGATGCGCTACGGAGTGTTGTATGCGTGAGTAGACTGGAGAGGAGGAGGAAGAAGAAAGAAGGGGCAGAAAAAGAAGAAGAAAAACCCCATCGAATCGAACAGGTACCCCCTCTCTTTTCTCAACCTTTCTTCCTTGTTCCCCCCTCCCTCGCTCAAAAAAAAAAAGTGACCGCTTCTGCACCCGCACCAAGGCCGAGGCATGCGAGGCCGGCTTCGGCCGCGTCTGGGCCCTCTCGGCGGGCTGCCGCCTCTCGGGCGTCAAGCGCCGCACGTTCTCGTCGCTAGGCACGAGGCAGCACCACTACCTGTGGGCCCTCCTCTCGAACTCCTACGAGGAGAAGGAGCTGTTCCGCTTCACGTTGCACGGCGTCCTGAACGACTCCAAGGCCGCGCTCGCCTTCGAAAAGGAGGAGGACGCGCGGGCGTGGCACGCGGCGCTCGAGAGGGCGCTTGAGGGGCTGCACGCCGCGACGGGCCGCGCGGCGCCGCCAGACCTGGCCGCCTCGGAGACGCCCAAGGTCTCGCGGCCCCGCGCCGATGGCGCGGCCGCGGCCGCCGCCGCCGCCGCCGCGCGCGGCGGCGGAGCCGGAGGCCCCGTCGGCTGGAGGGGACACCTGCGAGGTCGGAGCCTCGGCAGGGAGCTCGACTTCGCTGCTGCTGGGGGAGGAGGAGGGACCCGCGGCTCCTCTCCCGCGGGCAGCACGACCGGCGGCGGCGGAGACAGAGGAGGGGGAGGTTGGTTTGGCAGGAGCAACGGCAACGCCAGGGACGCCTCCACCTCGACCTCCAACCGCGGCGGAGGCGGAGGCGGCGGGAGCAGCGACGCGAACAACAACAACAACAGCAACAACAGCAACGGCAGCAGGCGCGACTCGAGGAACGCCAGCGACGGCAAGAACGCTCCTGCCAACGGCGACGACCTGCTTGTGCCGGCGCCGCGCCAGGACTCGTCGCACCAGCTCGAGCGCGAGCTGCAGCAGACTCTGGCGGCCCCGAGGAGGCCCAGGGCCGCTCCTCCGGGGGTCTCGATGCCCGGCTCTCCCTCCGAGGCGGCGGCGAGCAACGCTGCCTCGAGCCACGCCTTCGGAGGAGGAGGGGGCGGCGGCGGCGGCAGCAGCAGGAGCAGCAACGACGAGGGCTACGCCCCCGGAGGGAACGGGGCGGCGGAGAACAACGGCACCAGCGGCGCGGGCACCACCACCAGCGGCATGCGGGGCTCGGGCGACCCAGTCGGCCTCCGCGCCTGGTACACCGAGGACGGCGTGACGGTCTACGTCGGGCAGGACGCCGACGGCGACGACGTGCTCGTCGAGTCGTTCGTCGTGCGCGCGCCGCCGCGGCTGTGCGCCCTCACGCTGCTGCGCGGCGAGGTCGAGGGCAGCGGCGGCGTCGGCTTCGGGCCCGACGCGCCGCAGCTGCTCGGTTCGGTCGACCCGCACACGCAGTTCCTGCGCGCGCGCTGGTCGCCGCCCAACGGCATCAGAAAGCTGCTCGCCGGGCCCCGGGAGCTGGTGCTCAAGCGCACGTGGAGGAGGGATGACGACGGGCAGTATGTGATTCTCTACACCTCGGCGGACGACGACGAGGTGCGCAGTTCTGTTTCGAGCTCCTCCGCTGCTGCTGCTGCAGCTGCTTCCGCTGCTGCTGCTTCCTCATCCTCGTTGCCCTACTCGATCTTCCCGCCCGTCGCCGGGAGGGTGCTCTCCTCGGGCTACACCTTCGCGCCGCTGCTGCCCGAGTATGACCCCGCGAGGGCCTGCGCCGAGACGCTCGTGACGCACGTCGCCAAGCTCGACCCAGGGGGCTTTATCTCGGTCCTGAGGCGCCACGGCGGGCTCCCCGGCCGGGCGCTTGCGAGGTTGTCTTGGGGCTCGCTGCTGCTGCCGCTGGCGCAGAGGTCCATTGCGCTGAAGAATAGGGCCGAGGCGGAGAGGTTCATCGCGCGGCCGTTCCTAGCGGGGTCGAGGTCGGCGACGACGGCGGCGGCGGTCGCGAACAACGGCGCCTCCGCCTCTGCGTCTTCCTCCCTGACCAATCTCGCTAGCGGCGGCGCCCCCTCCTCGTCGACCGCCGGTGCTGCTGCTTCTGCTGCTGCTGCTGCTGACTCTGCGACGGCTCTGGGGGCCTCCTCGCCGGCGACGAGCCGCCTCAGCGCAAGGGACGCCGCGGCGGCCGAGCGCGTGACGGTGGCGACGCACACCCGCTCCATCTTCCGCCGCGCGGCCTCGCCCGCCGTTGCTGAAGTAAGAGGAGCGAATACTGCTGGCGCTTCTGCTTCATCTGCTGCTGCTGCGGCTGCTGCCGGACGTGCTGCTCCCTCTGTCCGCAAGGTTACGACGACGGCAGAGGAGGACACCGACTCCGACGACGACGACCAGTTTGACGACGTCTCCGAGATCACCGACGACGACGATGACTCCGACGCCGAGGAGGCCCTGGCCGCCGCGGGCACCATGCCCCGCGAGATGTGGTCGTGCCCGGGGGCCGCCGGCTTCAAGGTGCGGGGCCCCACCTACCTCGAAGACCACCGCAAGGTCGCCGCGGGGGAGCCGATGCTCTCGCTCGCGGCCGTCGACCTGCTGCACCTCGACGCGCCCTGCTTCGACGTCGCCAGGCACCTGGCCTCCGTCAGGCGCAGCCCGGCGCCGTTCATGTTTGTCGTCAACCTGATGATCCCGGGGGCCACGCCGCACTCGGTGGTGATCTCGTGGGCCGCGGACAGGGCGGCGCCGAGCGTGGCAGGAGGAGGCGGGAACGGCGGCGGAAACGGCGGCGGAGGCGGCGGCGCCGGGAGGGGCAGCTCCTCCCGCCGCTCCGGCTCTCTGTCGGCCTCTTCGTCGGCGCCCAACCTCTCGCACCTGGGCACGCTCGCGAGGCAGGAGACCGCGCCCCCCATCGTCGCGAAAGGCGCAGGCGGCGTCCCTTCTTCGACGACGATGGCGATGACGAGCGACGCCTCGTGCGACTCGTCGGCGGCCTCTTTCTACCACGAAGCGGCGCAGGGAGGAGACCGGCACAGCAACAGCAGTGACGATCACGACGACGACTACGACGCCCCCTCCTCGCCCTTCGACCTCGCCCTCGCGCGCTTCCTGGCCGGAGGCTTCGGCGGCGGCGACGACGCCGGCAGCAGCGAGGCCAACGCGCGCCGCGACGGCACGTTCAAGCTCATCCCGCGCATCACCGAGGGCAGCTGGATCGTCAAGCAATCCGTCGGGACCACGCCCTGCCTGCTGGGCCACAAGCTCGCGCAGCGGTACAGCAGGGGCCCCAACTACGTCGAGGTCGACGTCGACGTGGCGTCGTCGTCGGTGGCCGCGACCGTCGTGGGCCTCGTCATGGGCGCGACGAAGAGCGTCGTCGTCGACATGGGGATTGTTCTGCAGGGCCACGCCGCGGACGAGCTTCCCGAGGCCCTTCTGGGGACCGTAAGGCTGAGCCGGGTCGACATGGCGACGGGACGGTGGCTGGACACGAGGACGGGGAAATTGTACCCGGAAGGGGAGAGGCCCGAGTGGGCGAAGTAGAGGAAGGTTTCGAGGTGGAGAGGAGAGGTTGGGTTTCCGATCTTCGATCTGGAAAAATTGCAAGGAAAAAAAAAGCAGGCACATTGCGACAAGGAGTTACTATCCGTTGACTCTCGCTCGCTCGCGCTCGTCTCGTTCTCTCGTCGATCGAGATGCCTCCTCTTCCTTCTCCCTGCGACGCCGATGGAGCAGCTGCTCCGAAAGAGCCCGCTGCTGCTCCTCCTCCGAAGAAGAGAGAGAGAGTAGCCCCCACCTCGCAGCTCGAAGAAGCACTTCTCGAACCGACGGGCGATGCGGGGCTTTCACACGAAGAAGCCGCCTCTCGCCTGGCGCGATTCGGGCGGAACGAGCTCTCTGAGCACAAGACGAGCAAATGGCTCGTGTTCTTGAAACTGGTGCGATCTTTGGAGACTAGCGAGGGAGAGAGAACGGGTTTCGAACACGCATTCATCGTGATGAATTGGGTTCGAGTCCATGCGGAACAAAGCTTCCCTCGACCTCAACGGGAAAAAAAACTACAAAAAAAACGACCAGCTCTACGCCCCCATGGCCTGCGCCATCTGGGTCGCCATCGCCATCGAGGCGGGCGTGGGCCACTACACGGACGTCGGCATCCTAACCTTCATCCAATTCGTCAACGCGTTCATCGGCTGGCACGAGACGACCAAGGTTCGTTTTCGTTTTTCGTTTTTTTCATTTTCTCCTTTTTCTCTCCGGGGTCGAAAAACTCTGGACGCTCTCACCCGGCACCTTTTCCTCTCGCCTTTTGAAAAATCAAACAAATCAAGAGCGCCGACGCCGTCGCGGCGCTCAAGGCGAGCCTGAAGCCGCGGGCCACGGCCAAGCGCGGGGGCACGTGGGCGACGCTGGACGCAGCGGAGCTGGTGCCGGGGGACATTGTGAAGCTGAGTGCCGGGTCTGCCGTGCCCGCCGACTGCGTCGTCCGCGGCGAAGAGGGCGGGGGAGGCAAAGGGAGCGGCGGTGATGAGGAGGCCTCAAAGGCCAGCGGGGGCGGCAATATCGGCGCCTCCTCCAATAACAGCAACAGGAAGAAGACCACCGTCTCCATCGACAACTCGGCCATGACGGGCGAGTCCCTGCCCGCGACGCTCTCGGCCGGCGGCACGGCGCTGATGGGGGCGACCTGCGTCCGCGGCGAAGTCGAGGCGCTCGTGACCGCGACGGGCGCCTCGACAGCCTTTGGCCGCACCGCAGCGCTGCTCGGCGGCAACTCCGGGGATGGGTCCGACAACATCACGCGCGTGCTGGTGCGCGTCACGCTCGTGCTGTCGCTGCTGGCGCTGGCACTCTGCGGCGTCGTGCTGGCGTACCTGTTGGCGCGGGGGCGGGAGCCGGTGCGCGAGGTCGTCTCGTTCGTCGTCGTGCTGCTGATCGCGTCGATCCCGATCGCGATCACTATCGTCTGTACCACGACGCTGGCCCTGGGAGCACGGGTGCGTCGTCGTTTCTTACTTGCGGTTTTTTTTAGAGATTTAAAAAAAAACTCACTTTTTTCCTTTTCCTCTCTCGCTCTCTCGCTCTCTCTCGCTCTCTCT
>Ga0315274_10011062_pt1 | contig 12946 bp, 11 predicted proteins | sample YL17G02_20_MG_FD_203700 | JGI IMG/M metagenome (GOLD analysis project Ga0315274, IMG submission 203700) | Sediment microbial communities from Yellowstone Lake, YNP, Wyoming, USA - YL17G02_20 | ecosystem: Environmental > Aquatic > Freshwater > Lake > Sediment | place: USA: Wyoming | collected... | reverse complement strand
ACTGGTATTGGTTTTAACAAGATGGTGGTATTAGATGGTTTCGCCGCATTTATCAATGTCCTGCTGCTGATCAGCGGTCTTCTTGGAGTGGGCCTGGCTTTTGGCTATATCAGGCGCATGGGCTTGGGACGGGGCGAGTATTATACCCTCCTGCTGTTCAGCGTTTCGGGGATGATGCTCATGGCTCAGGCTGCCGATTTGATTATGGTCTTCCTAGCACTCGAACTGCTTTCCATCCCGCTCTATGTGCTGGCAGCTTTTGCCCGTCCACAAGCCGAATCCGAAGAAGCAGGTATTAAGTACTTCCTGCTCGGTGCCTTTGCGACCGGTTTCGTTGTATACGGGATCGCCCTGGTCTTTGGTGCTACAGGAAGCACTGCGCTGAGCAGTATTTCTGTAGCCATTGGCAGCGGAACAGCAAATACTTTAATGATGCTGATTGGCGCTGCTCTGATACTGGTCGGCTTTGGCTTCAAGGTTGCTGCAGTTCCCTTCCACATGTGGACCCCGGATGTCTATCAAGGAGCGCCTTCGGCAGTGACGGCTTTCATGGCTGCTGGAGCCAAGATCGCTGGTTTTTCCGCCTTGCTGCGGGTCTTTGCCACGGCTTTCCCGAGCCTGGCGGCAGACCTGACGCCGGTCCTCTGGACGCTGGCAGCCTTGACCATGATAGTCGGCAACCTGATAGCGATTGCCCAGACCAACATTAAACGCCTGCTGGCTTACTCCAGCATTGCCCATGCCGGTTATATCCTGATGGCTTTTGTTCCATATGGTGATCCAGTCGTTTCGAAAGTATCGGTAGCGGCTGGACTATTCTACCTGGTATCCTATGCGCTGACCAACTTCGGCGCCTGGGGAGTGGTGATTGCACTTGAAAAAGCCGAAGGCAGGGGTTTGGAGATCGCAGATTATGCCGGCCTGGGTCGAAAATACCCAGCCCTGGCGGCTGCCATGACCATCTTTATGCTGTCGCTGACCGGCATCCCGCCCACCCTTGGTCTGGTGGGTAAGTTTTACCTGTTCCGTGCTGTCATTGCAGGAGGATTTTACGGCCTGGCGATCATCGGCGTGGTGACTTCACTCATCTCCGCCTACTACTACCTGAGGGTGGTAGTGACCATGTACATGCGTGAAGGTGAGCCGAGTACCACCTCAGAACCCTGGCTGGACCTGACCTGGGGCGGAGCCGCGCTGGTGACGGTGGTCGCCAGCCTGGTTCCCGCTCCGCTCTTTGACTGGGCTTCCAAGGCGGTTTTGAGGTTGTTCTAGATCACTAATTAAGACAATTTACTCGTATTAGCGGGGAAAACCTCCTCCTGGTTAATGAGAAAGAATAGGACGGCAGTTTGGCTGCCGTCTCTTATCTATGGGAGTGAATTTCCTTGAATGATGCCAGTCAGGTATAATTGGGCGGTTGTCATTGGTTCTTCATATGATAAAAGCTTTAATCTTCGATTTTGACGGCCTGATCCTGGATACTGAAACAGCCGAGTTCCATGTCTGGCGGGATATCTATCGCGAATACGGTCAGGAAATGTCAGCCCAGACCTGGGGGCAGAATGTGGGTGGATATGGCATTTCCATCTTTGATGCAGTGAGCCACTTGCAAAACCTGGTCGGATACCCACTAGACCAGGAAGCATTGCACCTCCGTTTTCGCCGTGAAAGTGCCGATTCGATAGTACACCAGCCGGTCCTGCCGGGCGTGCTGGACTATCTCAACCAGGCGCAAGAGCAGGATATAAAACTTGCCATTGCTTCCAGTTCCCCGCACTCTTGGGTGGATGTGCATCTCAGGCGTTTGGGATTGTTCGAGTATTTTTCCACCATTATCTGTTCCGACGAGGTCCGGCGGGAGCGCACCAAGCCCCACCCTGACATGTTCCTGAAGGTTCTGGAAATTATGGGTCTCCAGGCGAAAGAAGCGATCGCCTTTGAGGATTCGCCCCATGGTGTGGTTGCAGCCAAGGCAGCCGGGCTTTTTGTTGTTGCCATCCCCAACCCGATCACTGCCGAATTGGGTGTCGACGGGGCGGATATCACCCTTCCATCGCTGGCAGCGTTAACCCTCAAAGCTCTACTCGCCCAAGTGTGATTCGCCTAATTGGATTTCCTCAAAATCCGGTCAATTTCTTCAGTAGACCAAGCACTATCATCAATTTTTCCCAGTTCCTGATGTTTTGAATACCTCCAATAATTTTACCCAGCATTTTTGTTATAATATCATCATTATTGGTAATGAAGTTCTATACATGCAAGTGGTTACAATGGTTTTCTTGTATATACATCTAGTCTCTTTTTCATTCTTATGCCCTAAAGCAACCAAGGGAAGCGTTAGCCAAAATATAAAAAAGAGGAGAGGAGGAGTGCGATCACATATTAACAGTAAATAGAAGACCCAGTATGTAGGATTTCAGCATGCAATCCGTATCCGACCGATCTTTCTACAAATAACGAAAGGAAAAGACCATGAACTACAAAGCCATCACCTCGTTGTTGGTGCTTATCCCGCTATTGTTGGGTGGTGTTTCCACATCCCAGGGCACAGCCGGGGGTTCTGATCTCGCACCATCCGCTTCGGTAAAATCTGATGAGTTACTGTACGTGTCGGCGATCTCCATGGCAGGGACGATGTGGCAGCCGCAAAGAGATTCACAATTCAGCCAATGGGTTGTATATGGCTGGGGCACTGTGGCACAATCCTCAGCAGCAGGCAACCGCTGGGTCCATCTCGGTGTGCCAAATATCTACTTTCTTGAGAATAGCTTCAAAAATATTTCAAATGTAGAATTCTGCGCCAAGTCCTCAAACGGTAGCCAGACCAAACCCACCCAGTTGGATATCTGGTCATATACTACTCAGATATCTACCCAATCCATTTCCTGGGCGAGCAACAACAACGTCCAGTGTATTAGTCACGATTTCAGTCCGGATGTTTTTTATCGTGACGTCTCGATCAGCGTGAGGCTGCATTTTGCCAACACAACCGATCAGATCACCATGTATCGCGCCGAGGTCGTATTGGCACACACTTCTTAAATAATTTGCGTTACGAAATAACGCAGCCTCTGGTGGAGGATAGCCAGAGGCTGTTTTATTTACCTGGGTTTCTTGACCCTGATACCTGATTTCCTGATCACTGATCACTTCTTATCCACCATCAACCCTCCTCATACAAACTACTATGCACCATGCTAAGCGCTCTCACCTGTTCGGCGGCATGGTAGGACGAGCGCACCAGCGGTCCACTCTCGACCCAGCGGAAGTAGATGACTGACGAAATGGGGGTCAATGGGGCAGATATTACGCTTCCATCGCTGGCAGCGTTACCGCTCAAGACTCTACTCGCCCAGGTGGGATGCGTCTAATTGGATTTTTTAAGAACTCGGTCAATATCTTCAGTAGATCAAGAATTATCATCAATTTTCCCTAGTTCCTAATATTTTGAATCCTACAATGATTTTACTCAGCATTTTTGTGATAATATCACCATTATTAGGATTGAAGTACTTTATATTTATGTGGGATACGTTGGTTATCTCTTCTATAAACATCCAGTTTCTTTTCTATTCTTATGCCATAAGACAACCAAAGGAAATGTCAATGAAGATATTTAGAGAGGAGAGGAGGAGTGCGATCACTGATATATCAATAGAGAAAATACCCAGCATATTGGATTTCAGCATACAATTTCGTTTCCGAAAAATATTTCTGCAAATAATGAAAGGAAAAGACCATGAACTACAAAGCCATCACCTCGTTGTTGGTACTAATCCCGCTATTGTTGGGTGGTGTATCCACATCCCATATCGTGACTGGGGGTTCTGATATCGCACCAGCCGCTTCAGTAAAACCACAAGAATTGTTGAATTATACACAGATCTCTTTGGCTGGGACGATGTGGCAGCCGCAAAGAGATACACAATTCAGCCAATGGGTTGTATATGGATGGGGCACCGCGGTAAGATCATCATCAGCAGGCAACCGCTGGGTACACATCGGCATTCCGAATACTTTCTTCCATGATAACAACATAGAGAAGGTTTACATGGCAACTTTCTGTGCCAAATCCTCACGCGGCAGTCATACCAAACCCATACAAATGGATGTCTGGTCATATGATTCAATGATTGGAACAAAAACCATCACCTGGGCGAGTGCCAACTTCATACAGTGTGATACTATGATGATACCAGCGACTGAGTATCGCGACATCTCTATCAGCGTAAAACTGCATTTTGCCAACACAACCGATGTGATCACCTTATATCGGGCTGAGGTCAGTACTCAGCATTAACTTCTTATAATAAGAAAACAACTAAGCCTCTGGCTATCGATAGCCAGAGGCTTTCTTATTTACCTGGGTTACCTGACCATGCCGTCTGTTCGCCAAATCCCTGATGAGCTCATATCCACTATCAACCCTCCCTATGAATACTGCTGCGCACTATGCTAAGTGCTCTCACCTGTTCCGCTGCATGATAGGACGAGCGCACCAGCGGTCCGCTCTCGACCCAGCGGAATCCGATGCCCAGGCCGTATTCCTTGAGTTCCTGGAACTCTCCCAGCGTAAAGTAGCGGGCGATCGGCAGGTGTCTCCTGCTTGGCTGCAGGTACTGGCCCAGGGTCAGGATGTCCACCCCCCAATCGCGCTGGTCGCGCATCACCGCCTTGACCTCGTCCATCTCTTCACCCAGTCCCAGCATGATGCCGGACTTGGTCAGCACTTCCGGATCGAGGCTTTTGGCATTGGAAAGGGTCGCCGCTGCCCATTCGTACCTGTCCTGCGGCTGGACGGTCTTGAACAGGCGCGGTACGGTCTCGACGTTATGGTTGAGGATCTCAGGGCGGGCATCCATGACGATTTTCAACGCTTCGAGGCTGCCCCTGAAGTCCGGGATCAGCACCTCGACCGAGCAGCCGGGATGCAGCTGGCGGATTCGGTGGACGACCATGGCGAATACAGGCGCCCCGCCATCCTTGCGCTCATCGCGGTTGACCGAAGTGATCACCGCATGCTTTAAGTCCATGGCTTTGACCGCCTGGGCCACCCGTTCCGGTTCCAGCCAGTCCAGCGCCCGGGGTTTGCCATGCTTGATGTCACAGAATCCGCAGCGACGAGTGCACACGTCACCGAGCAACAGGAAGGTGGCTGTGCCTGAACCCCAGCATTCGCCTATGTTAGGGCACATGGCTTCTTCACAGACGGTGTGCAGCTCCTTCCTGCGCATCAATCCCTGCAGCCATGCATAGGTATCGCCCGAAGGTGGGCGCACCCAGATCCAATCCGGGCGGCGCAGGGGATGCGTATCAACTTTTCCTGGATCGAGTCGGTCTCGTGAGGGTATAGCGGGCATGATCTCTTTGTCTGTTCGGATATGTAGCCAGAAATAACCTGATCTTAGAGGTTTATAGTGCTTACTTGACCTTGCGTACCAGCAGCCTCAAGCCCTCAACATGAACGACCTGGACCTTCTCACCTTTTTTGATGTGTGTTTCACCTTCAAATAATTCTGCGCTCCATAGCTCACTGCCGAGCTGCACCTGCCCTTGGGGAGCGATTGCCGTTGTGGCGATCCCCGTCCGCCCGGAAAACGATTCTTGTCCTGTGCGAACCGGGATACGCAGCGCGCGCAGCGCATACCCCACGATGACCGCGAACATCAGGCCCGTAATGATCCCGGTCCCGATGACCAGCGGAAGAGAAACGCGCTGGAACTGGGGGGTGCCCGGCGAGTTGAACAGCACCAATGCACCAATGATGAACGAGGCAATCCCGGTTGCGGTCAACGCGCCGTGCGTGGGGGCTTTGATATCCACGATGAACAGGATAAAGGCGATGATAAGGAAGACGCCCCCGAACCAGTTGACTGGCAGGACGCCCAGCCCATAAGCCGCCAGCGCCAGGCAAACCACGCCGATAAAGCCGGAAACCCACCCGCCCGGGCTGGAAAGTTCGATGAACAATGCCTGCACTCCGATGGTCAGCAGCAGGAACGAGATGTTGGGATTGATCAGCACCTGCAGGAGCTGCTCGATGAAGCGCATTGGGATGACTTCCGTGACTGCGCCAGCGGTGTGAAGGGTGCGGTTGCCGTCGATGGTTTCCACCGGAAAGCCGTCGATCTGGTGCAGCAGGTCATCCAGGTCAGTGGCGATGAAATCCACCAATCCAACTGCCAGGGCTTCGCTGGCTGAGACCGCTTTTGCCGAGTCGATCGTCTCCTCGGCAATTTTTATAGCTTCAGGCCCCCGTCGCTCCGACCATGAGCGGATGCTGGCTTTGACGATCTCAGAGAGTTTCTCCTTGATGGTCTGTTCAAGATCCTCACCCTGCGCCCCAACCGGGCTGGCGGCGCCGATGGCTGTCTCAGGAGCCATGGCAGCCACATGGGCGGAAAGCGTAATGACCACCCCCGCACTGCCTGCCATACCGCCCCGCGGCGAAACATATACGATCACGGGGACGTGGCTGGCACGGATGGCTTCAGCCATGTTGTACATCGTCTGGCTGTCTCCGCCAGGTGTATTAAGCTGCAGGATAAGCACCTCCGCTCCCCTCTGTTCTGCCGTTTGCAGGCTGCGCTCGAGGTACTGGAACATGGCGGGTGTAATTGGACCGTCCATGGTCATGACCAGTGCCAGGGGCGCGTTACCCTGGGCACTTGCAGGCTGGTAGCCTAAGAGCAGCATGCCCAGCAGGACGAGAAATAGTTGAGTTCTTTTCATATCCACGACTCCATATTACCGGTATTATAAACCTGATGTATACTGGTTATTAAGCCTTTTACTTGGGAGGTGAACATGACAACTATCAAAACCGGAACAACAAAGTTGATTATCACTCCATTATTATTGCTGAGAGTTGTGCTGACATTCATTCTTTTACCACTTGCTCTATTACTGGTTGCTGGTCGCCTGGATTGGTGGCAGGCATGGCTCTATGTTTCGGTTTCGTTCATTTTATCTGTCATCAGCCGGATTATGATGGCGCGCAAGAATCCTGATCTCGTAGCAGAACGCGCCAGTTTTATAAAGGCTGAAGGTGTAAAAAGCTGGGATCGCACGATCGTGCCTATGATTGCCCTCTATGGTCCACTGGCACTGTATATCATTGCTGGACTGGATAAACGGTTTGGTTGGTCTCCTCCGCTGCCGGTCATCGCAGAAATGATCGGGCTTGTTGTCATTCTTCTAAGCTATCTGCTGGGGACCTGGGCGATGGCGAGCAACAGGTTTTTCTCCTCGGTAGTACGTATCCAGGTCGACCGGGGGCACCAGGTTGTGAGGACCGGTCCATACCGTTTCATCCGCCATCCGGCTTACACGGGTGGTATTCTCGCCTGGCTGGCAACCCCCTTCCTGCTGGGAACGCTTTGGGCGTTGCTCCCTGGCGTTCTGATCAGTGCAGGCATCGCTGTCCGTACAGCCCTGGAAGACCGGACGCTTCAGGCGGAACTATCAGGGTATCAGGAATATAGCCAACAAACACGTTTCCGGCTGGTTCCTGGAGTATGGTAATAAGAAAGGGTGATTGCTGATCATCCTTCCCTGACAGGTTTTGGTCGATAATGATTGAATGTGGATAATGATGAACACACCCGGAAATGCAAATCAAGGTCACAGAGGAACGGGCGTACTCAAGATCCTGGTCTTTGCGCTGGTTCTGCTGTTATTTAATCTCGTCCCCTTCTTTGTCGCAGGGCGCTGGGACTGGTGGGGTGCCTGGGCGAATGCCATGCTGGCATTTCTGGCCATGTTCATCGGCAGGTTGATCGTCAACTCCCGCAACCCAGCCCTACTGGCTGAACGCCTTCAATCGTTGAAAGCCGATGACAGCAAAGCCTGGGACAAAAAGATAGTTCCATTGATCGGCATTGTTGGTCCCCTGTTTACCCTGGTGATCGCCGGCTTGAATTTCCGGTTCAACTGGCAGCCGCCGGTTTCATTGGCGTGGCAGATCTGCGGTTTATTGGTGATGATCCTTGGTTGTGCTCTGTCGACCTGGGCATTGGCGGAAAACAGGTTCTTTTCAGGGATGGTGCGTATCCAGGTAGAACGCGGTCATGCTGCGGTTGAAACAGGTCCATATCGGTATATACGCCATCCTGGATATATGGGCGATATCCTCTATAACCTGGCGACACCACTGCTGCTCGGATCCTTGTGGGCGCTCATTCCTGCCATGTTGACCGCGATCTTATTCGGCTTCCGCACTGCCCTGGAGGATCGCACGCTTCAGGAAGAACTAACAGGATATGAGGAATACACCCGGACGACACGATATCGCCTCCTGCCGGGTATATGGTAATAAGCCGGGCTGCCAGCCTGAGCTATATTAATTAGATCTGACCCTCCAGGTACGCCCGGGTGCGTTCCTTTTTGGGATGCTCGAAGACCTCCTGAGCGGGTCCTGCTTCCACCACCTCCCCCAGGTACATGAATACTACATAATCAGCCAGCCGTTTTGCCTGGCGCAGGATGTGCGTCACCAGCACGGTTGTGTATTTCTGCTTCAACTCTTGCAGGCGCTGTTCAATATGCTGCGCCGAGATCGGATCGAGGGCTGAGGTTGGTTCGTCTCCTAGCAGGATCTCCGGTTCGACCGCCAGGCCGCGCGCCAGGCACAGGCGCTGCTGCTGACCGATCGAGAGTGCCGTTGCCGGGGCGCGCAGACGGTCTTTGACCTCTTCCCACAATCCGGCGACTTCCAAGTAATGCTGAACAGCGGTATTGAGGTTGTGACCCTTGACCATCCCGTGAATGCGCATACCATAGGCGACATTGTCAAAAATGGACATCGGCAGCGGATATGGTCGTTGAGCCAGGAGGCCAGCTTTTTTCCGTATCTCGGTCACGTCCATATCGCGCCCGTAGATATTTTCACCGTCGATCATTACCTTTCCAGTGACGCGGGTACCATCGATCAATTCAAGAAAGCGGTTCAAGGTCTTGAGCAGGGTGGTCTTCCCGCAGCCTGATGGTCCCATGATAACCGTGATCTGTTGCCTGGGGATATCCAGGTTCACCGCTTTCAGCGCCTGGAGGTCGCTGTAATATGTATTTAAGTCGCGCACCTGAATATGTGATTCCATATGTTTTATTATTACTCCTAAAACCTATTTAACGATATGTTTGCCAACGTATCCCGATATCCACCGGGAGCCCAGGCTTATCACCAGCACAATGACTGTCAGGATCAGCGCAGATGCATAGGCACGCTTCTGCACTTCGGGGAAGGGTGTACCCAGTTGAAAGAAGACTGCCAGGGGCAGTGAAGCGACCGGTCGTAACAGGGAGGTGGGGATGCGGTCAGTATAACCAGCCGTGAATAACACGGAAGCCGCGTCGCCGATGCCACGCCCAAAAGCCAGCAGGATGGCGGTCAGGATGCCGGGCAGCATTTGACGTGTCACCACGTGGATGGCGGTCTCCAGCCGGGTGGATCCCAGCGCGAACGAGGCTTGTTCCAGATCGGCTGGCATCAGGCGGATGACCTCGTCCATGGCGCGGGTCATGATGGGTAGTTCAAGCAGCGCCAGAACTATGATCCCACCCAGCAGGGAGGCACGCATACCGATCGCCAGCATCAAGGTGAAACCGAACGCGCCATAGACAATGGACGGGATGCCCCAGAGCACATCCAGAGCCAGGCGTACCAAGCGTCCCCAGCGCGAGTTGCGTACATAGGTCTCCAGATACAATGCCATCGGCAGGCTGAAGATAAGAGCAAGCAGCGTCCCGCCGCCTGCCAGGAACAGCGAGCCGACAATTGCATTCAGGATCCCGCCCTCCTTGCCCATGTAGTAGCCGCCTTTTGGTGTCTGGGTCAGCATCTGCCAGTTCAGCGCAGGCAATCCCTTGACCAGGACTGTCCACAAGATCAGACCGAGGCTGCCAGCGACAACCAGGAAAGACAAATACATCAATGCCTTCACAATGGCTTCTTCGATGTGTCGTTTATGCCAATGTTTTATCATGCCCACGCCCTCCTCACCCTGCCCATAATGCGCCGCAGGATGAGCGTTGAGGCAATGTTGAAGACCAGTACGATCACCAGCAGGATCAATGCCGCACTTAATAAGGCAGAGTCGTAAAGAGGGATCGACATCATTTCACCGTAGTTGTTTGCGATCAAGGCTGGCAGCGGGTAAGCTGGATCGAAAAGAGAACCGGGCACTTTGGCCACGTTCCCGACCACCATCAGGACAGCCATGGTCTCACCCAACGCCCGTGATGAACCCAGCACGATTCCTGCCACGATGCCTGGCAGGGAATGAGGCAGGACCGCGAACTTGATCGTCTGCCACCTGGTGGCACCGACAGCCAGGGATGCTTCCTTGAGACCTTGTTGTACAGTAGCCATGACCTCATAGGTCACCGCGATGATGAAAGGAGCGATCATCACGGCGAGCACAATTGCACCTGCCAGCACGCTGAATCCGGTCGGGTTGTCCGAACGGAACAATGGTATGAATCCAAGCCAACGATCGAATAACGGATCCAGGGTGTTATGAACCAAGGGTACGATTGCGATCATACCCCATACACCGTACACCACCGATGGGATAGCTGCCAGCAGGTCAAGCAGTGGTTTCATCACAGTCCTGGTCGAGTTGTGTGCGTATTCCGAGAGATATATTGAAGTCAACAGGCAAGGTGGAACAGCAAGCACTACCGCTGCGATCGTTACCCAGAAAGTGCCGGCAATGAAAGGCAGGAAACCGAATAAGCCCTGCATAGGCAGCCAGACCTGACCGGTGAGCAGCTCCCATAAGGAGTTATTCCGTAAGATCGGCCAGGAGCGTGCCACCAGCGCCAGGGTTATGAGTACTATCAATACCATTGGCAGGAGCGTGATCAGGAAGAAGGCACGCCCGGCGAATCGGTCTCGTGAACGCCGGACAGGGAGAGACGGGCGACCAGGTTGACCGGTCGCGCCGTCTTTGTCTTGTTTTGTTGTAATTGCCGTCAAGCTCATCGGATCTTTTTCAAGGAGGCATCCAATTGCTCAGGTGTCAGCGGGATATAACCTGCCTCGCTGAGTAATTGCTGTCCGTCGTTCAGGATCCATTCGATGAAGGTCTGGACGATGCCGGAAGGCTTTCCCTTGGTGACCAGGTTAAGCAGGCGGGCTGGCGGTGAAGGATATTTGTTGGCGGAGATGGCCTCCAGGGCTTCGGTCTTTGTCCCCAATATTTCATCCGGGTCAGCGTTGCCATTCGCATTGACGTCGATCGGTACAATGGCCACACCCGTAATGGGTTTACTGCTGGTCATATCAAAGGCATAGTTCAGGTTGTTGTAACCAATACCCAGCGGGTCCTTGACAATGGCGTCCAGCAGGCCAGGGTCGCCGAAGACGCCAATACCCATTAAATTTTCCTGCTTGGCACCCAGGTACTTGGCCCAGGTATCGGCTGCGCCGCAGGAATCTGAGCGGGTGTAGATGTGGACCTCGTCCGTGATCTCGGGTTTACCCACCAGCTCACCCCAGGTTTTGATCTCACCACTGATGTATAACTTGGTAAAGGTTTCCTGGGTCATGCCCTGAGCCATTACATCCTTCAGCACGGGATTTTCTTGGTTTATTACCGGGAAAACCGCATCTTTCGTGACAGCCACCCAGTAGGCTCCCTGAGATTCCTCTTCAGGTGTCACATCGCGGGATACCATGCCGATGTCGACTGCACCGCCAAGGGCATCTGACATGCCTTTACCCGCACCGCCGGCAGAGATATCGAACTGTACCTTGGGGTAGAGCTTCTGGTACTCCTCCCCCCAGCGTGTCATCATGGGATAGAGTGCGAACGCACCGGAAATGGTGATGGTGCCTTGCTGCCCCTCGCTGGGTGTTTTCGACCCGCAGGCGCTGGCGAGCAGTGTCACCAGCAGGGCAATGAGCATGAAACGGGATATCTTTTTCATTTTGAACCTCCAATTAGTTTAGTAGTAAATTACTTAATCTATAATATTAGTGGACTTACACACACATCAAAATCATTATTACATTTTTACCTCCTATTAGCTGGACTATAATATATTTAGTCTATGGTTTTAGTAGATTATTACACACACCAAAATCATTGTTTTAATCAAAGCAACCTTGAGTGCTCAATATTGCCTCGCCCCTCTGCCTTGTAGGGTAAGAAGGGTCACCAACGATTTATGGTTTTATTTTCGAAGATCAATCACCAGATAAGACGTTACAATAAATGACTCGGTTGATATTATGTGAGTGACATAACGATTGTGCGAATGCTCAATCCGATGATCAGAATACCGACCATGAACATCAAGGCGCGGATGGGCAATTTTTTAGTTACATAGGCAGCCAATGGCGCGGCGACCACACCGCCGAGCAACAATCCCAGGATGATCTTCCAATATTGGGCAAAACTGAGGGTCAAGACGAATGTCACAGATTCAGCGAACGTCACAAAGAATTCAGAGAAATTAACTGAACCGATGGCAAAGCGCGGATGTTTACCACGCGCTACAAGCGTAGTGGTTACGATCGGTCCCCAACCACCGCCACCGATGGCGTCAAAGAAGCCACCGACCAACCCCAGGATGCTGATGTGTTTTGTGACCTCGTTGTGTTCCTGGTTCGCCTTGATGGCTTTGATCACGATTACCACGCCCATGATCAGCAGGTAGGCTGAGACGATCGGTTTGATGATGTTATTAGGGATGGAGGTCAGGATATAGGCACCGGCGATACCGCCCAGCACACCCGGAATGATCAGCCGTTTGACCAGGTCTTTGTCAATGTTTCCCAACCGCCAGTGCGAGATTCCTGATACACCCGTGGTAAACACTTCCGCCATGTGCACGCTGGCGCTGGCTGCCGCGGCTGGAATGCCCAGGCTGAGCAGGAAGGTGTTGGAACTTACTCCGTAAGCCATGCCCAGCGCGCCATCGATGAGTTGAGCGATGAAAC
>Ga0315274_10011060_pt1 | contig 12948 bp, 7 predicted proteins | sample YL17G02_20_MG_FD_203700 | JGI IMG/M metagenome (GOLD analysis project Ga0315274, IMG submission 203700) | Sediment microbial communities from Yellowstone Lake, YNP, Wyoming, USA - YL17G02_20 | ecosystem: Environmental > Aquatic > Freshwater > Lake > Sediment | place: USA: Wyoming | collected... | reverse complement strand
ATTGTTTACTCCTCTATTCACGGATTCTTACATGCCATTCTTCAACAATCCATAATCGTTGTTTTATCACTATAAGCAATAGCCGCTTGAATATCTTCGTGGCTTAACGATGGGTAACTTTTTAAAATCTCTTCTATACTAACGTTTTCTGCAAGATTATCTAAAATTATCGAAACCATGATCCGTGTGCCTTTTATGCAAGTTCTGCCATGACAGATTTCAGGGTCAACCGAAATACGTTTTCGCCAATCCATAATACCACCTCCGTTCCATATACTTAATACGAGTTTTTCAGTTAGTTGAGTAATAGTCATAATTCCTGAAAAAACACGGAGACACTGAGGCACGGAGAGGAAAAAATTATAGTACCAGTCTTCTAACTCCGTCTTTCATCAACGAAACATAAAAATTAAGGATCAAACCTACTTTTTTGTCTGATAATCGTAAATAAGTTAATAATTGAGCTTCGTGGATAGGATTTATTTTATCTACACATTTTAACTCAACAATTACTTTATCCTCAACTAAAATATCTATTCGATACCCGCAATCCAATTCAATGCTTTTATATTTGAGTGGTAAAGGCTTTTGGCGTTCAAATGATAAATCATGCTGTTTCAATTCAAAACACAAGCATTCTTCATAGGCAGATTCCAGCAATCCTGGACCTAAATGGCGATGAATTTCAATTGCAGATTCGATTATTTTCTCCGTTATTTTTTCTTCAAATAACACTGCTTTAATCCTTTCTTCCTCTCCGTGCCTCTGTGTCTCCGTGTTTAACTTCTTTTTATTTCTATAACTGAAAAACTCGTATACTTAATGCAATTTTTATAGAGAACCATCAATTAAAACAATTCCTCTTGAGAAGGCGGGGTCGTTCTTCGTGCCTCGATACGCAAGGCTTCTCGCTCACCAAGCAGGACATTGACTAGCTTCCAATCTTCCTCATCACGGGGTAGAACTTCAAACAATGCCTGTGCCAGCTTCCAGAATGGCGGATGATCTATCAAACCATGTCCTCGAAGATACTCTACAAGTTCAGGTCTACGTTCTTCCTTCCATAGTTGCATGGCATGGTGCAACTGATCAATGAGCGGGTCATCAGATGATTCCCCAAGATTGTGATGTTTGATACGATCTCGCAATAGGGCAAGTCTGCAATTTGATCCGTCAACCACGAATACGTCACGCCTGCGTGCTAACTCCATAGCATCTTCGCTGTCTCCGCCAACCTGTGCAACTAATCTGGCGTCATCCCATGCCTGTTGACCTGTGCCATAAAGGTTCGCCCATACAAAGTAAAGTCTTGATACTGAATCGCCTGTGAACTCACCTGCAATAGCCTTGAGCGCTGACTCCTTAGCTAGATCAAGCAATTCAGGTATGGTCACTGGTGTTCCATCTGCACGCTCTACACGCTCATACTTGCCAAATACACCGACAGCGGGACCATAACATGCGACTATCAAATCCGCACCACGAAAGCCATAACCCCAAAAGCGATGAACGCTCTCTGCAACAACATGTTCAATCTCCCGGCGGACATCACGGAATGATGATGCTGATCCCACCTGACGTGGACGACAAACAACAGAAATGGACGATGCAAGAGCAGATAGATCCTTCTTGAGTGCCATTGTACGTTCTGTATCAATTGGATAAGTAGCAGTAATATTCAAGCCTGCTTCAAATAAAGCGTTAATAAGTGCTGTCCATGCTTCAGTAGCTTGATGAGCAAACATCACCGTTATTAAACCTTCAGGCTTACATACACGTCTAGCTTCGGCAAAGCACGCAGATAATTTAGTTGTGAAATGCTTATTGGCTCTATTTTTATCTCCACCATGACGGTGTTTTAATGCTGTAGCCTCATCAGCTTTAGGTGTTAGGGGAGTAGTGAAAGTTTCAGGGAATATATCTCCCAATTCTCGTTTGAGCCAGATATAGAAGAAATCTGACAGATCAGCATAAGCGATCGCATCAAAGTAAGGTGGATCAGTAACAACAGAATCCAGCGAATCATCAGCTAACTGCAAATGAGCACTATCGCCACAGGATACTTTAGAATAATTTTGTCCCGTGTATGATTCATGGGTTATGACTCTCAATAGCCAATCAAGCTGACCTATTGCTCCACCTGTTGATTCTGAGAATATATTAGCTTCAGGGTAATCCCATACAATAGGAATTGACTGTCTTGTAAAAATTGGTGCTATCTGTTCATACGTATTTTGCCAGAATCCAAAACTTTGCATTCTTATTGAAAGTCTACCTATATAGATACCTAGATACGTTGCAACAGCTTTGCGATATTCAACATCAGGCTCATGCTTATCAAGCTCTGTCAAAGCAGAATGTAGGCAATCAACAAATGTCTGCATAGCAAGTAGTTGGCGAGGATTGAAAAGAGAACCAAATGTCATAAATCCATAATTATGCACTCTCAATCCTGCTTCGTTAGCATTGGCATGTTTTTCACTTGGTCGCTCAACTAATTCAGATAGTTTTTCTGCTTCCTCAAATGCATCAATGTCAATTGATTCAATAGGTCGGTATTCCTTACCTTGCTGTGTATCAGTGATAACAGCTACCATACGTTCACCAAGTTTTCCTTCTAAGCCTGCTGTACGTAAATCTCTAACCGGTGTAATCTGCTTGCATATTGGGCATTTACAATCACCACGATTTAGCATTGTTCCATCGGTCTCTGTAATATCACGATTTTTAGCAATACCGAAGGTTACATTTTTGCCATCAACATTCATTATCAGAGCAACACGCTTATCTGACTTATCACAGATCAGAAGGCTTTTGAGTAAAGGGATCTCTGCCTTGCAAGTGGGATTTGAACAAGGTGCAGTTCTTGCCCAGAGGTAACAGACAATAGGCTTACCATCACTGCCAAATGGATACAGATACGCTATGCGCTCCCTTGCCTTCTCAAGTATCCACTTCGCCCAATATTCAACATCATAGGTCAGCACGTTCTTAACTTTCTTACCATCACGGACACCGGGCTTGCCATATTTCTGAGGGAATTCACAGGTAGCACGAAGTATCAGGTATGCCACAGGATTATAATCGTTAGCGATAGCCTGACAACCAAGCCTCGTTGCCTCCAGAGGTATCGCTCCTCCGCCAGAGAACGGATCAAGCACTGTTGGTGATTCTCCACCGTTAGCAATCTTCACAAGCTCTCTGGCAATGTGGAGTATCTCATGTCCCTGTTCATTATCTGGATTACTCGTCTCCCATTTAACCAGACATCGATCGTCCAGCATCTCTTTGGGAGGCGGTTGGTTAGTTTCTTCTCCCTTTTCAAACGCTATCCATTCAGGCGACCATTTGGCAATGAATGTTAGAAGGCGATTTCTCGGTGTATCGGGGATATTATCATAAGGCTTGTATGGGTCAGCGTTATTGATCTGATTTCGTCCACGCCAATAGCACGTGAGTATACTCGGAACGTTGTCCTTGAGCAGACGAACCACAGCATCACGGAATTCTGCTGGACAATCAGGATCATCTGGGTCAGGCACTAATGATGAGAATACAATGGCACGACAGGCAGAAAGAGGACGCCTAGCCCACCATAAATGTAATGTTGATATATGCCCATGCCGAATGGATTTATCACGGACACTCTCTGCTGATATTTCACGAATAGGTAAAGCTACTTCAATCAGGCGTGGGCAAGTTGTATTAGGCATAGATTAAATCCTCCGCAGGCAATGGCAAATCATCACTGGCTTTCACATCTAGCCATCCCAATGCGGCAAGATTACGAACAGTAGATGCAACATCAGTTTCATTCAAAGGTGGCTTTCTCCTTTGTTTCCATTCCATAACTTTGTTTACGACATCCATCTCTGAAGGCTTACTGTTTTTATCTATCAGGGATTGAGCAGTAAAGAGAACAGTTGCGACAGTCTCAGACTGATTAGTATTCATTCTCATAAATAGATCGGTCACTCTCTCAAGAATATGATTCCATTGATCAATGTAATTAGCATAAGCCTTTCTTGCATCGGCAAAAGTTGAGCCGACTTTAACAACAAACATATTTCCCTTATGTTCTTCACGTATTAGACCGTTATTAACTAATCGTGTTATAACGCCTTTAAGATTAGGAGCAAAAGGACCGTAACTGCCTTGTTGGTAATCTAAATCCGTTGGCAATCCCTCTGCTGTTGCTACATAAGCTATCTTCTGAAACATTATCCGTCCAACAGTCCAGTGATAAGGTTGATTCTCTATACGATTTAATATCTCAACTATTGCCACCCATGCTGGTTGAATCTTTTTCGGTTCTGGCATTCCTTCACCTTCTCCAAGAAACTCTGGCATTAATTCCTCGTGAGGAGTTCCATAAGGCGCATAAAGCTCAATAGGAATATCCATCTCAGCTAGATAGCGATAAAGTGTTGGTCCAACAACTCGCCATTCAAGTTGACCTTCACCACATCCCAAAGGTGGAACAGCTAATGATGTGATACCCCATTCCTTATACATTTTAAGCAGATAGCTCAATCCTTTAATGATACTTTCCAAATTAGCAACAGATCGCCAATGATCCTTAGTTGGAAAATTCAGTATTTGTTGATGAAGTAAATCTTTATAAAGGTATGGGAATCCCAGTTTTACTTCCTTTCGACTACACCTAGCGGAGTAATCCTCAAACATCTCCGGAAATCGTTTCTTAAACTCTAAGGCGATCCCTTTGCCCATTATTCCCACGCAATTGACTGTATTAACCAGAGTCTGCGCATTTGATTCAAATAGATTGCCGATAAGAACTTTAACCATTTATATCATCCCCTTTCATTTGAAGAATAGAGGCAAGTTTATAGTAACATTCAGATTAGGGGTTATTTTCTCAAGCTCAGATTTAGCTTCAATACATGAAACGTACACACCTATAATATAGCATACATCAACCTTATTTGGAATTAAGATTTCTGCGCATTTAGCCCGCTTCTTGCGTTTTTCTGTAATTGGATCCCGATCTGTCCAGTATGTTGCAAATACAAGAGAATAGTCTATCTTGAGAAGTCCTGCTGGAAAAGGTGCAAAAGCGGTATAATTAGCGGCGGCATTGCCATCTGTAAGTATAACGTTTGGAAGATTCAATACCTCTTTGTTTATTCTCAAGATACATAGTTCAGCATGTGAATCTTTAAGTTTATAAAGCATTGGATTTCTGGCGTGAAAATAAAGATTCACGTAATCATGGAGTAGTTTCCCCCCGGGAACTCGCTTTATATCTCGTCTTTCTTGTATTTCTACCATCGCAACTGATTTATGAGGAAGTCTCTTGGCAAGATTGTGAGACAATATTCCATTTGCCATAATTGATGGCATGTTTGTAATATCGGTTATGTAATGAAGCTCATTAAAATCAGATAGATTCAAATTGATACTTCCTCTCCATGAGATAACCAATTATCCTCTTTGACTAAGTATTGAACTTGACGGTATAATTGCTCAGGATTTAGCTGTGTCATAGGATTCTGGATAATTCTCAAACGTGGACGGTCAGTCTTACAGAATGTCACAATGTATAGAAATGCTCTTTCACCAAGCTGACTGAGTTTATCAATTTCAGGACCCGTCAGCACAATTGCACCAGATTCAGATCGCCCCTTAACCTCAATGTATCGAATCTCTCCCGATGGTGATTTGGAACGTATATCATAATGCTCACCATCTTTAGAGACATCAACTGGAATCCAACCTCTACTGATCTCGTAGCGCATGGTTATCATCATGGCGATCTGCTCTACCTCATCATCACGGCGCATCGGAAATCCATTATGGTATGAATCATCACTTTCAATAGTTGCAATCGGTGCAGGAATTATGAGAGCAGAAGTCACAATGTCTGGTAAGTTAGCTGAAAGGCGTAGCATCATATCCAATTCTGCTAAACGCTGAGATCGGCGTTCCTCAAGCTGTTGCTTACGTTGTCTGAGTTTCTGAATCTCATCTGGATCGGTGTCGCCAAACAACTGTGCGTTATACATATCATTGAGCTTTTCCTCAAGTTCAAAGATTAGGTCTGAGAATGTAGTTGTAAGATATTTTCTTCTGAGTTCACACTCTATCTGACGGTGTTCCTTAACATTACTTAACTGCTTCTCTGTAAGGTTCTCATAAGTCCACATCTGTATCTCATCTTTGGGTTTATTTGGCGGATCATATTCATCGGTGTTCGGTTCAGGTGTGGTGTAGCTCAGAAGGCTTGCCGGTGAAGTTGCCCTTAAACCAAGATGGTCAGCGACAATAACACTGAGTTGCTCGTATGCAAGTCGTTTCTTTTCTTCACGTCTTCCATCCTCAATGCTGGAATGTACCAGCCATATTCTCTGCGATTGAGCGATATTAGGATCAACTACTTTAACACCTTTAGTAAAGGCATCTCTTGCACGACCTATTGACCATTCGATCAATGCGTCAAATAATGGATGACCGGGACCAAGTAGCTTGGTATGTTCAGGAACACGAGTTCTGCTGGCAACGCTGACAAGTTTCTTATCAAATACAAATGGTGTATCATACTTTTCAGAGATTGAGAGTCGCATCTGACGGGCAATCTCTAATATCTCACTTGGAACGATACCAATGTGAAATACAGGGAAGTATTTATCCTCAATTATAGTTCCACCTGCTTTATGATATGCCTTTGTAAAGTAGCCCTGAATAAAGCAAGGTTGAAGGCGATTCTCATCAGAGTCATCTCTCAGCTTTCTAGCTTCTCGAAGATCAAGGTGAGAAGATAGAGATTGCTTCTTTTGAAGATTAATAAGTTCCTCTGCTCTGTCATTAAGATCATCACCAAGATATTTATCAGTCTCTATTTCCAGACTGGAACTATTCTCTTCGTCAATTGATCTTTCAAGCAAATCAAGTAGTGGAATTCCCTCTAGCAATTCATCAATGACGTCATACACTCTATCTTGCCCCATCTGATCACGCATCACATCAAGCTTTGTGAGAACTTTGTTTAGGACAGAACCTTCACGAGTGTTTGTCGCAACAAGGTTGAATACATGGACATCATCCTTCTGCCCATATCGGTGTATTCGTCCCATTCGTTGCTCAAGACGATTAGGGTTCCAGGGAATGTCCCAATTAATCAGATACCGGCAGAACTGTAAGTTGATCCCTTCACCAGCGGCATCTGTAGCAACCATTATCTTGGCTCGATTACGAAAATCCTGCTGACTCTGTTTACGCCTGTCAACGTCCATGCTACCATCTATCGTTGCAACTACGTAGCCTTTGTCAGTGAGGCGTTCAGCAAGCTTTTTCAGAGTATCTTTGTATTCAGTGAATATGACCAGCTTCTCATCATCTTTACGAATTATATCATTAGAATCAAGGATGGATAATAACTGGATAAACTTAGCTTCATTATGGTTACGAAGAGATTCTGCAAGCTCAAGCAATTCCTTGAGTTCGTCACGTTCCTTCTCAACTTCGTTCGGATCATCGCTGAGAACCTGACGGAATATACGTTTGTCTATCTCATCCCTCTGTTGTCCGTCCAATTCGTCATATTCCGCTATGTTGGATGGTATATCTTCTTCGTTACCATGCAGGAGTTTCTTCTTATCAGCAGGTGTGCGTCTAGGGTCACGCAAAATCTCCAGAACTTCATTGATCGCATTAAGACGGTTCTGTAATGTGCAGGTTATAGCATAAATACTGCTTGCAAGACGGCGCTGCATAACCATTAAAGTTAATTCAACGTTACGGTTTCGCTTGGCTTTTGCTTCCCTACGTCTTGACCTGACATATTTAGTGACAGCATTATAAAGCTCAAGTTCCTCCGGCGTTAATTCATAACCTGCTGTCTTTGTGAATCGCTTCTTAAATAGAGGTTGTTCATCCCAATCCACTATCTCTTCCTTTAACCTGCGGAGGAAGAAGCGGTTACGAGCTTCACTGATTTTGGATTCACTATCAAAGGATTCTGTCTGTGCTGAAAACGTAGCAACTGCTTCGTGAATACGCTTTGTAACGAGTTCATCCTTCTGAAATAGATCGGGGTCTAGTAACATAAGCAGACGACGGAACGTGTCTTTACGTCCTCTGTGTGGTGTTGCGGTAAGGAACAGCAGATGGTCAGTTCGTGGAGCAAGGGCTTCAATTGCTTGATAGCGATCGCTTCGTTCTACCTTTGTGCCATACTCGAATGCTGACAGCTTATGTGCTTCATCTACTACTACGAGATCCCATTGTGTCTCTTTAGCGGCATTAAGACATCCTTCATGCCTTGCTATGAAATCTATGGAAGTTATGAAGAAGCCGTCATCAGATCGGACAAATTGCGTTGGGTCTGATTCAAATGATATGCGGTTTATCTTTTGGAATTCTAACCCAAACTTATCTCGCATCTCATCATCTCGCCATTGATCTATAAGCCCACCGGGAGTGATAATAAATACCTTACTAATAACTCCACGGAAGAGAAGTTCTTTGATGAGTAGTCCCGTCATAATGGTCTTGCCTGAACCTGTGTCATCAGCAAGTAGGAATCTTATTCGTGGGAGTGGGAGGAGATAGCGATAGACTGCTTCAACTTGATGTGGAAGAATATCCACCACACTTGAATTAACAGCAAACAGTGGATCAAACTGATAGGCGATCTTAATGCGTTGAGCCTCAACACCCAATAGAAAAGATTCTGGATCACCATCATAAGTATAATCTGCACCGCGTATTTTATTTAGACCAGCTATTTCATCTTCGCTCAGTGGACGTCTAATCTCACGGTGAGATTTAATGCCGATACCATCTATTAATGTTTTGTTTCCAAATGTTGTGATATGTCTGATTTCAACATGCTCATCTGGTTCCAATCCAGATACTACGTCTCCTTCTTTTAATATTATATCCATAAATCATGTTCCTATCAGAATGAGTTTTGTTATTATTTTATCCCATAATTATCAGGTTCACCTTCGTAACATTTTGCCTAAACTTAATGCCCTGATAATGGTCAATAATAATGATTATGCAGAGCTGTTGTAAAACCGCATGAATAAACAGTCTACAAAGCCCATTTTTCATTAAATTCCTTATGCCTAGTTATATGCCAAAATGACGTTTTTTCGGCATGGAATACCACACGATTGTACTAATCCTGCACCTGTATGGCACGTTTCCCACCATTGTGTCTTTTATGTATACGGAGATGGCATAAAAATAACTATGACTGCCCCTCAGAAACTTTTTATCTGCCTTGAAAATCAGGTTAATCTACTAAATTATGCCTGATATTTTATTTATATCTTCTCCTGTAATCGCTGAAAATCATAATAAATCGTAATAAATTATATCTTATCTTGACATAGTTGAGAATTTATTTTATCAACTGGAAGACTTTGGAACTCTCCTGAATAAACCTGACCACCATCCACCCCGCCGTTCCTTCATCTGTGAAGATTCCAGCATCAACTGTTGATTCCGGGATAACTGCATAATGATTGCTTGCTGTTGGTTGATTTGCTGATCCTTTTCCTCTACCTGTGATCTTAGATATTCGTTTTCGCTTTTTAGCTGTTGTATCAGCTCGCTCTGATATTCGCTTTCAGCACCGTTGACATGATCGGGATTATGATCTGTCATGTCAACGCCATGAACGCTGTCATGATCTCCTGTGTCTGTATCCTCTACTAGAACATAACGCCTTCTGTCCTCTACCCTAGATTTTATCTTGCCTTGCTGTATATGCCGTCTCAATGTCCGCTCTGTCATGTCCAGAGCATGACAGGCATCTTTTACTGTGACCCATCTACCAGACATAATGTTCCAACCCCTGCATCAAAAAAGCTCATTGCTCGCACAACTGCGTCAAACTGTGCAAAATCGAGTAAAATCAAGCCATAATCCAATATGCTTTTCTACCCCCCTGGAAATGATAGGGCATTGTCAAATTTTTTGCCACAGAGACACAAAGAACATAGAGAGAATAAGAATTTTCTATTCCCTTCATCCTAAAGTCTCTTAAATCTTTGTGCCCTCTGTAGCTATTTTCCTTTTGTTTTATACAGTGCCGACTCCTCTACCAGCTCCGTATTTTGATTAGTTCCCTTATTTCATTATTATCATTTTACGGATAGAAGTGAAATCACCAGCTTTTATGCTATAGAAATAGACCCCACTTGCTACATACTCACCATGTTCATTTTTCCCATCCCAGTATGCTGCCCTATTTTGACTTATATATAACCCAGCAGGTTTGTGACCCAAATCAAACTCACGAACCAACTCACCAGTCAAAGCATATATTCTTATTTTGACTTCACCACCTTCCTTCAATTGATAAGGTATCCATGTCTCAGGATTGAATGGGTTAGGGAAGTTTTGCAGCAAAATGCTACGATTCGGTGGAATTGCCCATGATTTGAATTCGCCATCTATTATTAAGGTGTTCATAGGAATTGCACTAGAGTTATACAACTTCACTTTCTTAAGTGTTAAAGGTGAAACTGCATCTGTTAGTATATTGAACTCTAAATTAAATAGTGATTTGTTATTTAATTTATCTGTATTTATAAACGCAATTTTTATTGTTCCGGACTCACTAATATTGTTTACTAATAATACACACGGATAGGATGAAACGCTAACTGCTCGAAGCACTGAACTGTCATAAGTGATAACCATACTTCCACTTGCAACAGCATTTGATTTAGTTATATTTACAGGCACTATAACGTTTTTGCCCGCCAATCCCTCCGATTTAGGCAATTGAATGATATTTGTCGTATCATTTTTGTCTAAAATCTTTTTATCTGGAGCCTTTGAGTCACTCATTTTAAGTAAAAGCAAAGCATCATCTGCCCCAATATTGTCATCGCCATTAATATCTGCAGCACATATCTGCTGTGGCGTTGGGCTGATTAGTCCTACTAAAATGCTCATTAATAATTTAAAATCTTCAATTCCTATAGACCCATCACCATTTATATCTCCAATAACACATTTAGCCCCCTCAATATCCCTGTTAGTAAAATATCTGGCAACTGTAATTGTCTTATCATATGTTCCATCGCCATCTAAATCTATTTGGACGGTAACTCCCTTTCTACCTTGGGAAAGTGTGTTCCAATCAATAGTATATTGATGTACTGCACCGGGAGACGTAGGAATATCGGTGGCTGTAAAAGTAACAAATTGGCTACCGTCAACAAAGAGCGCTGTTAACCCATATTTTCCATTATGTTTACCAACTACCTTATAGCGATAATCATTCGATGCAAAGATAATAATGGAGTTAGTATCACTATATGTAGAATGAGGGATTTCTTCTTTAATCTTACCATCTACCAAACCTGTAACTTGATTTTGTGAGTCATGAATGCTGAGTTCCTCAGAACCGTATTCTTTCACTACTATTAATTTGTTTGACATATTCATTCTAAAAAGCCGATTAGAGCCATTATTGCTTGACAAAAGATCATTACTGTAAGCATATAGAGAAGAAGTATTTGAATTGGAAGCAAAAACTATTTTCGTGACATCTTTGCCTTCACTACCTTTAAGAATAGGGAACCAGTCGTTCCCGGAGTTTGGAGAATAATAAATCCCGTCATTATAAATTAATGCAAAAACCATATTAGGAAAAATAGGATTCACAGTCAGTGAAATAGGCATACCAATACCTTTTTCTATTATTGGATTTTTTCCATCATTTCCTCTTGCATCATGCCAATAGTTACTATCATTCCAATCTCCAAAACCATCATATCTAAAAATCGTATTTGCAAATACAGGAAAAGGAATTATAGTGCTATCGGTTTCGCCAATTAAAGGAACGCCTGCTTTATAACTTGATGTGACAACATATACTATTTCTTGATTATTTCCTGCAGCAGCTATATCTGTTACAATTCCCTTAGTCCCTTTATTTTTCCATGAAGAACCTCCGTTTTCAGATTTGAGAACCCCACAGGGAATAATAGTTTCAAGTTCCTCCACTTTGTTATACCCAGAGGCATAAACGACACCTGAGTTATTAGGACTTGTTTTAATGACATTCGCCACATCATAATCACTAATCTTTTTCCAATCTTGTTTATTGTTCTTTTTCCAAAATCCGCTGTTTTCAGTACCAACATAAATTGTTTCAGAATCTACAGGATCAACTGTTATAGTGATGATAGTAGCATTAAATAATCCAAAAATCCCTATCTTTGGAGCGTTCAACGATGTCCAGTTTCCATTTACAAATTTGTATACTTCTCTACCGACGATATAGATAATGCTAGAATCAGATGGAGCAATTGCGATTGAATTAGCATTTAAAAATGGCAATCCGTAACTTATTTTTTTCCACTCTTCCCCTGATAGTTTAAATATATCCTCACTCTTTGGCACATAACCAAAGACAGTTTTTTTCCAATATTTGACTAATACATATATAACCCCGGGCTCGCTTTGAGAATTAACAACTTGCTGTATATTATACTCCATATCATTAAGGTTATCTTTCCATGGCCCATATATTTCTTCCCATGCTCCTGGTAATCCCCCAGAAACAAATGTTGCCTCCTCAAGAACAGAGATGATCTTTTGATTAGCAATTTTAGCATCGTAAGGAACAGTAGAATTTGCATATTCTTCGCCATAATCTACCCCAATATTCGTGTTCCAGTTATTCTCATCTTCTACCGGCAAATGTTCTTTTGTGTGATATGCACAGAATAAATAATAAATACCAGGCTTCTTTAAAACCAAATTCCCTAAATAATTATAACTCTCATTTAGTCCAATGGTAATATTATAAACTTTATCGAAATCAGCGATTTCATCATCAACACGTCCACCTACAACTAATTCATCAAGTGTAACAGAAGTGGCTCCTCTATTGGTAATACGGAATGTAGCTGTTAAAGTATCACCCGTTCGATATGGGTAGTGTAGAGAAGAAGAAAA
>Ga0315274_10011059_pt1 | contig 12949 bp, 10 predicted proteins | sample YL17G02_20_MG_FD_203700 | JGI IMG/M metagenome (GOLD analysis project Ga0315274, IMG submission 203700) | Sediment microbial communities from Yellowstone Lake, YNP, Wyoming, USA - YL17G02_20 | ecosystem: Environmental > Aquatic > Freshwater > Lake > Sediment | place: USA: Wyoming | collected... | reverse complement strand
AGAGGCGTGTCGGTCGTTCCTGGGCAGACACAGTTGACCCGGATGCCGCGGCCGGCTAGATCCACCGAGCAACTGCGCGTGAGGGCGATCAACGCGCCCTTGGAGACATTGTAGGCCACTTGGCCTTTGATGCCCACCAGACCGGCCTCCGAGGCGATGTTGACGATCACGCCCCCGCCCTTGCGGAGCATAGCCGGGACGGCGTACTTGATGCAGAAGTAGGCGGCATCCAAATTGGTTTCCAGAATGGCGCGCCAGTCATCGGTGGAAGTGCTGAGGATGTCTCCTTGCCGGTAGATGGCCGCGTTATTGACAAGAATGTCCAGCCTCCCCAAGCGTTCGACTACTTGGTCCACCATTTTCCGTACAGCTTCTTCGGAGGTGATGTTGGCGGCGATGAAGAGCGCTTGACAGCCGGCGGCCTCCACCTCGAGTGCCGCCGAAGATCCCCGTGGCTCGTCGAAGTCGACCAAAGCGACAGCAGCCCCCTCCCGGCCAAATGCGAGTGCCGCCGCCTTGCCTATGCCCTTTGCGGCGCCTGTGACAACGGCCACCTTCCCTTCGAACCCCACCGTTCCCTCCTTCCTGTGATCGCCCTTTTGACAAAGGATGTGTGGCCAAGGGGGGAGCCGAGCGGGTCCCCCCTCAGGACCGGCTTTCCTTCAAGGCGACGAAAACGTTCCTTGCCTGGGGAAGAGAACTCTGGAGGGATGGGTTGGGGTGAATCCCCAACCCATCCAAGTATTGAATCCTCTGAGCAAGCAAGGCTTTCTCATCCTACTCACTTACACTCGGCCTTAATGCCCGCCCAGTCAATCGCGGGGACCGCCGGGTTGGGGTAGAACAGCCGGGCATTTTCGACATGGGCGGTGCGCGGGTGGATATCGAAGGTGTTTGGGACATCGAGCCCGCAAGCCAGCCGGACAGCGAACTCGGTGCGGTACTAAGCATTCCCTTGGGTCCTGGGATATTGTTATCTTGTTATACCAAGCAAACACAGGATATACCGAAACCCCAGCCTTGTCAATCCATTCAGGAGGGCGGTGTTGCCTGAACCGCGTTCACTTCTTGATCTCAAGCAACTGTATCGCGCTGGTTGTTGACAGGGCTATCCTCCTGGGATAAGATCGAGGATGTGATAACAAGATAACAAGAGGTCAGGCCCCGGCCAAGCGCACAGCGGCTCTGCACTGGGGCGTTTCTTCTCAGGCGAGGGCGGAATCCGCCTCTCCGGCCTTCTGCAATTTGGGTAGTGGAGTCAAATTTGCCGCCAAAGTACGGAGAGTGGTGCCTTTCTCCAGGCCTGTTGCTAGGCGAGGGAGCTTTTCTGCGGTCCATTCACTGGCTTCGGGCTGCTGCTCAAATTGCGATGCGAGGTCCCAAAGAACCCCGCTTGACCCCCAAAGGGGTGTCAGGAAGTCTTTCACACTGTTCGACAGATGTTCCCAATGGGAGTTTTCCGAGGCACAATGGACAGCTGCATGTCATCCGGCCTCACTTCCAGGCCGACCGCATCCGGCTGACGCCGACCCATTGCCTGACTTCATTCGAGCAGACTCGCCCCCTTCTTGTCCCTTTGTGGTCAGAACGGGCGTCCCCGGAGAAGTCGAAGTACTCGTACGTCTCGCGCCACATGAGGCCGGATGCTGACCGAATGAGATATGCGCCCAAACGGAGGCAATCATGACGCAGGAATTGACCCGTGCGATCATAGAAATGAGGGAAGGAGACGCGTTGCGGATTGCGCGCGAAATGCTCGACCGGGACGTCGATCCGCTCAGTATGCTGGAAGCCTGTCGGGAAGGAGTAGACGAGGTCGGAAGGCGGTTTGAAGGTGGTACCTGCTTCATCCCCGAGCTGATCCTGACAGGGGAGGTACTTAGCGAGATCAAAAGAATGATCAAGCCAAGGCTTGCTCGCGTGGAGGGCACCAAGAGCCGCGGCAAGATTGTCGTTGGGACCGTTGAAGGGGATATCCACGATATCGGCAAAGACATTGTCGCCTTCATGCTCGACGCGAACGGATTCGAAGTGTACGATCTTGGGGTTGATGTGCCCGCGCGAAGGTTCGTCGATCGGGTCCATCAAGTCGCGGCTGACGTTGTCGCCCTGAGCGGACTGCTGACCGCAGCGTATGAACCGATGCGGAAGACGGTCGAGGCGCTCAAGGAAGCCGGCTTGCGCGACAAGGTCAAGGTGATGATGGGCGGCGTTCCTGCCGACGATCGAATCAGAGAGCACATAGGCGCCGATGCCTGGGGGAAGGACGCCATGGCCGCGGTCTCATTGGCCAAAGCATGGACAGGAGGGAATTGAGCCGTGGACGGACAGAGAGAACCGTTGACCGAGGGAGAACTGGCGGAAAGGATGTTGTCCGCCTGGCTCGTACCCGAAGGCGTTCAGTTCAAGAGCCCCGAGGCTGAGGAAGGCTACAGGCAAAGGATCCAGAGAGTGAGGGCCGCGGTCCAGCTGAAGGTGCCCGATCGCGTACCTTTTGCCCCTACGTTTGGGGTCTTCCCGGCGTTCTACGGAGGCATTACCGTTGAAGACGCTATGTACGACTATGATCGGGCACACCGCGCCTGGAAGAAGACGATGCTCGACATGGCGCCCGACCTCTACTGCAATTCTTCAGGCGTCTACCCCGGACGGGCTTTTGACGTTCTTGAGTACCGGCTGATGAAATGGCCCGGTCGAGGCTTGGGCCCGAACCAAGTGTTCCAGTACATCGAAAGCGACTACATGAAGGCAGAAGAATACGATCATTTCCTGGCGGACCCTTCCGACTTCATGGTGCGTAAGTATTACCCTCGCATCTTCGGGAAGCTTCAGCCGCTGGGAGAGCTGCAGCCCTTGCACAACGGAATGTGGATGGAAATGTTGGGGCTGATCGGATCATTTGGGGCCTCAGGTATACGGGAATCCCTTGAAGCGCTTCTCGCGGCCGCGGAAGAAATGAAACGGTGGTTTGCCTACCTGAAGGACTTTGATAGAGAGATGCAAGGGCTCGGCTATCCGTGCCTAGGCGGAGGAATGACCTTCGCCCCCTTTGACCTCATCGGCGACACCCTGCGAGGCACACGCGGGATCATGCTGGATATGTACCGGCATCCGCAGAAGCTCCTCGAAGCCATAGACAAGCTGACTCCGGTCGCCATTGAGATGGGTGCCTCCGGTCCCAGGCAGTCGGGGAACCCCATGGTGTGGATCTATCTGCACAAGGGAGCGGCCGGCTACATGTCGGATGAGCAATTCCACACGTTCTATTGGCCGAGCCTGAGGGCGCTTGTCCTCGGGCTGCTGGAGCAGGGGCTTACCCCATGCGTCTATACCGAAGGCGACTACACCCCTCGCCTTGAGGCGCTCACCGAGGTGCCGACCGGGAAGGTGCTGTATCACTTTGAGACAGTGGACATGCGCAGGGCGAAAGAGATCCTCGGCAACGTCGCATGCATTTCCGGCAACGTCCCGCTGCCTTTGCTGGCCGCGGGCACGGTAGAAGAGGTCAGGGAATACTGCAAAGGATTGATCGACGTCGCAGGGAAGGAGGGAGGCTTCATCCTGGATTCCGCGGCGGCGATCAATGAGGCTCGTGCCGAGAATGTGAAGGCCATGGGAGACTGTTGCCAGGAGTATGGGATCTACCGCTGAGGACGGATCTCCAAGCGCCACCCGGGAAAGGGTTGTCCTCCAATGGGCATGGTCTTCGGCCCAGGTGAAGGGTGCAGAAGCCGACGGCTCGATGCGTTTCCGCCTGGCTTAAGCCGATTTCCTGGAGATGGTGGATGCCGGTTTCTGCGCCAGATATGACAGGGGTTTCGGGGCATGCCCTCCCAGGCGACGTCGACAAGGACGCGGTTGAGAGGAGATCCCCGGGAGACAGAAGCTGACGGCCTGAGCAAGCTCTGCGAAGCACGTCGGATTCGCCGGCCGGCCCGGAGCGTGTGACTTCTCAGGCCGGACATCACAACCCCACCCGGTTGGGTGGCCGACGACCGGCCCCATTCCGCGGCGTAGGGATATGGATCGGTGGCGGGACGCATGGACGAAAGGACGATTGAGGTCACCCAGCCTGCGCCCTTTGCGGCCGAGGGCACGTCAGAGAGGCTAGCTAGGGAGAGATGGACATGATCAAGTACGGTTGCCACACGTTTCTCTGGATTGATGAGTGGTCGCTCGAAAAAGGCAAATCGGCCATCGCCGCGGCCCGCGAGGTGGGCTTTGATTTCATCGAGATCTCGCTGATGAGACCGGACGAGTTTGACCCGGCCGCGAACAAGAAGCTCCTCGCCAGCGCGGGGCTGGAGGCGACCACCTCGCTCGTGCTGCCGGAGTGGGCCCATCTGCCGGAACAACCGGAGAAGGCCAGGAAGTATCTGGTTGGGGTGCTGGACAAGGTGGAGGCTCTCGGGGCGTCATACCTGTGCGGCTGCATCGCGTTTGCCTTGGGCAAGTTCACGGGCGCGCCAGCCAGCAAGGCTGAGCGGCAGGTCGTGATCGACACGTTGGGCGAGGTGGCCCTCGAGGCCAAGAAACGGGGCATTCAGCTGGGAATGGAGGTTGTCAACCGGTACGAATCTCACCTCTACAACACGCTGGCCGACGCTCGGGAGACCATTTTGGCCATCGGTGCAGATAACCTCAAGGTTCACGTGGACACGTACCACATGAACATCGAGGAAGACGGATTCTACCAGCCCTTGGTGGCGTGCGCAGACGTGCTGGGCTACGTCCATATGAGCGAGAACCACCGCGGCTTGCTGGGGACGGGGACCGTGAACTGGGACGAGGTCTTCAGGGGGCTGGCCGACGCGCACTACGCGGGCCCCTTGGTTGTCAAATGCTTTGCCGCGGTCAGCCCGGGCCTTGCGTCGGCGATCAAGCTTTGGCGGCCGCCTAGCCAACCAAGCCATGTCCTGGCGGTGGAAGGCTTGAAGTTCCTGCGGGAGAAAGCCGAAAGATACGGCCTCGAAAAGGATTTGAACCGGTGAGTGCGGGAGCCCAGAGGTTGTTCACGCGCGGGAAGCTTGGAAGATCCTTTGGCGCTGGGATTCGCCAGGCCGCGATCCCCGTCGCACCTGGCTCCCGCGGCCCGGGCTAGCCCTCCCGATGGAGCTATCGCCATCGGTGTAATGGCGGAGTCCCTGCCTCAGGGAAACCGGCCTCACGAGAAAAGGCGGAGCTATGGACGGCCGCATTCTTGTGGAGTGCTGCGAGGCAGGCGCGCGGATGAACTGTCGGGGACCATCCTGCAGCGCCGAGCCTAGATTGTGCGCGCCCTCGATGACCGTCAGATCTTTGAGCGAAAGAGGCCGCCCGTTTTGGCCTCTTCTCCGTGCCATTCGTTCTTGGGGGCTGGCAGTCCGGCCAGCTGTTCGATCTCGCAGCTTTCGGGTTACTTGAAAGTCAGGTAGTCCTCGCAAACCCAGCCGCGCTGATCTCCGACAGCGACGTCGTACATCATGCAGCCATACAGCTTCCCCCACCGGCTGTCCATGACAACGCCCTCGTCCCCTGGTTTTGCCTCCCCCACAACATTGCCCGCCATAAAGGTCTCGTGCAACTCCACCACCTGGCAATTGTCACACTTGAAAACGACTCGCTCCTCGTCGGATCCCGACTTGCAGGCTGCCAACAGGGGTAGGATCGTCAGCATGGCGACCAAGAGACTGAGCACGACTTTTCTGTTCTTCATAGTTGGCTCCCGTGAGACGAGTATCGATCCCCTTTGGACATTATGACTCTCTTTCATTGCACCTGCAAGAACACTTGTCATCCGTTGGACGATCCTTTTGCTCCGTCTCGACAGGCTTTCAAAGAATGGGGAGGAATCGCTTCCGCGCTGTGCCTAAGGGATTCGGGATGGAGATGGTCGAGATCCCGGTACTTCTCCTCACACCCATGATGTCGTTCGCCGCTGCAAGTGGCGGTCAGTCTTTTCGCCGGGACGACTGTGTTCCATGCAGGATGTACGGAGACGCGCATACCCCGGCGGGAACCCTCGGGGCATAGGCATAAGCTCAGAATGGCGTGGGAGTGACGAGAACCGCCAAGCGCCATGCATGGAAGAGATATGGACAGGAAATGCCCACTCCCCCGTGATAGAGAGACCCCCCGGACGTCGTGGAGGCGACGCCTATTGACTCAAGGCAAATCATGGGATATCATGCTGGATGTAATAACAAGATAACAAGATCTCAGGATGATCCTCGCCGGGCCGGGGGTTGGCTTGGCGCCAGGTGAAGGTGATATTCCTAGGGACGAGTCGGGGCTGGAGACGATCATCAAGGACTTTGCGGCCCACGGTCTACTTGCGAACTCGAAGGGGTGCTGCGGCTTGTGCCATATCACAACCTCCTCTGCTGGCGGTCCTTGGGAGAGGGCATGCACAGGCGGGGACTGCGCGCGAACATCGGGGGTACCGAAACAGGTGTGTGGGGAGTTCCAAGCCAAATGCGTTTGGATTGGACGTCGCTGGGGCGGCTCGCACGAAGCCGCGTTTCGCGCTCGAGAGCGGAGAAACCTCCCTCCCACGAGGGGAAGAAGGATTTGGGGTTGCCCTCATGACCCTGGCGCGGAAAGTCACACCGATCAGTCCCAATGGGCTTCCCCCTTTGAGGTGAAGTGTTCGAAGAGAATCCGGCCCAAGCCTATGCACAACCTCATTTTGCCATCGGGCCCCATCTCTCTCCGCGTCTATCGGGTCATTGACTTCAACGGCCGGGGTGCTTGGCGGAACGTGCTCTCCGTGAACAGGGGGAAGGCGTAGGGTTTCAGTTCGTAGCGAACCGATACAGGGCCCGCTCCGGCGGTCCTAGAGAATGCGTCTCCGAGAACTATCGGGTTAGGTCGTGTACATCCGAATGTCTGTGGGCAGTGCCGGCTGCCGTGATGCCATTGCCCGTCTACAGCAAGAGGGGAGACAGTGGATACTCAGGGCTGAAAGCATGGCGACAGCATGCAGAAGGGAGGCGCGACTGGCGAGCGACGAGAGGGAGTCTTTCTCAGGCGTTTGACGTCCAAGGCTCAGAAGCCATGATGGTTTCTAGCCGCAGGAACCTTGCGGAGCCTTGTGGACAAGCTTCCATGATCTTCTTGTCCGAGAGGATCCGGGTTCCAGTCCATCCCCTCAGCTCAAGGATGGGCCGTTCCTGACCCCGCCATTCGGTATGCAATTGAAGGAGAGAGAATGATGAGAAACAAGACGTGGACCCTTCTTACTCTGCTTATCACCGCCACCTTCATTGTGTCGTGCGGCGGACCTGCCACGCCGACCGTTGCTCCGGAGCCAGCGGCCGAGCAAATCACCATCACCTGGGCGACACTGGCCGGTTTCTACACCGACTGGGCCGAAGAAGTGGCCAAAGAGTTCGAGCAGAAGACTGGGATGAAGGTCGACATCAACAAGATCGAGTATCCCAGCATGTACGAGAAAGAGGTGCTGGACGTACTCAGCGGTACCGGCGCCTACGACATCGTGACCTGGAATGTCTCCTGGAAGGCGGAGTTCGCCGAGAACGGCTACGTGCTGCCGTTGGACGACTACCTCGCCAAGACGGATCCCGCGGAATATCAGTTCGACGACCTGGCGACGGTCGAGGTGCGCACGGGCGGTTTGTGGAAAGGGAAGATCTACGGACTGCCGTACTACACCTTCACCCCGTCCATGATGTACCGCTGCGATCTTCTCGAAGATCCGGGGGAGATGGCCACCTTCAAGGGCAAGTACGGCTACGACCTGGACACCGCCTTCGTGGGAACCACGACCTACCAGAAGTTCCACGATGTGGCGGAGTTCTTCACCCGCAAGAAGGGCGAGATGCTCAAGGGCGAAGTCCTGGACCACGATTTCTATGGCATCGGTCTGATGGCGGGACGCCATACCCAGAATGCCGATGAGATCTTCACACTCGCCTGGACGAACAACGGCGATGTGCTCAACGCCGACGGTTCCCCCGGCGTTGCCGATCCGGCTTATGTCCAAGCCATGCACACCTACGTGGACGATCTCCTGCCCTTCGCGCCGCCCGGCTCGCTGAGCGGTTCCTATGACTTCGTCGTCGGACAGTTCCGCTCGAACCTGATCGCCATAACCGGCCCGTTCTATCTTGACCAGTGGCCGAACGCGGTGAAGATGGAGGTCGAAGTCCCTGGCACGGAACTCTGCATCGGGGGATTGCCAGCGGGCGGCGAGACTTGGGCCGGACCGTTCACCCTCGGCATCAACAAGGCCTCCAAGCACCCGGATCAGGCCTGGGAATTCCTGAAGTGGATCACCGGTCCGGAGGCGCAACGCAAGTTCGCCCTGGGCGGCGGCAGCACGGTGCGCCTGAGCATCTTGAATGACCCGGAGGTCTACGGCAAGGACCGCAGCCTGACCGGCCACTTCCCTGCTTTGGCCGATGTCCTGGATCATGCAGGAAGGTGCTGGTACACGAACTTCCTGTGGACGTCCTTTGACGCCAAGATCTATGAGGAATCGTCACAATGGCACTCGGCGGCCAATAGTGGTCAGATGTCCGTCGAAGAGGCCATGGGCGGTTACGCCAAGCGGATCACCGAAATCTGCGGTGGGAATTGTCCGCTGGTCCTCGAGGGCGTTCCGAAGCAAGAGGCCAACTGCGAGTACTCGTTTGATCCGGCGCTGCAGATGCGCAAGCCCTAGTAGTGTTACGATGAACTGGACAGAGGCATGGGGCCTTCGGGGCCCCATGCCCTGCCTCAAGAAGCCGGTGGCTTGCGCCGTGCGGTTGGTGCCCCGGGAACCCCCACAGGCTGCCCGGGCACGGCAGCACGCTGAGCGGGGAGAGACTCGATGAATGAAACCCAAGCACCTTCGGCGAGGGCGAAGGCCGCGAGGCCACTGTCAGACCGCTGGTATTCCTACCTGCTTGTGGCGCCCTCCTTGGTGGTAATCCTCTTCTTCGCCCTCATCCCTCTCTTCTACGCCGTTTATGTGGCCTTTCACGCCGCGGACCTAACCGCAGGGACATTCATTGGCGGTTTTGTTGGATTAGACAACTTTCGCGACATGTTGAACAACGACCTGTTTTGGGATGCCATAGGCCGCACCCTTACCATTGCCGTGGCTGCAGTCTGCGCAGAGATGATCTTGGGGACTGCCCTGGCATTCCTCGTCAACCAGTTGCGCTGGTTCCGAGGCCCCATCAGAGCGCTGTTCCTCCTGCCGCTGGCGGCTGCTCCTGCGGCCGTAAGCATGATCTGGCGCTATATGTATGACAACGAGTTCGGGGTCTACAACGCCCTCACTGCGGGCGTAGGGCTGCCTGTCGTAAACTGGTTGGGCGGGGCCAGGACGGCTCCTCTCGCCATCATTCTCTTCGACATCTGGCAGTGGACGCCCTTTGTCATGCTGATCGTTCTGGCGGGTCTGCAGGCATTGCCGAAGGAACCCTTCGAGGCCGCCGAGTTGGATGGTGCCCGATTCTGGATGGTGTTGCGCAGGCTAACTTTTCCGATGCTGGCGCCGGTGATGAGCCTGGTGTTTGTGCTTCGCGCCATTGACACCTTCCGGCTTTATGATCCAGTGGCCACCATGACCATGGGAGGTCCAGGAACCGCGACCGAGACTGTCAGCTACTATGTCTATCGCGTAGGCCTCAAGTACTTCCGAATGGATCAGGCAAGTGCGATGTCCCTACTGGTGCTCTTTGCCATCGTTGTCTTCACGGGACTCGCGTTGCGCCCGCTGATGCGCTATCACGCCGAGCGCGCCAAGCGCGGTTGAGGGAATCAGACGATGCGTACGAAACCCCCGATCACGGCAAGGGATCTGGTGCTGCTCGTCCTGGCCATCGCAGTGCTGATCGTGTTCATGTTTCCCATCTATTGGATGATCACCACCTCCTTCAAGTCGTCGGGTGACATTCTCGTGAACCCGCCGCGGTGGACCTTCCGGCCCACCTGGCAGAACTATGTCTACGCCTTTGAGGTCGCCAATTTCGGCGGCTACATCAGGAATACCCTTATCGTGGCCCTGATATCCACGACCATCGTGCTGGTGGTCGGCACGCTGGCGGCGTACAGCTTTGCCCGCTACAACGTGGGTGGCGGAAACATCATGTTCTTCATCCTCACCACTCGCATGATGCCGGCGGTTGCGGTGGTGTTCCCATTCTTCTTGATCTTCAAGACGGTAGGCTCCACGGGGGTGGGTCAGTTCTTGCAGCTCGGGCTGGACCGGCTGGGTACGCTTGCGGTGTGCTACACCGTGTTCAACCTTCCGTTTGCGATTTGGCTGCTGCACTCGTTCTTTCAGGACATTCCGGCAGAGCTAGAGGATTCTGCCCGAATGGATGGGTATTCACGGTGGCAGGCGCTGTGGAGAATTGTGTTTCCCCTGGCCGCCCCCGGCATCGCGGTCACCGCGATCTTTTGTCTGCTCTTCAGCTGGAATGAGTATCTCTTCGCGTTCGTCCTGACACGAGATCTCGCCACCACGATCACCCTTGGGGTGGCGGCCTTTTGGACCCAGCGCGGTGTTGACTGGGGTCCGCTGTCCGCTGCCGCCACGATCTGTGTCGTCCCCATGGTGGCCTTCGCGCTACTTCTCCAGCGATACATCGTGCGCGGCCTGACCTTTGGGGCCGTCCGCGGCTAGTGCGAGCGAGGTAAGCCATGTCCCTTACCGAGTTGTGGGACCGCGCGTTCTGGGGTTTTGCGATTGCCATTTTCGTGGGCCTGGTATGGTTGAAATACCTTGATCCCATTGTGCCCTGCGTCTGGCCGGGCGTGATCGTGGCCATGGCGGTTGCTGCAGTCTACGTTTACCTTGGGGTCCGCAAAATGCGCCAAGCCGAGAGCTCCGAGGAGAGTTGAGGAGATCCGAGCTATGCTCGAATTGAACTCCGTAGTCAAGAGATACGGGAAGACCCTTGCCGTCAATGGGCTGAGCTTGCAGTGTCAGGAGCAGGAATTCTTGGTGATCTTTGGCCCCGCGGGAGCGGGGAAGACGACGACCTTGCGATTGGTCGCCGGCATCACAGCTCCTACCAGCGGCGAAGTGCGATTTCGTGGCAAGTCGCTCGAGGACGTACCCCCCGAACAGCGCAACATGTCGATGGTGTTCGAGAACTACGCCCTCTACTCGCACATGACGGTCTACGATAACCTGGCCTTCCCGTTGCGTGCCCGGAAGGTGCCAGAGGAAGAGGTCAGGCGGCGTGTGGAGCGGATGGCAGAGATCATCCATATCGGGGAGTTGCTGGATCGGCGGCCCGGATTCCTTAGCGGAGGTCAGAGGCAGCGCGTGGCTCTGGGGCGCGGCTTGATCCGGGATGCGTATGTGTATCTGCTGGATGAACCGATCGCCCACCTCGATGCCCGCTTGCGCCACCAGATGAGGGCGGAGTTGAAAGCGGTCTGCGCGGAGAAGAAGGCCACCGTTATCCATGTAACCCATGACCACCGCGAGGCAATGGCCCTTTCGGATCGCATGGTTGTGCTCAACAGGGGAAATGTGGAGCAGATTGGACCGCCGGAGGATGTCTACCACCGCCCGGCCAGTGAGTTCGTCGCCGGCTTCGTCGGCGATCCTCCGATGGGCTTTCTGGACGTCCAGTACGCTGAGGATCAGGGCAAACCAGAATTCCGCCTGCTGGGTCAAGATCTTCGCCTGCCGGCCGACCATGAGATGGCCGAGCAGATGAGGCGGAGGCCCGCCGCGGGCACGGTTCGACTGGGGTTCAGGGCGTCTGAGGTGGCGGTGCGGTCAGAGCGAGACGAACGCCACAGCATGCCGGGTGAGATCTACGTCGTCGAAATCCACGGCCATCGAAGCTTGCTCACCGTCAAGATCGGAAAGAACCTGACGCAAGTAGCGACCTCTTCAGACAACCTGTGGCGCGTCAAGGATGTGGTCTGGTTGTGTCTGGATGCAAGTAACCTACACCTCTTCGTGGACGGGGAGGGTATCCAACATCCTGCGCTGAGGACCGTGACCGGTCCGCTCTTTTAGCTCGGAGGCTAGCCGTGTCCTCTGTAACCTTGAAAGACGTCTACAAGCGGTATCGCAAGGTGGAAGCGGTCCGGGGCGTTTCGATAGACGTCGGCCCGGGAGAATTCGTGGCTTTGTTGGGCCCGTCGGGCTGCGGCAAGTCCTCCACGATGCGCATGATTGCCGGCCTGGAGGAAGTCACGGCCGGCGATATCCTGTTCGATGGGAAATCGGTCCTCGATCAGTGGCCGCGTGATCGCAATGTCGCCATGGCGTTCGAGACGTACGCGCTTTACCCCACCCTGACCGTCTACGAAAACTTGGCCTTTCCACTGCGCGCCGCCGGTTTGTCCAGCGCGGAGACGGACAAACGCGTGCGAGAGATGGCCGAAATCGTCGACATCCAGGAGCTGCTGGATCGCAAGCCGGGTCGATTGAGCAGCGGGCAATCACAGTTGGTTGGTCTGGCCCGCGCCTTGATCCGAAAGCCGAGTGTCTTTCTGCTGGATGAGCCCATTTCTCACCTGGACACGCGACAGCGAGCTATCATGCGGGCCTACATCAAGCGCCTGCACATCGATCTTGGCTACACCATGGTCTACGTCACCCATGACCAGGAAGAGGCCATGGCCCTGGCTGACCGGGTTGCCGTCATGGATGAGGGAGTGTTTCGCCAGGTGGGGACACCGAAGGAGATCTTCGACGAGCCCGTCGACAACTTTGTCGCTGGATTTATCGGCGACCCGCCCATGAATTTCCTCCAGGGCATGTGTGTAAAGGAGGGGGAGCGCTATTCCCTGACCAGCGACTCGATCCGCCTTGAGCTTCCCGCGCGCGTGGGGGAGTTGGGGCGAGAGGGGAGGCTACCAGAACAACTGACCCTGGGTATCCGTCCCTTTTACCTGTCCGTGGCATTTGAGAGAAAGGATGGATACAACCTGCCTGCCCAGGTCTTCGTGGTCGAACCTCTTGGCGACATGGGCATCGTTAGCG
>Ga0315274_10011057_pt1 | contig 12949 bp, 13 predicted proteins | sample YL17G02_20_MG_FD_203700 | JGI IMG/M metagenome (GOLD analysis project Ga0315274, IMG submission 203700) | Sediment microbial communities from Yellowstone Lake, YNP, Wyoming, USA - YL17G02_20 | ecosystem: Environmental > Aquatic > Freshwater > Lake > Sediment | place: USA: Wyoming | collected... | reverse complement strand
AAATCGAGCTGGAAGCGAGATCGAGAAAATTGCACAGCAATTTTCGATGTTCGGCTGAAAGCGAGGAGGAGAAAATCGTCAATGCTCCATCCGGAGCAGTGCGATTTTCGACCCGACCGGAACACCGACATCTTCCGCAACGGGCTGGCACTTCACCGCCATCAGGTAGGCAACCGGTGGAAGCCGCTTGTGCATGGAAAGCGACTCGTAGTTTGCCATCCCTTTCGCGATGATGATCGTGCACCGATCGATCGCATCCGACAGGTCTGAAGGCATCTTGTCCCAGTCAAGCCCGATCTCTGCCCCGCCACCGGTTGTCGTGAGCCGGTCGGCAATGCGATCGAACCCGAGGGCCAGTGCGTCCTCCATGGTCGCATCGTTCAGGATAGGGGCATCGCGGACTGCAACCGTGACATGGGAACCCCTCGCTTTCAGATCTTCGACGACGAGCCGGTCAAAAACAATCTCACCGCAGTTGTCAGTCAGGTACACCACGCGTCCCGTGTGGCGGAGGATCTCACCGGTATGGTCGATTGTCAATCCCTTCGGAAATTCCTTGCTCAGGAACGCTGCAAAGTCGCTGCTGACCGTGTGATCCACAACACCGTAATCGAAGGTGTTGGCGATCACACTCGCAAGTACCAGGTCGGAAAAGCTTCCAAGGCATTTTCTGACATCGCGGCAGACGGCGAGCGCCTGGGCATTTCCCATTGCTTTGAGTGTCCTGAACGGATCGGGATCTCCGGATCGCATGCAGGCGTAGCGGTGGACATGGCTTGCAATCTGGGGGTGGAGGAGGCCCGAGTCTTTTAAACCATCAAGAATCTGCCTGCACTCTGCCGTGATGAGCTGCGTTCGTTCCGGAGGAGCTCCGGCGAGTGAGCACTCCATTTGCACCCGTGACAGGAGACAGTGAATGCAGCTGTCCGTGAGTTTCATGTTCCCCTGCAAAAATGATGGGGCCACTGCGATTTGAACGCAGGTCAGAAGACCCCCAGTCTCCTAGGATGGCCAGGCTACCCTATGGCCCCGCTCTCATACTATTCGTGCAGGTGGCTTATTTACCTTATCCTGCCAAAAAAAAGTATTCCCTTCATTTCAGGAAGATTTTTGCCATTCATCCCCGTAATTGATGTGTTTGAATTCCTCGACCCGCTGGATCAGGTTTTCCAGTTCGGTGTCATTGATCTTGATCTTTCCCTCGATCGTGTCCAGTTCCCGCAGCAACTGTTTGATCCTCACATACATGATATACATAATGAACTGCTGGAAAAAAATCGCAATACCGAAGATCACCAGAATATATCCTTCATATGCCACAATGCCACCAGAACTCGCTATAATCCACGATACGAAAATTCCTGCTCTCTCACGTCAAATGGTGTATCGGATTCATCCACACTACAATTTTATAATTTGTTGGCTGAATAATATTTAATGATATTCTCTTCATCATGTCGGAAAAAAGCACAGGATGATACGAATTGCAGGAAAAATACGCAGGAAGGCGGTGGAGAATGCCTGATGGAATTCGGTAGTTTCTCTCGCAGTTCCCGCAATTCAGATGAACTTTGGCAATAATCCCTTCAGAACGCCATAAATCAAAAGGATATGTATATAAGTTCCCATAGGAATTATGAATTATTACAGGATGATGTACCTGGTGCGCATACCATGTTGAAAGACAAAATTTCCGGTTTTATCGAAAAAATTCGTGGTGTCGATGGCGTAATGACCTGTGCCGTAGTCTCGAGGGATGGTATAATCGCAGGAAAATTTCTGGACAGGGAACTGAACGAACCGTGGTTTGGCGCACTTACTGCAACTATCTATGCGTCTGCAGAATCCGCGGCAAACATTATCAAAATGCATTCTATGGACTCGGTGACAATTCATGGGCCGGATGAATCAATTATGGTCATGGGTGCCGGTGACAATTTCCTTGTTGCGACAATCCTTTCGAACCGGGCAGATCCGTCAAAAGCGCATGATCAGGTCCTGTCTATAACCGAGAAAATCGGGGAAGTGATGTGATGTACACGATTCTGGTTGTCGACGATAGCCCGTTCATCGTCGATGTATTTGTTACGATGCTGGAACGGGGCGGGTACCGCACAGTCGCGGCGTATGGCGGGGAAGAGTGTCTGGAGATCCTCAAAACGGTTACGCCTGATCTTATCCTGCTGGACATCATGATGGAACCGATGGACGGCTGGGAGACGCTGGAGCGGGTCAAGGAGAACCCTTCAACAAAGGAGATACCTGTTCTCATGCTTACGGCAAAGCAGCTCACACCGGCAGAAGCACAGGAGTACGGGATATATATTGAAGATTATGTGTTAAAACCGATCACCCACCGGGAACTGTACGATGCGATCGAACATGTACTCAACCGCCGCCAGGCGATCAAATCCGATGTTGATATCGCACACCAGTCCGGGTTTGATGACCAGATTATCAGTGAATATGCCCGCCTGAGCAAAAGCATCGATGTCAACAAACGGCTGTTGAAGATCCTCGAAACAACCTATAATATCAATGATGTAAAATTGCGCGTTTCCGATGAAATTTCCCGTGCAATTAAAAGTATGGAAACCAATATCAAATTCCAGGAAAGCCGGCTCCAGCAGATAAAGGACGAGCTGTCGGGTACATTGTCAAAGAACGCAACAGGTTGAAATCGTTGCAAAAAAAAAATTTAACGGAAAAGGTACTGGGGCAATAATGAATATTATCCGCCGGCTGAATAGAGTTCTGCCCCTTGTGCGTATACTGCGCTGTACAACTCAGAAAACCACCACGGGATGAGTGCTGATGAATAATTCCATCATGATTGTCGACGACAGCCCCTATATTGTTGACGGGCTCTTAACGCTCCTCAAGCGTAAGGGCTACCAGCCGGTTGCCGCCCATGGTGGCGATGAGTGCCTTTCCCTTCTCACAACAGCCAAACCCGACCTCATCCTGCTGGACATCATGATGGAGCCGATGGATGGCTGGGAGACGCTCGAACACCTCAAGGAGAATCCCGCCACAAAAGATATCCCCGTGCTCATGTTCTCGGCAAAGAAGATCACCCCGGATGAGGCGGAGGAGCATAGCCTGAGCATCGACGATTTTGTCTCAAAGCCGGTGAACCCGGCCCAGCTCCTCGAATCGATCGAAAGGATCTTTGAACGGCGCAAGGATGTCGCGATGGAGGCGCTGGTCGCAAAAGATGCAGGGCTGGATCCGGAGATCGTTAAGGAATACTCCGCACTACGGAAAAATATTGAGGTGGACAAAAACCTGCTCTGCGTCCTGCGTACCTCCAGCGGGATGGAGATAGCAGGAAAGGAAGTCTTCCCCTCTGACCGCGCCGCTATTGCAAAACTTGAGGAAAAGATCATCGCAAGCGAGGCACGGTTAAAACAGATCAACGAACAGTTCTCGGGCAAGACCTGACTTGAAACCGTCGTGATTCAACAGCTTAAAGTACCTATATTATTGTCAGAACGTTTATATACTTTTCTTGCATTGTAATAATGCTGTACGTCTTACCTTGGGGGCTCGTAGCTCAGTCCGGTAGAGCGCCTGGCTTTTAACCAGGTGGTCGGGGGTTCAAATCCCTCCGGGCCCGTTGCCACGAACTGAATCGTGGGGTTTTTAAAGAGTGATACATCTGAGAGGAATCATGATTGATACGGGGGTCTTTTCATGAGCACCAAGCTGAATGTCCTGGAGCACGTAATGGTGCCTGACCATATCATAATGAGTGAGGAGGAAGTCAAAAAGCTGCTCTCTCACTACTCGATAACAACGGAACAATTACCCAAAATTTTCCAAGACGATCCTGCAGTAAAAGCAATTGGCGCAAAAGTCGATGACGTCATCCGTATTGTAAGGATCAGCCACACGGCGGGCAGGGCTGAATCGTACCGACTTGTGATCAAAAGACCGAAGAAATAATTCAGAGTTGATCGTTCTGATTGAGAGAAGTATATTATCACGAGCATATTTTTCACGGGAGCATGTTGCGCGACACCAGCTTGACTCCTTTAACCATTTCCTGACCCACAACCTCCAGAAGGTCGTGAACGAACAGCGGATTATCGAGACGGACATTGAGAACCGTGGCAAGAACAATGAGGCGGTATGGGTGGAGCTCGGGACGATTGTGGTGAAAAAGCCCCTTGTCCGGGAAGCGGACGGATCTCAGGGGGAACTCTACCCATGCGAAGCCCGGCTCCGGAACCTGACCTACGCCGCCCCGATTCAGCTCGGTCTCACGCTGGTGAATGGCAGTGACCGTCAGGAACCCGTCGTTACCACAATCGGACAACTGCCGATTATGGTGGGATCTGTTGCCTGCAACCTGTACGGAATGAACGACGCTGAGCGGATTGTACGTGGGGAGGATGCCTTTGATCCGGGCGGCTATTTTATCGTCAACGGAACCGAGCGCGTGCTGATGACCCTTGAGGACCTTGCGTCCAACAAGATCATGACAGAATTCACCGAGCGGTATAACGAACGGATTTACGTGGCAAAGGTATTCTCCCAGTTCCGGGGGTACCGGGCGCTCGTGGTCGTCGAGCGGAACAAGAAGAACCTGCTCGAAGTCTCGTTTCCTTCGGTTGCAGGACACCTGAAGTTTGTTGACCTGATGAGGGCACTGGGGATGACGAATGACCAGGCTGTCGTGAATGCGGTCTCTACCGATGAGGATATCCTCACCTTCATGATGCAGAACCTTGAGGAGAGTGAGTGCGATTCGGTGGATGGCGGCATCATGTACGTGGGCAAGAAACTGGCGCCGAACCAGACCAAGGACTACCAGCGCAAGCGGGCTGAGTTCGTCCTGGACAATTACCTCCTCCCCCACCTCAATTACCAGCACGGGAACCTCAAGGAAGGGGACGATGGTTATCTTGAAGCGATCCTGAGCGAACGCCTTGCAAAGGGCCACTTCCTCGGGAGGATGGCTGAAGCCTGTTTTGACCTCGTGCTGGACAAGCGCCGGATCGATGACAAGGACCACTACTCCAACAAGCGGCTGAAGCTCGCGGGTGACCTGATGGAGGACCTGTTCCGGATCTCGTTAAACCGGTTGACACGGGACATCAAGTACCAGCTTGAACGGGCGAGCATGCGTCACCGCGACCTGTCAATTGCGACTGCGGTGCGTGCAGACGTTCTGACGGAGCGCCTGCTCCACCCGCTCGCGACCGGCAACTGGGTGGGCGGCAGGACCGGCGTCTCACAGCTGCTCGACAGGGTCGACCACATGAGCGTACTCTCGCACCTGCGCCGCGTCATATCACCCCTGTCGCGCTCCCAGCCGCATTTTGAAGCCCGGGACCTGCACCCCACCCAGTGGGGCAGGATCTGCCCGAGCGAAACTCCCGAAGGCCCGAACTGTGGTCTTGTGAAAAACTTTGCCCAGATGGTGGAGATCAGCAGGGGGATCGATAACGTGGAAGAAGTGATGCGGATCCTCCACTCCCTTGGCGTTGAGAAGATACGGGGTGAGGTCCGATGAAGAAGTCCCGTGTATTTGTCGACGGCGCACTGATCGGGCTTGCTGAAGGTGGAAACGTGCTGGTCGAGAAGATTCGCACGATGCGCCGGCAGGGAGCCATCTCATCCGAAGTGAATGTGTCCTTCAAGGGGTATAACGGCGATGTGGTAATCCTGACCGATCGCGGCAGGGCACGCCGCCCGCTCATTGTTCTGGTGGACGGAAAACCCCAGTTCAACGATGAAGACCTCCAGAAGCTTGCCCGGCATGAGATCGATTTCGGTCATTTCGTGCGGCACGGGATGCTTGAGTTTGTTGATGCCGAAGAAGAAGAAGACCTTTTCATCGCGATGAATCCCGAGGACGTGACACCCGAGCACACCCACCTCGAGATCGACCCCTCTCTTATCCTGGGAATCGGTGCCGCGCACGTTCCCTTCCCGGAGCACAACGCCAGCCCCCGTGTAACCATGGGCGCCGGCATGGTGAAACAGGCGCTCGGTTTTGGTGCCGCGAACATGAAACTGCGCCCCGATACCCGCGGGCACCTGCTCCACTACGTGCAAAAGCCGCTCACCCACACCCAGACATCCGAACTGATCGGTTCGGATGACCGCCCGGGAGGGCAGAATTTTATCGTGGCGATCCTCAGTTACGAGGGGTACAATATCGAGGATGCACTGATCTTCAACAAGGCATCCATCGACCGAGGGCTCGGGCGCTCCCATTTCTTCCGTACCTATGAAGGCGAAGAACGCAGGTATCCCGGGGGGCAGGTCGACCGGATCCAGATCCCTGACGAGGATGTGAGCGGCGCCCATGGCTCCGAGGCATATAAAAACCTCGATGAGGACGGGGTGATCAACCCGGAGACGATCGTTGCAGAAAAGGATGTCCTGATCGGCAAGACGTCGCCACCCCGGTTCCTCGAGGAACCAACAAGTGACCTGATTACGGTCGAAAAACGCCGCGATACCTCGGTGACGATGCGCAGCAACGAACACGGCATCGTGGACACGGTCATTATCACGGAGGGTGAGAACAGCTCCCGGCTCGTGAAAGTCCGGACCCGTGACCTGCGTGTTCCTGAGGTCGGCGACAAGTTTGCATCCCGCCACGGGCAGAAGGGGGTTGTCGGGCTCATCTCACAGCAGGAAGACATGCCGTTTACCGAAAACGGGCTGGTGCCTGACCTGATCATCAACCCCCATGCAATTCCAAGCCGTATGACGATCGGGCACATGCTCGAGATGATCGGCGGCAAGGTGGGGGCCCTTGAGGGGCGGCGGATCAACGGCACCGCGTTTGGCGGTGAGCTGGAGAGCCCGATCCGGCAGTCGCTCAAAAAACTCGGGTTCTCCCATACCGGGCGGGAAGTGATGTATGACGGCATCACCGGAAAGCCCTTTTCAGCTGACATATATATCGGCGTGATTTACTACCAGAAGCTCTACCATATGGTCTCCTCGAAGATGCATGCCCGCTCGCGTGGCCCGGTCCAGGTGCTCACCCGCCAGCCAACGGAGGGAAGGGCCCGGGAAGGGGGCCTTCGGTTCGGTGAGATGGAACGCGATGTCATGATCGGGCATGGTGCCGCGATGGCGCTCAAGGAGCGCCTTCTTGACGAATCCGACAAGGTGATGGAGTATGTCTGTGCCCACTGCGGCATGGTCGCGATGCTTGACCGCAAGCGGAACATGACCCGCTGTCTTGCCTGTGGCAACGAAACAGACATTTACCCGGTCGAGATGAGCTATGCGTTCAAGCTCCTGCTGGACGAGATGAAGAGCATGGGGATTGCCCCACGGCTGAAACTTGAGGATGTTGTTTAACGAGGTGTGCCATGCCAAGTCCAAAACGAATCGGAAAAATTGAGTTCGGGCTGCTCTCTCCAAAAGAGATCCGCGAGATGAGTGTACGAAAAATTATCTGGGCTGACACCTATGACGATGATGGTTTTCCCTACCCGCAGGGGCTGATGGACCTCAATCTCGGGGTGATCGACCCGGGGCTGCGGTGCAAAACCTGCGACCAGAAGGCAAGCGAGTGCCCGGGACATTTCGGGCATATCGAACTGGCAAAACCTGTCATCCATGTCGGTTACACGCGCCTGATCAGAAAACTGCTCCGGGTATCCTGCCGTGCCTGCGGGAGGATCCTGCTCTCCCCGGACGAGGTGGAGAAGGTTGTCGGTACAGAGGATGACCAGACTGGTGACCAGATCTCGGAAAAGGACGTGAAAAAGGAGCGGATCTGTCCCCATTGCGGGGAGCAGCAGCTCAAGATCAATTTTGAAAAGCCGACGACGTTCTCTGAGGTGCTTGTCGAGGACGGGAAAAAAGTCGAACATAAACTTACCCCGGCAGACATCCGCGCCCGGCTTGAGAAGATCCCTGATACAGACCTGATCTCGCTTGGGATCAACCCGGCAGTCGCCCGTCCCGAGTGGACGATTTTGACGGTGCTCCCGGTACCGCCGGTCACCATGCGCCCCTCGATCATCCTTGAAAACGGGCAGCGCTCTGAAGATGACCTCACCCACAAGCTCGTGGACATCATCCGGATCAACCAGCGGTTCAAGGAGAACCAGGATGCCGGAGCACCCCAGCTGATCATCGAGGATCTCTGGGAGCTCCTGCAGTACCACGTGACCACCTATCTCGACAATGAAGTGGCCGGGTGTCCCCCCGCACGCCACCGGAGTGGCCGGCCCTTAAAGACACTCTCCCAGCGCCTCAAGGGCAAGGACGGACGTTTCCGGGGATCACTCTCAGGCAAGCGTGTAAACTTCTCCTCCCGTACGGTCATTTCCCCGGATCCCAATATCAGCGTAACAGAAGTCGGTGTCCCGCTCGCCGTCGCAAACGAGATGACGATCCCTGTCCGGGTCACGACCTATAACATCGAGGAGCTCAAGCAGATTGTCAGGAACGGGCCAAGCCGCCCCACGGTAAATACGCCCTGCGGGTCAAACTATGTGATCCGCCCGGACAACCGCAGGCTCCGCCTTGCGGACGGGAACCAGGACACGGTTGCTGACATGATCGAGCCCGGCTGGACCGTCGAGCGGCAGATCCGGGACGGTGATGTGGTGCTGTTCAACCGGCAGCCCTCGCTTCACCGGATGAGCATCATGGCGCACCGCGTCAAGGTCATGGACGGGAGGACATTCCGCCTCAACCCGGCGGTCTGCCCACCGTACAACGCGGATTTTGACGGGGACGAGATGAACCTCCACATCCCCCAGACGGAGGAAGCGCGGGCGGAGGCGTATATCCTGATCTCGGTTGAGGAAAATATCCTCTCCCCCCGGTTTGGCGGGCCGATCATCGGGGGCATCCACGACCATGTCTCCGGGATCTTCATGCTGACACACGGCATGCGGTACTTTACCAAAGAAGATGTCCTCTACCTGATCAGGTTTACCCGGATCGAGCACCTCCCTCCCGCAGCCAAAGAGGAGAACGGGGTCGAGTTCTGGAGCAACAAACAGGTCTTTTCCCAGATCCTCCCGCCGGAGCTCAACATGGTTTTCCGTGCAAGTTCCTGCAAAAACTGTGATACCTGCAAAAAGGAGCTCTGCGAGCGTGACGCATATGTCAGGATCTTCGATGGCAAACACGAGTCCGGAACCATCGACAAGAAGGCAATCGGCGCATTCGACGGGCAGATCGTGAACCGGATCATCCGGCAGTACGGTATGCGTCAGGCAGCGGAGTTCATCGATGACCTGACCAAGCTCTCGATCCGCGCAATCATGCTTGACGGGTTCTCGTTCGGCATCGATGACGAGGACCTGTCCAAGACCGAGTACGGGCAGATCGAGGACGTGCTGAAAAATGCGGTGCACGATGTCGATCGCAGGATCAAGATCTATGAGGACGGCCAGCTCGAACCGATGCCCGGGCGCACCGTTGATGAGACCCTTGAGATGCAGATCATGCAGGTGCTGGGCAAGGCCCGCGACCAGACTGGTCAGATTGCAGGCCGGCATCTGGGGCTCGGGAACAGTGCGGTGCTTATGGCGGAGAGTGGCGCCCGGGGCTCCATGCTGAACCTTACGCAGATGGCCGGATGCATCGGGCAGCAGTCGGTGCGCGGTGAACGGATCGTCCGTGGTTACGATGACCGCACACTCCCCCATTTCCGCAAACGGGACCGTGGTGCCGATGCCCATGGGTTCATCAAGCACAGTTACAAGGGAGGACTCTCCCCCACCGAGTTCTTCTTCCATGCCATTGGCGGGCGTGAAGGTCTGGTCGATACCGCGGTCCGTACATCGCAGAGCGGGTACCTGCAGCGCAGGATGATCAATGCCCTCCAGGATCTCAAGGTCGCCTACGACGGTACCGTGCGGACGACCGGTGGCAGGATCATCCAGTTCCAGTACGGTGAGGACGGGACCGATCCCACCAAGAGCGCATTCGGCGAACCTGTGGATGTAAAAGGGATCGTCGAAAGTATTCTCAAGGAGGAAGTCTGATGCTGGCTGAAAAATTTGACAGGAAGGTCGAAGCGGCCCCGCTCCCCCAGAAGACCAAGGACCAGCTGCGGGGATTCCTTGACGGGAAGGAACTCACCGATACGCAGTTCAAGCAGATCTTTGAACGGGTGGTACGGGAATACCAGTCCACCCGTATCGAGGCATGCGAGGCGGTGGGGGTCATTGCCGCGCAATCAATCGGGGAACCCGGCACCCAGATGACGATGCGGACGTTCCACTACGCGGGTGTCGCCGAGATCAACGTCACGCTGGGGCTGCCGCGCCTCATCGAAATTATGGATGCAAGGAAAGAGCCCAGCACGCCGACAATGACCATTTACCTTGAGCCGGAGTTAGCCAACGACCGCGACCGTGCGCGTGAGGTGAGCTGGAAGATCGAGGCAGCCCCACTCCACGAGTTCGGGGATATCACGACCGATATCGAGAATATGCAGGTGGTCGTTTCCATCAACAAGAAAGTCTGCGAAAAACGCAAGATTCCTTTGCTGGAGATTATGGAAGTCGCGCCCTATAAGATCACGAACCGGCGCCACTACCGCGATTTCAAGCATGAAATCGACGAGGAGAACGCTAAGATTACGTTCATTCCCAAGAACCCGGAGAGTTACCAGAACCTGTTCCAGCTCGCCGAGCATGTCAGGGCTGTGATCGTTCAGGGCATCGATGATATCGAGAGGGTGGTGGTCAGAAAGGAGACCGGAGAGTATATCCTTTATACTGAAGGCTCCAACCTAAAGGATGTCTTTGAGGTTGCCGGCGTCGATACCACACGCACCCGGACCAACAACATCAGCGAGGCTGCCTCGGTGCTCGGTATTGAAGCCGCCCGGAACGCGATCATCTACGAGGCCCTTTCAACGCTTGGCGAGCAGGGTATCCTTGTCGATGTCCGCCACATCATGCTCGTTGCGGACATGATGTGCATGGACGGGGAAGTCAAGCAGATCGGCAGACACGGGATCGCCGGTGAGAAGGAGAGCGTGCTCTCGCGCGCCGCGTTCGAGGTAACGGTCAACCACCTGCTCGATGCCGCCGTGGCAAACGAGGTTGATGAACTGAGTGGTGTCACAGAAAACGTCATCGTTGGCCAGCCAATCCAGCTGGGGACGGGGGACGTAAAACTGATTGCAGTAAAACCTGAAAACTAGGAGAATTGCAGATGGATTTTAATGCTTCCTTACGCAGAGCTATAAAAACCGGAAATGTCATTCTTGGTCAGCACAACACGCAGAAAAGTATCAAAGAGGGCAAGGCGCAGATCGTTGTTGTCGCACAGAACTGCCCGGAGAAATTCAGGATCCAGCTGAAAAGTAACCAGAATCTTTTTATCCACACCTTTGAAGGTTCGAGCGTCGCGCTCGGCAAGGCCTGCGGTAAGCCGTTCATGGTCAGCACCCTTGCTGTTGTGGACCCCGGAGAGTCAGATATCCTTTCCCTGAAGAGGGCTTGATATGCCGGAAGTAAAACTCACCGAGGACTGTATGCGCCTCATCGCGCAGTTCGAGAGCCTCACGGGTGCTGGAAGCCGGGACTGTGTCATTGATGAGCGCAACGGGAGACTCATTTTCGTCGTGAACCCGGGAGACATGGGGCTTGCGATCGGTAAAAAGGGTGCGAGCATCAAGAAAGCCTCCGAGGTCATGGGGAAGAAGATCGAGGTTGTTGAATACAACAGCAACTCCGAACAGTTCATCAAGAACTGCTTCCTTCCTGCACAGGTCACCTCGATGACATTCGAGGGGGAACCCGGGGAACAGACCGTTTCTGTCGAGGTCAGGGACGAGGATCGCGGGATTGCGATCGGAAAAGAGGGCAAAAACATCTTCAAGGCAAAGAAGCTGGCGCAGCGGCAGCACAACATCACCGATGTCCAGATCCTGCAGAAACCGATGATGGATGAGCAGACCGGGCAGTAATTTTTTTTACATATTATCTCTCGAAAAAATTCCTGATTTTTTTGTGGTTTGAACGATGGTGACGACATTCACTGGTATAGGTGAATTGCCGGAATGAATACCGTCAGCAGGCCGTGATTGTATTCAATGGTAAAATAGGAACGGGCCTGGGGGGATTTGAACCCCCGACATCCGGGTTAGAAGCCCGGCGCTCTGTCCAAGCTAAGCCACAAGCCCTGACGCCTATTACTTTCACACTCCGGATTAATTAATATGTGTCCCCGTCATGGCGGTTGTTATTGGCAGCCCGATGGTACATTTCGAAAAAACGGGTTATTGCTTCCTGTCGAGGATTTCTTTGATTCTGTCTGCCTTCTGGTTAATCGTCTGGATCTTTGTTTCCGTTTTCTGGATATCAAAATGCGTAAGCCCGAACCAGATCGCAGCAAACCCGAATCCGAACATGATCAGATCGAGAACAAGTCTGTTGAGATCATTGACATGCGTGGCGGCCATGTAGACACTATACAAAACCAGACATACCCCGGCACCTGTTATCAGGAGCACAAAAAACCGGGTCGCGGGACTCGATGTGCCGGCTTTCATTTGTTTTCCTGTCATCGTACGCTCAAATCCTACCACTTAATATTCTGTCCTGTGGCTTTTAAAAAACGTATGATCTTCATCCCGCATGATAGCAGGATGACTTGAGAACCTCAACCTCGGTTGGCTGAATGATCCCCTCGTGGTGTACTCCCTTCACGACCGATGCTGCACAGTATTTCACCTGGACGCGGGCGGACATCCGTTCCCGCTCCTCATAGTGAAGGCCGTGCACGTATTCAACCATCCGCTTCATCGTGATGTTTACGGAGAGAACGTACACGCAGATCCCGGAATCACCGGGTGCGAGGTCTTCCATATCGATCGATGTCATGAAAAGATGGGTGTCCGGGCCGGGTGTGACATTGGCGACCGTGATGATGTTATGCGTGCTCTGAAGCTCAAGGGTACGGGGACGCCCGATTTTGATCTCCTTGATGATATCCG
>Ga0315274_10011056_pt1 | contig 12950 bp, 20 predicted proteins | sample YL17G02_20_MG_FD_203700 | JGI IMG/M metagenome (GOLD analysis project Ga0315274, IMG submission 203700) | Sediment microbial communities from Yellowstone Lake, YNP, Wyoming, USA - YL17G02_20 | ecosystem: Environmental > Aquatic > Freshwater > Lake > Sediment | place: USA: Wyoming | collected... | reverse complement strand
TGATCTTCTTGGCTGCAATTTCAATGTCTTCGGATTTTATGGTTTTCCTTCCTGCATGCATCGCAAAATCTAGGGCTTCCTTGGCTATTTTCACACCGATTTCTTCTAGTGCTTTAGCCAATTCTTTTGCTGCTGCTTCGCTCACTCTATCTGCACCGGCTTTTTTGCAGAGTCTGTGCATAGGAGCTACAGCTAAATCCAAATCAACCATAAGGACTCCTCACAGCGTCTTTTTCTATTTAAAGCCCTATTTAGGGTTATCGCTTCCAAGTTTAAACATGCTTCCAGTATTGAGCCTAACTTCATAAAATCTAAGACCAGAATCGAGAAATTAACGGAGTGGTTGAAGAGATGCCTAAGAAGTTAGGTCTAGCTGAACCTACGCAAATAGTCATTGACTTGAGCGAAGACCCAGAATTTGCGAAGTTCCTAAGCGTTCAAAAGAAGAGCACTAGGTTCACATACACTTCTTACTTGCGAAGGCTAAAGGAATTCACAACCGAAAGTGGTTCTGAGATGTTGCACAATCGGAAAGAGTGGTTAACCAAGATTTTCACTTTCGGGCAATGGTTGCAAGAGAAAGGCTACAGTGGAACATACATTCAGTCTTCCCAAGGATGCGTAAGGGGATTCTTCAATTCAGCAAGAAAACCCTTGGATTTCACGACGAGCGAACGAAAGAAACTCAGGGAAAAATCACGGTCAACAGAGGATTTCTACATGAACCTAGACCACTTGAAAACCATGGCTCAATTTTGCGGAACGCTCAAGGAGAAATGGGTTTTGATTTGTGGGAAGAGTCTAGGATTCAGATCATGCGATTTCGTAAAAATCAACTATGGTCAACTAAGAAGCGTAGAAGACCAACTAGACAAATCATTATGTTTCTTAGGCGAAATCAAGGCTCAGAAGGAAGGCACGAAATACTTCGCATTTCTCGATTCAGATGCTTGTGAAGTCGTTAAGCAAATCCTCAATGCGAACAGAGAGAAACCAGATAACGAATCAATCTTGATGACGAAATCCAAGAAACTTCATAACACCTACCAAACCATGAACAAGAGCGAACTTAGCGAAATACTTAGGAGTATTGCGAAACGCTCAGGGATTCAAACGGGAAATCGGAGAATCCGTTTTCATCTTTTACGCAAGTTCCTAGCGGATAACCTGAGCCGATACATGAGCGAAAGCAAATGGAAGCAAATAGTAGCGAAACAGATAGACGAATCCGCTTATGTTGGTGCTGAATCATTGAAAGAAGATTTCGAGAGAGCCATGCCTACACAACTGATTAGCGGTAATGGCAACGAAACCAAAAAGAAGGTTTCAGAGCTAGAAGAGGAAAACAAGAAATTGAAAGCACAACTAGCACAGAGCGAAGAGGTAAGGATGAAAGCTGAAAGTGCAGAAGCAATATCAAGAACACAAGCTGAAGACGCAATCAGAAAATTAAATGAGCGATTAACAACTTTCGAAACACAACCTAGACAGAAAAGAAAGAAGGTTAGACCATGACTGAAGAGAACGAAAAAATCATAATCGATTTACTCCGTGAGATCGTGCAACAAATGAAGGAATTAGACAAAACCTTAGGCTTAATCTATTCGAATCAATAGGCTCAAAACCCATCTTTTTCTATTCGTTTTGTTTTTGATGATTCCTTAACCATTCGTCAACATCTGGGTTATTCGGTTTTCTTGGTTGCTGTGGTGGTGGTTCTGATTGTTGTGTGTCCTCTTCTTGTGGAAATAATTCTTGCCGTCTAGGTTCTGGGTCTTCGTACTTCTGGCATGGATGAAGAGGTTCAGGTTCTTTCTCTTTTGGCGTTTTTGGGTTTAAACTCTGTTGAATGTCAGGGTCATTTTCATTTGTCAAATTGCCCCATCCTTTCTTATTTTCACCCATCGTTGAAGGCTCTGAATTTGAGTCTTTAAACATCTCTCCATACCCCTCTAATTCGGCAAATTTCTTAGAACTTGCGTTCAGGTCACACCCTTGGTTTTTCATCCATTTTTGGCATTCAGCACAACCAAGGTGATTGAACCAATCCGCATTACGGTCTTTTTTCGTTTCAAGTAGCCTAAACTTTATGCAATCAGGGTTTGAAGTTCCATACTTTTCAGATAGTTCTTGAGCACGTTCGCTTTCAAGTTTCTGTTTCTCTTCAATATCTTCTTTTGAGGGTGTATAGACTTTCCCATTTTGGCTATTCGTTTTAGCCTTCTGTTTCTCTCGGTAACGCAAATTTCTTAATTTCCTTTTCATCTTTTGGGTTTCACTCATTTTCTTACACCTTTTTAATCGTCTAAGGGTGGATGCGGTGCTTGCTGTTGTCGTTCTGGTTTCGGTGATTTGCCGAAATAAGTCTTAACTATCGCTTCATCGTGCTCTTTCTTTTCGAATATTTTTCTTTCGTCTCCTATTGCTGAGACATATAAACCACTTTTGCAGAACGGCAAGTTTTCAAGCTCATTATCCATTCTAAACCATCTTCTTATCGTATTTCATGTTTGAGGGGCAAATCGGAACAATCGGAGACTTCTTAAATTCTTGTTTGAACATCTTTCTTACATCACACTCCTTTTAGAATAGCACTCTTCGCATAGACCATTATTTTGTTGCCAAACATTTTTTGAAACCTTTGACTTGCATCTTTCGCATTTGAACATTATCTTTTTTCTTGTTGGATTTTTCTGTGATTCTCGCTGTTCACGCTGAAACTTGGCTTCTTTCGAACGGCAAAATGAGCATAGACCCTCTTGCAAATAACTTGATTTTCTGCCACATTGTTTGCATGTTGTTGGAATTGGCTCTCTTTTCCTTTTGGAATTCCGATGGCATTCTTGAGAACAAAATCGTTGACTTGCTTGTTGTGGAAAATATGGCTTCATACAATTTTTGTTCTCACAAACCCTTTGCGGTTGCTTCATCACCCACGCCATGCGAATTTGTTGCCATGAACCGTAACCTTTCGGTACTGGTTTTGAATCACCAAAAACTTTCTGAATTCGTTTGTCTTCCCTGATTATTTTCGGCAAATGAATTGTTTTTGCCATTTCAATCAATCCATTTCTTAGTTAGCTTCGTTTGCTCACGCTCAATTTTGGCTTCTTTTAGTCGTTTGACTCTGATTCTAGCTTCTTCTTCATTGAATCGGTCTAAACAATGCTTCGAACAAAAAACATGACTCTGAACGAAAAACTTCCATTTGCTTTCTGTAGGAATTCGTGCATGACATGTGAAGCACAGCATTATTCAAAAACACTTTCTGGCAATTTTACGGTTACGGTTTCAAGGATTATTTGCGGTTGTTCGACTTGTGGCAAGTCAAAATCGATTAGAATGGCAAGGCTATTAACTGGAAAGGTGTATCTCTTGCGAACATATTCCTTAGGCTTTTCTGGAGCACCTTTACCTAGAATTATTTTTTGCAGAACTTTGAAAATTGCACCGATACTATGACCGAATCTATATTTTTTAGGCATAACGCACCACTAGCTTGATTTTGTTATTCTTGTCAACCATGAAAGATAAGGTCACAATCTCGGTTTGTCTAGTGCTCAATGCTACACATGCGTCTTGAATTGGCTTTAGGAAATTGTTTAAGTTGCTCTGTATTTGCTCATGGAATGCTAGATTAAGCCTCACTTTTTGCCCGTTCAATTCTGCAATTCTTGCTTTAATAGCTCCGTTCATTTCGGTTTCTAATTCTGTTTTGAATCCCGTGTAACTTTCTTCGATGTGCTGTATCGTTTGTTTCGTTTGGTGCTGTAACTCTTTCATTTGTTGATTTAGTATTTTCTCTTCAGCTATTCGGTTTTCCTTCCATTCTTTAGCAACAACCTTTTTCAACCTTTCACTTGTTTCTTTAGTCCATTCATCGAGCGGTTGACTCTCTTCTGGTTCTTGGTGTTTTTTCGGTTGTTTATTGGTTTCAAATATTTGTCTCATTTCAAGTGCTTTATCCTTACCGAAACTGGCTTCCAGATTTCTTAAATATTGTTCCTGTTCGTAAGAAAGTCCACTATCAACCAATTTCTATCACCTTCTTATGTTTCTTAGCTATTTTCAGATTTGAAACATCGAAGGTTTCATCTGATTTCTTGGCTATTGCCAATTCTGAAACGGGAAATTCATACTTTTTCTTGATCTTTTTCGATTTTTTGTTCAATTATTTCACCTTTTTTGATTGTGTGAAGAGCATGGGTGAAGAGTGTATCGAATGAAGGCTCTCGATAGGAGTTAAGTTATCACCCACGCTCCATCACTGTCATTTATTCGATTTAGGCTTCTTCGTCTTCTGTGACTTTCTCTTCGTCTTGAACGTCTTCGTCTTCGAAGTTTTCGTCTTTTTCTTGGAATGGCGTTTCTGTTGCTTCACGCTTACGCATTTCTGCCTCTTCCCAAGTCGTTATGAAATCAACATACTCCAGCATTTTCGCTCTAATCTCACGGAGCCGACTCAAATTCTCTTCAACTGTTGGAATCATTTTTGATTAATCACCTTCTTTGAAGGTTCTTTAGGTAGTCGAAATGTGCATTCTGAATTACTGCAAACGATAGAACCATCCTCAAGCCAAAGCAAAAAACCGATTCTGCAAATCGGACACGGTGCTTGATTCTTATTCACTATTTAACCTTCTTTCAAGTATTCCGTCATGGATAACAAAAATCGGTGCATTCTTAGGCAGAAATGTATCGTTTGGCAATTTCTTAGCTTTTCCCCTCTTAACCATCTCACTATCGTTGACCGATATTGCCGAGCAACACCCAGAATCAAAATATTTCAAATGAACAGAACCGTTTTTGGTTTTAAACAAAAACCAATATTTACAGCGTTTTTCATCTGGAATCGTCACCGTGAGCACTTGCTCAAACACTACCGTTTCATTTTCTAACCGTTCATTGTTTGAAACCGTTTTTTCAATATAAATCTTCATGGTCATGGTTTTCAGATAACCCATTTCTTCAGGTCTAACGGTAGAAATCAGCTTGTGTTTTGAATCCCTTTTCTCGAAGTAAATTCCCTTTTCGTCTTCGAAAACTTTATCAAAATTAACGGTGTATGACATTATGCTTTCCCCTCTTCACGCTTCGCATTTCTGATTTGCTTCCATGCTTCAAGAATTTTCCCAATATCGCCTTCTTTCGGATCAACTGGCACCAGAAATTGACCTTCTTTCTTCAAAAGCGGTAAGTTTTCAGGTGCGTTTGGATCGAAATAAGCATCTGGAACATTCGGATTTTGCTTTTTCGCTTTCACGTAATTTTGAAGCATAGCATCAAGATATGATTTTGCATTTTGATCGTTTTCCCTTGAAAGTTTCAAAAGTGTCGAAATCATCTCTTTTTCGTTGCTGAATCGGTGTTTATAGAGGTCGTCTTGACCATCAGAACCCATTTGTTGGCTATTTAAAGGAGCCGAGCCTGAAGGTGCTTTAGTTCTTGAAACAGCGACTTCATTGACCAAGTTCGTGACCATCTGGGTTAGTTCTTCTTTTGTTTGTGCTGAAAGCATCCGTTCATCGTGAAACTTTTCCCAAACCTGAATTTTTCGTGTTGCCAGATCAGAATCTGAATTGAATAAAAGCGGTTTATCTTCACCTTGCTTTAGCTTTTCATCCTCTAGCTTTTCATTCTTGATTTTCTCTTTCGCCAAATCTGTAGCTAATTGTTCCATTTGCTTTGAATCGACTGTGATGTGCAACGATTTCGCTTTCTTTTCATCCTCTTCATTTGACATTTTTAATTAACCTCTTTCTTTTCTGTTGTATCAATTAATGCCCCACTTTTGGGGTCACGTTCATAACCGAATGTCTCTTCAATTTCCTTGATAGGCAAACCCAATTGGCTTGAAGTGCCAAAATACAACGGTGACATTCTAATGATAACTTGACTTTTGATTAAATCAGTTGAAACCATAAAGTTGATTCTTCCCGCATGGTTGTCTATTCCGTCAACCATGAGCGATTTTAATTCTTTCGCTATCATGTGCATGATGTCAATCAGATCAATTCCTGTTTTTGCCGATAGTATCCTAAAGATTGTAAGGTCTTCGTCTTGAACACTAATAGTTGTTTTCTTCATATAATTACCTAATTAAGTAATGGTTAAACTCCTATATAAGTCTTATGGGTTTGTGGGTTTGCCTTTCAATTTGCCTTAATAATTAATCAATTGATTAAACATTAGGAATATCACCATTTAGGGAAATAGAACTTGCACAGACGATCAGTTTTAGCCTTCTTATTTAGACACTTCAGCCCACGGTGGGCTAATTTTAATGGGTTTTTTAATCAATAGCTTAATTGGTCAACCCAAAAGAGAGTAGTTACCCAGAAATCCGTAACACTTAAATAGTTGAATCCACTATTGTACTAAGTAACTCTGTTCGATTGGACGGCTCACTTTTTGCCTTGAGCCGTCCTCTACCTTGCATCAATCAAATTGATCAAGTGGCAATCATGTTATATGCATATGCTGTAGCATGTTATGGACTTCCCATCATTTTTAGAGCCAAAACGAAAATCCCCATGCGAGTTTTAAATCTATGGTATTTTCCCATGCTTTTTTCACGTAACTTCACACTGCTCCATGGTAATTTCTGCCATAAAGCTTTAATAAGCGTTTCACCTTATGTTCAACTTGCAAGGTAGAAAAGACAATGAACAATCACCAAATTGAGAAAGAAATCAAACTATCCAAATTGAAGGATAGACTGTATTATGAAGGGTTACAAGTGTATCAGAATATTCAAACACCTTTCCCTGTAACCAATAGGCAGATCATACAAGAATTCATATGTGGAACCTTAGATATTACCGACACTCACACCGTCAACAGTTGGATAAATTACCTTGTAAGTAAAGGCATATTTGAACACAATCCCGACAGCCAAACATCAAGACACGGTTACATAAAACCCTCAAATGATACACGCTACTACATACATTTCGAGAAATGCGCCCCCACACACATAGACGATTACGGTAAGGCTAACGGTAAAGAGCCTCAAGAAGCAAACAAGACCAAACCTTTCTCTCTCAAACAGTCTCCATAATTCCATTTCAACTATTCAATTGAGGAAGAAAGAGACAGCGGAGAGTATTCAATTGAGTAGTAGTAGAGTAGAAGAGTAGAGTAGAATTATAATAGCCAAACCCAAAATAGCTATGTGTGGGTGGGTCATAGAACCAGCCCAACATGGAAGAAACGTAGAAGAAACCTACCGTTAGAAGTCCATCAACTAGAAGAAAGGTAGAAGAAAACAACCGATCCAACACCACCCAGTAGAAGAAACCACGCCAGTAAAACACCATGAAAGACCATCGAAGAACCCTAAAGAGGTAGAAAACTGAGGTCTATAGACGCTTGCGTGTATCATCATCTGAGACGTTATATTATATACATTGGCGTACACTTCTGTACTAGGTCACTAATCAACCAGATAAGCCTAGACTACGGCTCAATTGATGGACTAAACCCATGAATCACCCTCAACTGGAAAGGCTCTTATGTGCCCTCTATGTGCTCTTGGTTCAATGGCAGATCCAACTGCTAGTTGGACTAGCTGTTAATTAATCGGTTGCATTACCTAATCATGAACTACAGTCACCAACAGTTGAACCATCCATACATTGCCACTCCAGAAACAGCACCTAACTATGGTGATTATCATGGGTTCCTTTTATATGAGGTCATGGTAAAGTACCATACCAAATAACCACGATTCTAACCGCATCTGCCAATCAGAGCCTATTCCTTCTAGTTCACGGTTCAACTACTTAATCGATTATCATGGCATGGACTCCATGGTAAAGGTGAACCATAAACAATAACTGTTAGTTGAATCCAGAAGTGCTAGACACTCTTGCAGAACCAGAAACAATCCCAGATATAACACTAATCATTAAAAGAAGCCTAAAAACATGTCCCCTACCTAAATGCACCCTAAAACAATGAGACTGATATGAGTCCCCCATCGATTACATGATAGTATAGTGTGGGAAGTTAGCTCCTAGTGGTTTAGATTTTGTGGTGTGACCTAGATCTAGTGGTCTAGTTGCTGGGTTAGATCTAAATTCCAATCTAGTGTTCGATAGTTTTTGAACCACTAGCTTAACACTTTCTGGTGTACCTTCAAGGGTGGTCTTGCGAGTTGAAAGGTGGATACAGTTGAGGTTCTGAAACGAAATTCGCAAAATGAGATTTGAAAAAATCAATATTCAAGCAAACACAACAAAGTTCTTTTCCGCTGAATTGATGCCATTTTCTATGAAGCCTGAGAAATCTTCTAACCGAATCTTGATATTCCGACACATCTTCTTTTCTTGGAATGTAAAAAAGCCCATTGAACAAAAACATTAGAATATCTACTCCGAACATCACAAAGATTCGATTCTTGATTCTAGTTTCTCCCTCAAGTCTCAATATAGTCTTTGCTTTCTTCCAAAGAAAATCAAGAATCTTTCCACCTATCCATTTAAGCATAATTCCAAAGATTTCATTCTGCCATGAAGCAATGCGAATCGTCTTTGACTTCATTCTTGAACCTTGTTTGTCCTTTATTGCTGTGTCGATTTAAGATTTCTTGCTGAATGTCATTTCCTATTCGTGAGACAGATAGACCAATTCCATAGTTCTCAAAACATCATCTCTTGAGCCAGAAACATACTTTCCAAACCTTTGAAGCATTTCCTGAATCTTCCAGATTTCGATCTTATATGTTTCTTTAGCATAGGGAATAACCGAATCGTCCTCAACATTCCAAACCACTAGGATTTTTCTATAAGGCACTTCTCCGAAAACATCCAAGATTTTCTTCTTAATCGCTTCGTGCTCGAACTTCTCTTTGTTAAAAAAGTCTAATCCTATTCTGTGAGCGGTTCCTATGCGTTTGCCCTTTTTGGTGTAAGTGTCAATCTTAGCTATTTTGAACCCAGATACCGTGACTCTAGCTTCAATATGGAATTTTTCCAGAGTTTTCGGATTTATTGCTAGAAGGTCTATTTCCTTCCCACCTTTGCATCTAATATTTGTCATAGTGAAGCAAAGCAAAACTTCTTGAAAATACTTCTCGATAATGTGAACTTCTGGCTCCATTTTAAAACCTCTACCTTGTCTATTGTTACCGATAGTTTCTATTAAATACACTTTAAACGGTGTTTTGTCCATGCGTAGAACAGTTTAAACGGTATCTTGATATATGCGATTAGGCATGGTGTTTATCAAAAAGGTGACTATGGAAAATGTCAGAAGACGAATATAGAAACGAAGGCTCATTCATGAAAGCTATGGAATACATTACATTGCTCCAAAAGAACGATTTGCTGAGTATTGCGGTTGACAGCTTCCCAATGTTTAAACAGAGCGGACAACATCCTTCTAAAGCCCTATTTAACGTTTTTTGTTCGATGTTTGGCAAAAACTACCGCTAACGACCCAAGCCATTCAGATGGATGGAGAAACTATAAAAACAGACTAGCTCCAAGTCTAGTGAAAGTTGGGTAAGCACTTATGAGATTCGTTGACGCTCACATTCATCTTTCTGACGAAGAATATGGCAAATGCATCGACGAAATCATAACTGATGCCAAGAACGCTAATGTTATTGCTTTGGTTTCAAATTCTATGGACTTGAAAACTAGTCAAGAAAATCTTAGCATTGCGTCACGATATCCAAACCTCGTTTATGCTGCATTAGGGATTCATCCTTGGAACGTACAAGTCTTAACTGAAGAAGAGCTTCAGCGGACATCGGAGCTCATCAAAGAACAAGCACACAATAAGGCACTGGTTGCAGTCGGCGAGATAGGGCTGGATTCCAAGTACATGCCCATCTGGGATAACCAGTTGAAGGTTTTCGATCAAATGCTGCATTTGGCTGAAGAACTTGATTTGCCAGCCATCATTCATTCACGGGGCGCAACTGCACAGATTGTTGACATGCTCCCATCTTATAGAGTTAAGAAAGTTCTGTTGCATTGGTTCAGCAATCCGATAAGTGCACTAGCGAAAGCAGTCGAAAATGGGTATTATATCACAGAAGGCCCCCCAGCGGTCTATTCAAATAGTATTCGTGAAGTCGTCAATAGAGTACCGCTAGCGAATCTTTTGACAGAAACGGATGGACCTGTAAGGTTTTTCAAGTCTCCTTTCGATGGGAAAAGGACTTCACCCAGATATATTCCAATGGTGACAAAAGCCATAGCGGAGATCAAGAAATTAGATGTGGCGGAAGTAGCAGACCAGATAATAACGAATTTTGAAACCTTTTTCAGCACAAAACTGAGTGAAATGAGATAGTCGAATCAGATCATCTTATAGAACGGCTGATTTAAGAACGAGTGTATTTTGCCGCTACTCCAAGTGCTCCGACAACCGCACCCATGATTGACACTAATACAGCCCAATAGAACAAGCCAAAGACTCCGTGCCCAAGGTGGTCGACAAGCATCAACGAGTAGCCTAGAAAGAACACGATTAGACCGAGACTTATTGTCACTTCTGCTCTTGAGGGTGCGGGTTTTGCTCGCTTGACTAAGACAAAACCGAGTGCGTAACCTACGAGTGATGGGATTACGTAGGTGGCGAGTGGGTAATCGAAAAGGACGTTGAGACTCAACAGGTTTGGCCAAAGAATCAAAGATATGATATAAGGTAAGAAGAGCAGAAATAATCCAAGACAGCGTTTGCGTGGCAAACTGCAGAGGAAACCCCAAATCACTGGGCCTAGCCAGAACAGAATAAGAATAATTGTAAGCAATTCCGGAAAAGGAGCCGAAGCAAGATTCGACTGGATCAAACTGATCGTCTCCCCTGATTTTAATGGGTGGAAACCTTCATTTAAAAAACTTGCGCGTACCACAGTGCAACGTTCATTTGAAGACTCAGAAACTGCTTCGACTGAGAAAAGTTAAATTAGTCTTGTTGTTTCTATGATGACCACAGCGCATAATAAGGCGCTAGAAAATGATGACAGAACGAACACAGAGTTCAAAGGAGTTTAGAGTTTGGGAAATGTGCGAACTGACCAAATCAAGCGAACGGCCAGGGAACTTGTCAGACGTTTTCCTGACAAGTTTACTGCCAACTTCGATGAGAATAAGCGCTTGGTCAGCCTGCTTTTAGAAGGAGCCACTACAAAAATTAGAAATCAGATCGCAGGCTATATCACCCGCTATCTCGCAAGTCAAGAAATAGAAGAAGAGACAGAAGAAATAGAAGAGACGCAGGAAGAAGGCGAAAGTAGTTGATGGATGGATACAGAAAAGGCTGGGCGCTTAGGTATTTGCGCGAAGCCAAGGCTGAGCTAGAAGCTGCAAGAAAGATGCCTTACATGGCTCCAAGTCTAGTTCTGGAATCCATCAGGAAGGCTCGAAACGCCATCTACTATAGTCTGGGAGAACCCGCATTCGTAGAAACAGTCATAAGAGAAGCTGCTGAAAAAACTCAAGCACAACCGATAACCGACCCAGTTCTGAAGATCTTGGTAGAAATCGAGGAGATTGTACAGCAGCTCGCCCAGTCAGAAGAGATAGACGGGGAAAAAGCTATGAAACAAGCTGACAGCCTGATACAACTGGCCACAGACATAATTGAAACTCTGACCCAAGAAAAAATAGAAGAATAGGTTTTAGCGTTTCTCGACAGCCTTAGCAATGCGATCTAACGCTTTTTTGATGTTCTCAATAGAGTTAGCAAATGACAATCGTAGATGGTCTTCACCGTATTTTCCAAAGGATGTTCCTGGCAAAACAGCCACACCCGCATTGTAGAGCAGGTGGTCCCCAAGTTTTCTGCAGTCCATCCCTGTACCTTTTATGTTTGGAAACACGTAGAATGCTCCGCGTGGTTTCTTGCATGTTATTCCTTTGATGTCATTTAGTCCAGTAACAATGACTTCTCTGCGTTTCTTGAACTCGGAAACCATTCGTTCAGGTTCGACTTGCGGCCCCTTTAACGCTTCAATACCGGCCATTTGGGTGAAAGTGCAAGTGCAAGAGTTCGTGTTCGTCATCAATCGGGCCACCTTCTGAGCTATGTCTTCCCGCATCACGCCAAAGCCAAGTCTCCAACCCGTCATCGCATACGTCTTTGAGAAGCCGTCCAACAGAATTGTTTTGTCTTTCATTCCGGGCAGCGAGATGAGGCTTTCGTGTTTACCTTCGTACAGTATCCTGCTGTAGATTTCATCTGCAAGCACAAACACGTCATCTCTGCTTGCTATACAATCAGCTATGACCTTCAGATCCTCTTTAGTCAAGATGCCTCCTGTCGGATTCTCTGGATAGTTCAGTATTATCAGTTTGGTCTTTTTGGTTATCTTCGACTTAACGTATTCTGGGTCAAGTCTGAAGTCATTTTCTTCCAACAGTGGTATTGGCACGGGTTTAGCATCAACGAAGTTTATCAATGACTCGTAGATCGGAAAGCCTGGGTTAGGGTATAGAACTTCATCGCCTGGATTTACTAAAGCAAATATGCTGTAAAACATTATGGGTTTGGCGCCTGGCGTCACGACGACTTCGTCTGGCTTAGCATTTATTCCTCTAGTTTTTGAGATGTATTGCGCAATGACTTCTCTGAATTCAGGGATTCCAGCGGAAGGACCGTAATGCGTGTAGCCAGCATTGAGGGCTTTCGTAGCAGCTTCTTTGATGTTTTTTGGAGTGTCGAAGTCTGGTTCGCCAATTTCTAAGTGGACGATGTCTTTTCCTTGCTTCTCTAGAGCTTTCGCTCTTGCAAACACTTCGAAGGCGGTTTCAGTTCCTAGCGTTTCCATTCTTTTAGCGAAGATAGAGTTCACCCGCATCACCTTTGTTTGAAATAGAATTGAGGGTAGAAGAGAATTGGTATTTAACTATTACAGGTCTGTCAGACGTGAATCTATGGTCAGAACAACCTCGAAAGAGGCTTGGTTTTGATTACGTCCGAGTTCACGAGGTTTG
>Ga0315274_10011055_pt1 | contig 12952 bp, 10 predicted proteins | sample YL17G02_20_MG_FD_203700 | JGI IMG/M metagenome (GOLD analysis project Ga0315274, IMG submission 203700) | Sediment microbial communities from Yellowstone Lake, YNP, Wyoming, USA - YL17G02_20 | ecosystem: Environmental > Aquatic > Freshwater > Lake > Sediment | place: USA: Wyoming | collected... | reverse complement strand
CGCGACCAGTCCGACGCCGGCCTTGAAGATAAAACCAAGGGAAATGAAGAGAGGCAGAAGCAAAAGTATCCCCACCATAACGCCATGGCCCATCCTGGCAATCCAGAGTGCCCGGGAGACGCCCAGGCTCGCCGGAAGGGAGAAAAGCCTTTGCTGGCGGTCAAACTCCACGTCCTGGCAGGCGTAGATGATGTCGAACCCCGCCACCCAAAGTATCACCGCCGCCGAGAGAAAAAACGGCGCCAAATCGAGCCGCCCCCTGACCGCTATCCACGCCCCCATCGGAGCGATGGCCAGACAAAGGCCAAGCACGGCATGGGTCAGCCTCGTGTAGCGCTTTGTGTAGGAATAAGACAAAATTATTAACAAAGCCACTGGACTCAAGAGCGCCGTCAGACGGTTCAGGAGCGCCGCCGAGCCCAGAAAAACCACGCTGCCGACGATAACGATGGCCCAGGCCTGGGCCAAAGTAACCTTTCCGGTGGGCAGTTCTCGCTCCCGGGTGCGCGGATTGACCGAATCTTGCTGCCGGTCAACTATCCGGTTGAACGCCATCGCGGCGCTCCTCGCCCCCACCATGGCTCCACATATCAGGCCGAACTGGCGGAGCGATGGCCAGCCCCCCGCCGCAAGAAAGGCCGCCATAATCGCAAAGGGAAAGGCGAAAATCGTGTGCTCGAATTTTATCAGGCTCAGAAGCCGCCTGACCATCGTTCCCAGCGCACAGAGGGGACAGACCGCGGCCATCAGGAAGAACTCGCCCCCCGCCACGGCGGACAGACTTGAACGTCCCAGCCGAGGGAATCACAGATCCTTTGGACGATGAAATCAACCAGACCCCCTACGTCTTTCGGCGAGTGATAAAACGCCGGGGAGGCAGGTAGGATCACCGCTCCGGCCTCGCACAGGGTAAGCATGTTGCGGATGTGGATCTGGCTTAAGGGAGTCTCCCGTAGCACCAGGATGAGAGGACGCCTTTCCTTGAGCGCCACGTCCGCTGCCCTGGTTATCAGCGAATCCGAGTGGCCGGAGGCGATACGTCCCAGCGTTCCAGCACTGCACGGGACGATCACCATCGCCTCCCACCTTGCGGAGCCGCTCGCAATCGGCGAGAGTAGGTCGTGGTTGTCATGGATCGAGATGGGAATCGTCGGCGCGGGTGGTTCGACTTTGCTCACCACCCCGAGTGCACCGAGGGGCAGCAATTCTTCCGGCTTCTTGATACCCAACTCCTGGGCGATCACCTGCTTGCCCACGTCGGATACGATCAGGTTCACCTTCGAGCAGTGAGGCTCCCGCGCCACCTCGAGGAACCTCCTCGCATAGACGGAGCCGCTCGCGCCGGTCACGGCAACTACCAGTTCCATCTCAAGCCTCCCTCCAGCCCACATGAATGGCAACGATGCCCCCGCTCAGGATGCGGTAGGTGACATTTTGAAACCCAACCTCTTCCATGATCCCTGCCAGCCGTTCGGGAGTAGGAAAGGAATTGACCGAATCACGGAGGTATGAATACGCGCCTTTGACGCCCGAGACCTTCTCCCCCAGGAAGGGAAGGATGCGGCCCAAATACAGCCCGTAGAACAAGGCAACCGACCCCGGCCTCGGCGCCGAGAACTCCAGCAGCAGCACGGCGCCCGTCGGCTTCAGAATCCGACGGATCTCGCAAAGCCCGGTCTTCAGGTCAGTCAAGTTCCTTATTCCGAAGCCAACGGCCACCAGGTCGAACGAACCGGCCTTGACCGGCAAGGAGAGCGCGTCCGCGCAGATGAAGGAGACGGAAGGCGCGCTCTCGCGGGCGAGCGAGAGCATCTCCAGGCAGAAATCCGCCCCGATGACCCGGCTCCCAGGAAAGCGCCGCCGGAATTCCGCCGCCAGTTTGCCCGTTCCGCTGCAGAGATCGAGGATGAGAGCCTCTGCCGGCAATCTCACCGAGGCGGCGCTGCGCCTTCGCCAACGGCTGTCCGTGCCCATGCTCAGCAGCGTATTCACCAAGTCGTAACGCCGCGCAACGGAGGCAAACATCTTCCTGATGGCCTCCGCTATTTTATTGCTCAAGGGCTGGCTTTGGCTCCGCATCGCGGCTCAGATACCATATTCTTGCCAGCGGGAGTTGACCAGGTCCACAATCTCCTGGGACATCTTTGTCTCCGCTGGCCAGGGACGCGGATGACCCTCCTCCGGAAGTTTCCTGGTGGCATCAATCCCCATCTTGGAGCCGAAGTTGGGTTGCGCGGAGGCATGGTTGAGCACGTCCACCGGCCCCTCGGTGAAGACGACGTCGCGCTTGGGGTCTATGTTGTTGCCAAGTCGCCAGAGCACCTCGCTCATGTCGTGGACGTTCACCTCTTCGTCCACCACTACAACTATCTTGGTGAACGTCATCTGACCCAGCCCCCACACGGCGTTCATCACCTTCCTGGCCTGCCCCGGATAGGACTTGGCAATGGAGACGATGGCTAAATTGTGAAATACGCCCTCCACCGGTAGGGCGATGTCAACTATTTCCGGAACCTGCATCCTGATCAAAGGCAGGAAGATGCGCTCCGTGGCCTTCGCCATGTAGCAGTCCTCCATCGGAGGCCGGCCAACCACGGTTGCCGGGTAGATGGCGTCGGCGCGATGGGAAATGCAGGTGACGTGGAAGACCGGATAACTGTCCGCCGGAGAATAGTAGCCGGTATGGTCGCCGAAGGGACCTTCCAGCCGGGTCTCGTTCGGCTCCACGTAACCCTCAATCACTATCTCCGCCTGGGCCGGAACTTCGAGCGGTATGGTCTCGCACTTAACTATCTCCACCGGCTCCCGCCTCAAGAACCCGGCGAAGACCAATTCATCAAACCACGGAGGCAACGGAGCCGAGCCAGCGTAAATGGTGGCCGGGTCCCCTCCCAGCGCAACCGCCACCGGCATCCTCTTCCCAAGTTGGCGCCAGCGACGATGATGCTCCGCCCCTCCCTTGTGCAAGTGCCAATGCATGCCGGTCGTCTTGCCGTCATATACGTGCATCCGGTAGATGCCCACGTTCCTCGCGCCGGTCTCCGGATCCTGCGTGAACACCAACGGCAGGGTGATGAACCTGCCCCCGTCCCCGGGCCAGCACTTCAGAATCGGCAGGGCGTCCAGCGAGGGATCCTTCTCCACGACTTCCTTGCAAGGCCCCTTCCTGACGCTCTTCGGCACATAAGAGGCAAGTTCCCCCAGTTTCGGAAGCATCGCCAACTTCTCCCCCAGGCTGCGCGGCGGTTGAAGTTGCAGAAGTTCCTCGATTCGCTCCGCAATCTCGCTGACCTCTGCCACTCCGAGCGCCATCGCCATCCGACGCTCCGAGCCGAACGCATTCATCAAGACGGGGAAAGCGCTTCCCTTCGGCTTCTCAAAGAGGAGTGCGGGGCCGCCTTTCTTACAGACCCGGTCGGTTATCTCGGTGATCTCCAGGCAGGGGTCAACCTCCGCCGTCACCCGCTTAAGTTCGCCTTGCTTCTCAAGAGCGGCGATGAACTCGCGCAAATCCTTACAGGCCATGCGCCAATTATATCCGATGCTGGCCCGCGTTGGAAGGATGCGCCCTCTGGCGCCACCTGTAATCGCCTTCCACGCTGACAGCCCGCCCCTCGCAAAACCAGCAACGACCGCTCCAACACGGGCGGGATAGATGCTGCCCTCACCCGAAAACCCGCGAAGAATCCCCTGGGGGGATGTAGGGCAGTCCGTCCAGGCTTGGACGGACTCCCGAAACGCCGGCGGGGATTGGTAGGGGCGTCCGTCCGGGCCTGGACGGACGCCCGAAGATCTTGACACCACTGGCCGGCAACCCCATTATTTAAGTCTGCGCAACCACCCGACAGGACTCGCCTGGCATCATTGTTGGTGGCTGCCCCGATGAACACAAAGGAGGTCAAGAAAGATGGAAGAACCTATCATCGGCCCTGAACTAGGACGAAAAATCGCCGACTTGCAGGTGGCTGCGGGAGAAATCGCCATCTGGTGGCTCGGCCAGAGCTCAACTGCCCTCAAGGGCAGCGACGGCAAGATTCTCATGGTTGACCCCTACTTCCCCACCGACAGGCCACCGGACCAGTTCATCTTCCCGCACCCGCCCCTGCGCGGCCCTGATTTAGCCGCCGACTTCGTCTTCTGCACCCACGACCATCGCGATCACACCGACCCGGAATATCTCCTCTCCCTTCTAACCCATCACCAGAAAACCAGGCTCTTCCTCACGCAAGAAGGCGCGGAGAGACTGCGAGCGGCTGGAGCGCCAGACGACAGGATCCAAGTCGTCAAGGAAAACGACTCGGTTGTCATTGGCCGGGTGCAGGTCACGGCCCTCGCCAGCAAGACCGCGGAGGCGTCCAACACAACCCACCTGGGCTACGTCTTCAAATTTGACGCCGGCAAACTGTGGCATAGCGGCGACATGATGCGCGGCATCACCTCCATCCCTCAACTCATGGACCCCATCATCGCCCAGCGGCCCGACGTTGCTCTGCTCACAACCACCCCCGACCAGGGCGGCGAAATGGAGTTCCCACCCTTCTCCGAGGCCGCAGACCTCGCCCGCAGAATCGGAGCCCGCGTCGCGATTCCCTGGCACTACCGATGCTTCGTCAAGCGCGACTTCGACCCACAGGGCTTTGTCGCCCAATTCCGCCCCGGCGAGGCCACCAAGCCAGTCGTGATCGAGTTCTGCGGCTACTACATCTATCGCCGCTGAGCAAAGGCGGACACCCTGCGTCGCTTTGCCACCTTTGCCCCATCTGATAAAATGCCTCCGAGGTGAAACAATGACCGCCAGAGAGAGATTCCATCAAACGATGAAGTTTGGCCAGCCGGACAGGATTACCTTCTCCGAATGGCTTGGCTACTGGTCCCTGACCATCGAGAGATGGCGTAAGGAGGGCATGCCGGGCGATGCGCCCACCGAGACCATCTTCGGCTTCGACCGTAAGCGGAGCGTTCAGGTGGGACTGGGCATCGCCCCGGGCTGGGATGAGGAGATCCTTTCCGAGGATGCGAAGACGGAGACGGTGCGAGGCGGAGACGGCGTCATCTACCGCAGGTTCAAGGACGCCACCCACTCCATCCCCCAATACATCAGGTTCCCGGTTGAGACCAGGGACGATTGGGAGCAGTTCAAGAAGCGTCTGAACCCCAAGTCCCCTTGTCGCTATCCACTTTTCTTCGATGACGACGTCAGGGTCTTTCAAGGCCGCGAATATCCCATCTCCATCAGCGCCGGCAGCCTTTTTGGCTGGATCAGGAACTGGATGGGGCTCGAGGGAGCATCCATCGCGCTCATGACGGATAAGGCCTGGGTCCAGGAGATGATGGAATACATCGCTGACTTCGTCATCGAAGCGATAACCCCCGCGCTCGAGCAGATACCGGATATAGACTTCGCCTGCTTCTGGGAGGATATGGCCTACAACAAGGGAAGCCTCATCGCCCCCAAATACGTCAAGGAACTCATGCTCCCCCAATACAAGCGCATAACCGCGCTCCTCCGCAAGCACGGCATCGAGATCATCCTCCTCGACTGCGACGGCAACCACGACGAATTGACCCCCCTCTGGCTCGAAGGCGGCATCACCGGCGTTTACCCCCTCGAAATCGCCGCTCATGAAGACCCCGTAGCCCTCAGGAAGAAATACGGCAAGGATCTGCAGATGATCGGTGGGGTGGATAAACGGCTCCTCTCCAAGAGCAAGGAGGCCATCAAGCAAGAGGTCATGTCGAAGATCCCCTGGCTGATCGAGCAAGGCGGCTTCATCCCCTCCGTTGACCATGCCGTCCCCGCCGACGTCCCCTACGAAAACTACTGCTACTACATGGGGCTGCTGAAAAACGTAGCAGGCATCGCCTAGAGTCTGCGCTGCGTTTGCCTCTGAGGGCTCTGGTAGGGGCATCCGCCCAAGCCTGGGCGGACTGTGCCCCTACATCCTCTCCACCGTCTCTATTCCCTGGGGGCGGGATTCATTCCCGCCCTCTTCGGCAGTCCGTCCAAGCCGCCTTCGGCGCCATAGCCTTCGGCGGCGAGCGCCTGGACGGACTCCCCCACACTACCCCCGGGATTGCGTCCCGATGTTCTCGTAGGGGCGGGTTTCAAACCCGCCCGTCTCTCTTGCCCTTTCCGGTCACTGGTCACCGGCCACTGCCCCTACATCCTCTCCACCGTCTCTATCCCCAAAAGTCCTAGGCCGTTCTTGAGGACGGTGGCCACACACTGGACGAGGAAAAGCCGCGCCGCCCGCAACTTCTCCTCGGCTTGCCGAACCGGACAGGTGTGGTAGAACTGGCTGAAGTTCTGTGCCAGCGACAGCAGATACCGGGCGAGGAAACTGGGTTTGTAGGCCTGCGCCGCGGCAACGACCACCTCCGGATAGCGCGCCAGTTGGGAGATCAGAATCCGCTCCTCCCGCTCCCGGAAAAGAGCAAAGTCCGGTTCCCGCAGTCCGGGGGCTGCAGCCGTTGTGGTGCAGGCTTCCAGCCTGCCCTTCCCCGGTTCCCGCAGTCTGGAGTCTGTAGTCCGGAGCCCGGAGTCCGGAGTCTGGAGTCCGCAGTCCGCCTTGCGAAGTATGCCGCAGATGCGGACGTAGGCGTAGTGAACGTAGGGCCCGGTGTCGCCCTCGGTATTGAGGATGTCGTCCCAGTCAAAGTCCACGTCTTGAATCCGGTCATTCTTCAGATCGGCGAAGAAAAGCGCCCCCACCGCCAGCCGCCGCGCGATCTCATCCTTGTTGGGGGCATCCGGGCTTTTCTCCTCCACCATCTTGCGCGTCCGAACGAAAGCCTCCCGATAAACGTCCTCCAGCAGCACCAGCGTGCCGGCGCGGGTGGACATCTTCTCCGCCCCGAAACGAATCTGCCCGAAGGGAACGTGAACACAACCCTTGACCCACTCGTGGCCCATCAGTTCGAGGATCTTGAAAACCTGCTGAAAGTGAAGCGCCTGGGGCGATCCCACCACGTAGAGCATCCTGTCGAAGTTGAACTCTTTCTTCCGGTAGAGCGCAGCGGCCAGATCCCTGCTCGCATAGAGGGTGGTGCCATCACTCTTGCGAAGCAGACAGAGGGGCAGCCCGTAGGGGGAGAGGTCACACACTAATGCTTCGTCGTCTTCCTTCGCCAGCCCCAGTTCCTGCAGTTGATTGAGCACCGGCAGGGTGAGAGGTTCATAGAAACTCTCGCCGAGGTAATGGTCGAACCTCACCCCCAAAGTCCCATAGACTTCATGCAACTTTCCAACCGATAGTTGCACGAACCTCTCCCACAACGAGAGCGCCTCCGCCTCCCTCTCCTCCAGACGGCGAAACCAGTCTCGCGCTTCCTCCTCCAGGGCTTCATCTACCGGCGCCTCGCGATGAAAACGCACGTATAGTTCGTAAAGGTGGGCGATGGCGTCCTCCTTCAGCGCCTCCTCCGAACCCCACCGCTTGAAGGCAGTGATGACCACCCCGAACTGCGTTCCCCAGTCGCCCAGGTGGTTTATCCGCACCACCCGATAGCCCAGTTTCGCAAGCAGCAAGGCCAGCGAATTGCCGATTACCGTTGAGCGCAGATGACCTATCCCCAGCGGCTTCGCTATGTTGGGAGAGGAAAAATCAACCACCACGCATTCCCCCCTCCCCTCCTCGGAACTCCCGAATTCATCCCCTTCCTGCCCGATGCTGCCAAGGGTGAGCCGAGCCAACTCCTCCTTGTTAAAGAAGAAGTTCAGGTATGATCCTGCCGCCTCGACCTTGGCCAGCAAGCGAGAGGGACCAATCTCCTGGCTCAGCCTTCCGGCAATGGCTTGAGGTGCCTCCTTCAACGGCCGGGCGAGGGTGAAACAGGGGAAGGCGCAGTCCCCCATCTCCGGCTCGGGCGGGTCAGTCAGGAGCGCGCGAATCTCCTCCGCCGGGAGCGGCACCACCGAGGCCAGCCTCTCCACCATCTCATCATAGAATGGTTCCAAGGGACGCAGCGTGCCCATATCGGTATCAAGTTCCCCGCAGTCGCATAAGACAGCCCCGGATCATAGTGGGAGGCTCGCAGATTATGCCCTTCGCCCCATCGGATCCGAGACTAACAGGAGTATATGAGAGCAAAAGCAAAAGCGTCAAAAAAGCATGGCGAGTTACCTGGCGGATGATCCTTCGCGCGCGTATGACTCCGCCTGCAACTGTCTCGCCAAGTTACTTCTTCATGCTCAGGAAGGCGGCCACCACTTTTGGGTCGAATTGGATGCCTCTGAACTTCTCCAATTCCCCTCTCGCCACGTCCTCCGGCAGCGGGTCCCGGTAAGGACGGGAGGAGGTCATAGCATCGTAGGAGTCGGCTACTGTGAGTATCCGCGCAAATAGCGGGATTGATTCCCCGGCCAGCCCTGACGGCAGGCCCCTCCCGTCATACCTCTCATGGTGGTGCTTGACTGCATCAAGGATCTCCCTGTCTGTCGTGATAATCGAGAGAATCCTTTCGCCGGTGGTGGGGTGAGTCATCACGTGGGCGTACTCCTCCTCCGTCAGTTTCTCCGGCTTGTTAAGCACCGCCTCTCGCACGCCGACCTTGCCTATGTCATGCACTGCACCGGCGAGATGAAGCCGCTCCACAGACTCTCCCTTGATCCCGATGACCTTCAGGATGCTGCTCGCCATCTCCGCCACCCGCTCTGAATGGCCCCCGGTGTAGGGATCCTTCGCCTCCAACGTCTGGGCGAGAGCCTGGATCGAATTCATAAAAAGCTTCCTTAGTTCCTCTGCCTGCAGGTTCACCTTCTGCTCAAGGCTGAGTTGGTATTCCCGCAACTCTCGCCTCATCTTCCTCGCTTCCAGCGCCCGCCCGGCACTGATGATCACGTCGTCCAGCTGCAGCGGCTTGGTCACATAGTCATACGCCCCTGCCCTCATCGCCGCCATTGCCGTGATGGCGTCCGGTACTGCGGTAGCCATGACCACGGGTATCTCAGGCCACCTCTCCCTTATCAACTTGAGCAGATCGAGGCCGGAAAGCCCAGGCATCATTATGTCACTGATCACCAGATCAAACTCCTCATCTGCCAAGAGCTCCAGGGCCGTCGAGCCAAGTCCCGCCCCCTCGCACTCGTAACCTTCCCCTTGAAGGGCCTGAATCAGCAGTCCCCGCAGTAGTTCCTCGTCCTCAACCACTAAGATTCTAGGCATGGGATACCCTCATTTCGATCTGCACAGTCTCGCTCACGATGGCCTCTTCCCTCACATCCCGGTAACCTCACCTGCGTGCCGCAACATGAGTCGAGGAAAGCCGGCTGTAGGGCATGGGATCAGGCGCAGCAAGGAGAAGTTGAGGATGCATTTCGAATTCCGCTTGAACGTTGGTAAGTTGATGTAGTCTGCCATCATGTCAACGGTGGATCGCAATGGATGGTTCACCGCACTCTCCATCTTCCCCCCGCAGTGCTTCCCAGCCGTTAGAGCCGTTCCGTCCACTGTCCACCGACCACCTTTTCCTGCCTTTCCAACGGCTTCCGCTTCCCACCGTTCGGTTGCAGACTCTCGACTCTGGACTCTCGACTCCTAGACTCTTGCTGTCCACCGATCACTGGCCACTGATCACCGCCCTTACCGGCCACAGGCCAGGAAGGCGCAGCCAAACCCGGACTCCCCACCACCGAGGAGGCAGCCACCCCAGCCGCCTCTTCCAAGGGCGCCCAGCTCTATGCCGCCAATAACTGCTCCTCTTGCCACCAATTCAAGGGGGCAGGCGGAGCCGTCGGCCCCGCCCTCGACAACGTCGGAACCAGGCGAGACACCCGGGGGATGATAGACCACTTCAGGGACCCCCAGGCCTTGGTCAAGGGCTCTACCATGCCGAAGTATGACCTGCCGGAGGAACAGCTCCGCGCCCTCGCCGAATATCTGAAGCAGCAATAGTAGGGGCAGCCCCCTGTGGCTGCCCTGTTTTCTGCGCCCCTGTGCGGACAGCCCCCCGTGGCTGTCCTCTTCCCCGTTCCCCGAAACAGCCCCCCGGAAAAAAAATCCCAAAATTTTCCCCCAAACCGGTATCAAAACTGCCCTTCGGCCCCATCTTTATATAGAGGACCCTCAAAAAAACGGCCCTTGGGCCTTCGAGTCTTCAAGCCAAGGCCACCCCGCAGAGTCCATCTCGCTCATCCTGTCTTCGGCGTTTCCCGAGCCTCTTGGATTCCTGGACTCTCGACTCTAGACTTACGTCGTCGGAACCAGAAAAGTGCCCTTGGGCACGGAATGTTCGGATAACCAGGTAAGTCCAGCCCGCGTCAGTTCGACATTGCCGCTAGCCAACAAGTCCAGGACAAATCGGCGTGCCTCGTTCCAGTCTTTTTCCCCATTCAGCGCATCCACAAGCACACTTTCCGAGCCACCTGGTTGCCAGCGGATAAACAGCGCGCGGGCCTGACCCACGAGAGCCAGGTCATCTCCTTTGAAGACCGCCTCCAGAGATTCGAAGGCGCGGGGATCGTTTATTCCCGCCAGAGCATCGGCGGCCGAGTAGCGCACATGCGCATCATCATCCTTCAGCGCGGCAATCAAAGGTTCAACGCCGCGTGGGTTCCTGATGGATCCAAGCGCGGCTGCCGCGTCTCTGCGCGTATACCACTCCTTTTCCTTCAGGCCGGCAAGGAGGAGACCGATAGCTTTAGCATCTCCTTTTCTCGCTAGAGCGCAGGCTGCCAGAACTCGGACATCGCTGTCTGTGTCCGAGAGAGCAACTGCAAAGGCTTCCCCTGCCCCCGGATCGTCCCTGGCGAGCAGGCCCGCGGCTGCACGGATACGAACACTCGCGTTTGAGTCCTTGAGGGCAGCGATCAAGGCCTCCCCAGCCCGCGGGTCCTTTATGTCCTTCAGCGCCTTGGCGGCGTAGAGGCGTATCTCCGAGTTCTTGTTGGTCTTGACTGCGGCAGTCAAAGCATCCACAGCAGGGGCACCGATCATGGAGAGCGCCATCGCGGCGGGCGGCGGCCTGAGTTCCCTGTCATACAAGAGACGAATCAGCGGCTCGATCGCTCGGGGATCTCCTATCTTTCCCAGCGCGATCTCCAATGCCACCCGTATGGCTGGCTTCTCCTCCTTCAAGTTCTCAATCAAGGGTTCCACCGCACGGGTGTCCCTTATCTCTCCAAGGGCTCTTGCCGCCGCACTCTGAGTGGCCGTGTCCTTCTGCGCCAGCCCAGCGATCAAGGGCTCGACGGCCCGCGGGTCCTTGATTGCGCCCAAGGCGTCGGCAGCGGACGAACGGACGTCGGCGCTCGAGTCCTTTAGGGCCCCGATGAGTGGCTCAACGGCTCTTGCGTCCTTGATTGCCCCCAGGGCGTCGGCGGCTGTCGAACGGACGCTCTTGTCCTTGTCCTTGAGCGCACCGATCAAGGACTCCACGGCCTCAGACTCCTCCAGATAACCCAGCGCCGACGCCGCAGCGGATCGCACGTTGACGTCATTGGACGTTAGGGCCGGGATCAGCCGGTCGCGGGGGTTGGCATCCTTCATTCCGATAATGGCGCCTATGGCAGCCGCTCGGACGTTTCCTTCCTTGTCCGCCAGGAGTGCCATCAGAGGATCAAGGGCCTCGGCATCCTTAATTTCGCCGAGCGCCTGAGCCGCACCGCGCCTGACGTTACCATCCTTGTGTTTGAGAGCGACGATCAGAGAGGCAACCGCCGGCGAGCCAACGGTTCCGAGCGCCCCCACGGCCTCAAATCGCACATAAGAGTTCTTCTGGCTGAGGACCGCGACCAGAGGCTCAATGGCCCGAGCGTCCTTTGTCTCTCCCAGCGCCCAGGCCGCCTGCAACTGAACCTGCCAACTCTTGTCCTTGAGGGCGGCTATCAAGGGTTCGAGGGCGCGAGCATCCCCGATGCGTCCGAGGGCGTGGGCCGCGCCCGCGCGGACAAGTTCCTTCTCATCCTTCAGAGCGGTCAGCAGGGGTGGAACCGCGCGGGCGTCCTTCAACTTCGCCAGCGCATCTGCCGCCAGGAACCGGACGAGCCAGTCCTCATCCTTCAGCAACGGGATCAAGGGCCGGACGGCGCCTGCATCCCCTATCTGGCCCAGCCCCCAGGCTGCTCCCCACCGCACTTCTGGGTCGTTGTCCTTGAGGGCGGAAAGCAAGGGTTCGAGGGCACGGCCATCCTTCAGCCCTCCCAATGCCATCGTCGCTGCCCAGCGGACACCTGCATCATCATCCTTGAGGATGGGAATGAGAGCCTCGGTAGCACGCGGATCGTTCGTCCCCCCGAGCCCCCAGGCTGCCTGCTGGCGGACGCTTGGCTCGCCATCCTTAAGCGCGGCAATCAGGGGCTCCACGGCACGCGCGTCCTTTGTCTGCCCCAACAACTGCGCCGCCTCCGCTCGGCCGCTGGCGTCTCCTTGTGTCAGTTGCAGAATCAGCCCATCTATGTCGGCAGGTTCCGATCGCGCCGCAGTTTCGACGCACAACGAGAGACAAAGAGCGATCACCAGGACGGCCCTAACTGCTAATGGGTTGACTTTGTGTTGGATCACGGCTTGCACCTCCAATTGTGCCCGGCAAGACTTCGACCGATCCGCCGCGGCGGACTCCCCCCAGCCCCTAACGTTACCGTCACGCTTGCTTCGATGCGGACCGGATGGCAGGCCAGCGCTGGCGGCCCGCTCAAGCCTGCGGCAAGAGCGAAGGGAAGAGTCCCTTGTCATCTTTGCGCTCCGGTCAAACCCTCCCTTGACCGCGACCATGGTGCTTCGCCCCGCTGGGATTGTCAAGGCGCTTCCAGGCAAACTTGTGCTGCCCTTGTTCGGGCGGACACGGAGGTCCGCCCCTACAGTACCCCTTAGGATTTCTTGGCTTTTCTGTGTAGCGGAGGAGCTTGTGTCCTCCCTTCTTTGGTCTGGAAGTTGCCCTAGGCTCCCAGAGTCTAGACCCCGAATTGCCTCATAATAGAAATATCTGAAATAGATATCGTTGCCTCAAAAAGAAA
>Ga0315274_10011051_pt1 | contig 12955 bp, 12 predicted proteins | sample YL17G02_20_MG_FD_203700 | JGI IMG/M metagenome (GOLD analysis project Ga0315274, IMG submission 203700) | Sediment microbial communities from Yellowstone Lake, YNP, Wyoming, USA - YL17G02_20 | ecosystem: Environmental > Aquatic > Freshwater > Lake > Sediment | place: USA: Wyoming | collected... | reverse complement strand
AAGAGCAAAGTTGCTCGATTGAATCCCCATAGCTACCGGACCGCGGCTAAGTTCAACCGATTGTATCCGGAATTCGTTTCACTTCACTCCGTATACAATCTTTATCGTTCGATGGAAAATAATGATTAGATTTTGGATTGTAGATTGCGGATTGCGGATTGAAAAATCCGTACAATTGTGGAGAATCCATTGAGCGGTTTTAAGACACTTGTCTATGAAAAGAACGAGAGCATTGCTTACGTAACTCTTAATCGGCCTCAGGCTCTGAACGTCTACAATATTCAGATGCGTGACGACCTTTATGAGGTGCTTGGGGCTATCAAAGATGATCCTGACGTAAGGGTTGCGATTTTCAAAGGGGCTGGAGACAAGGCTTTTTGCGCGGGAGCGGATCTGAGCGAATTTCTAACGGCTCCATCTCCTATTGTTGCCCGACAGGTGCGCTTCAAACGAGATGTATGGGGACTTTTTTTGAGCATTCCCCAACCCCTTATCGCTGCTGTACATGGATTTGTGTTGGGTTCAGGTATTGAAATTGCGCTCTGTTGTGATATTCGAATAGCCTCAGAAGATGCAAGGTTCGGTTTACCGGAGGTTGGGTTGGGGATTATCCCCGCTGCAGGAGGAACACAGACCCTTCCACGAATCGTTGGAAGGGCCAAAGCTCTTGAGATGTTACTGACCAACCGATGGATAGATGGGGAGGAAGCTTACAGGGTCGGACTCGTCAATCGCGTAGTGCCGAGAAGCAAACTTTTGGAAACTGCTGAAGAGATGGCAAGAAAAATTGCATCCCATGATCCCATAGCAGTGAGAAATGCCAAACAGGCTGTCGTAAGAGGCATGGATTTACCCTTAGTAGAAGGTCTGGATTTGGAAAAGCGACTTTCATCGGAACTGAGGTTGGTAGCCGGTCAGAGGATTGATATTGAAGAGGGTAAAAAATGAACACCACGGATTTTTTGAGCATTGCCAATGCCATCTGTCCTGATAGGGATTGCATTGTTTTTGAAGGAAAGAAATGGACCTATGCGCGAATCAATGAGCGGGTCAACCAATTGGTCAATGTTTTGTCTAAATTAGGCGTTGAAAAAAGCGATCGAATTGGCATGCTCCATGTCAATTGTAATCAGTATATTGAAACCTATTATGCAGCAGCCAAGTTAGGTGCCATCTTTGTGCCTCTGAATTTCAGGGCCAAGGCAGATGAATTAGCCTACATGATTGGTAATGCAGAGGTGAAAGTCCTCTTTGTGGGGAGCAGGTATCTGGATATTGTCAATGCGATACTGCCCCAGTTACCAACAGTGAAGGAATGTATCTCCATAGAGGGTGGAGCAAAACTAACCTATGAAGATTTAATCCATTCTGCTCCACCGGATGAGATGTTCACTGACATTGGAGATGATGACATTACGATTCTCATGTATACATCAGGCACAACGGGAAGGCCTAAGGGGGTACCTTTAAGACACAATGCCTTCGTGACCTATGTCCTCGATAATGTAGATCCTGCAAGTCCAGAGATAGAGGAAAAGAACTTGCTCACTGTCCCTCTTTATCATGTGGCTGGGATACAGGCAATGCTGGCTGCCATCTATGGAGGCCGGACCTTAGTCTTGTTGAGGCAGTTTGAGGTGAAGGAGTGGATGGAGACGATTCAGCGGGAGCAGGCGACCCGGGCAATGTTGGTCCCAACGATGTTGAAGAGAGTCATCGATGATCCTGATTTTATTAAATATAACCTCTCGAGTTTGAAGGTTATCACCTATGGGGCAGCTCCCATGCCCCTTGAAGTGATCAGTAAAGCTATTCAAGTGATGCCATGGGCGAGGTTTATCAATGCCTTTGGTCAGACAGAGACAGCCTCCACCATCACAACCTTAGGGCCTGAAGATCATATCATTGAAGGAACAGAAGAGGAACGGCAGAAAAAACTGAAAAGGCTCACTTCCTCAATCGGCAGGCCTCTGCCTGATGTGGAGGTGAAGATTGTGGATGAGGAAGGAAACACATTACCCTTTTTACAAGTAGGGGAGATATTGGCCAGGGGACCTCGAGTCATGACAGGTTATTGGAAGGATGAGCAAAAGACGCAGCAGGTCATTACGAGTGATGGGTGGTTGCGTACAAGCGATATGGGATATATGGATGAGGAGGGTTATATTTATTTGACCGGTCGTGCAGATGACATGATTATCAGAGGCGGCGAAAATATCTCACCAGAAGAGGTTGAGGATGTGCTCCATTCCCATCCGAAGATTGAAGAAGCGGCAGTCATTGGGGTTTCAGATCCCGAGTGGGGGCAAGAACCACGGGCTGTAGTTGTTTTGAAAAAAGGTGAAAAGGCTACTTTGGAAGAGATTATTGAGTATTGTCGATCGAAACTTGCTGGGTTTAAAAGACCCAGATCTGTGGTCTTTATTGAAGCCTTACCTCGCAGTGCAATGGGTAAAGTTTTAAGGAAGAAGCTTCGGGAGCAATATGGGCAACCTTAATTTCTAAGGAGGAGAGAAGATGGCAAATCAGGTAGGCAAGAGATATGTTTGTAAAAAGTGCGGGGCAGAGTTCATCGTTACCCGGGGTGGTAATGGGACAATTCACTGTTGTGGTCAACCCGTGGAATTGAAGAAGTAGGAGGGAGCAAGCCATGAGTCAACTTGGGAAGAGGTATCGGTGTTCAGTCTGTGGGACTGAGATACTTTGTACGAAAGCCGGTGAAGGAAAACCAGTATGTTGTGATAAGGAGATGGAAGTCCAAGAACCCAAACCTTTACCTTCGTCTGATTAATACAAGGATTAATTTTTATATAGCACCAAAAAATAAGGTATCGGACCAAACTTTTCGGGAGTATTTTATCCTTAGAACCCGAACCCATTTTTATTTGAACCCTATCCTATAATAGACTCATCATAATATTCAAATCAATCCAGAGCAGAGAATGCGTCCAACCTTTACAAACCATATTAACATTTAGAAACAAACAATGATTGAAGAAATTGTTTCAAATATATATAAAATCGAAATTCCTCTTCCAAATAATCCATTAAAGTTTATCAATTCTTATCTGATAAAGGCCCCAAAGAGAAATTTGATAATAGATACTGGGATGAATCGGGAAGAGTGTTTGAATGTAATGACAGCGGGTTTGAGGAAACTTGAAGTGGATTTAACGGAGACAGATTTTTTTATTACCCATTTCCATGTAGATCATTTTGGACTCGTTTCAGAACTATTATCAAATAATTCGATTATATACTTCAACAGACCAGAGGCTGATAGGCTTGAAAAAATTAGATTCGGTACAGTTTGGGCGGATATGATTAACTTTACCCGTTTAAACGGTTTTCCTGAAAATGAGCTTCAAGAACTTCTTCATAGTGATCCCGCTCATAAAGATTTTAGATTAAGGATAAACATGCCATTTAAGTTTTTGGGAGATGAAGATACCCTTAATGTTGGGGACTACTTATTTAAATGTGTAGAGACACCCGGCCACAGTAAAGGTCATATGTGTCTTTACGAATCTAATAAAAAGATTTTTTTCGCTGGAGATCACATTCTGAGCGACATAACTCCTAATATCTTATTGATGTCTAATGAAGAGAATCCTCTAAAGGATTATATGGCAAGCCTAGATAAGGTCTATCCATTAGATATTGAGCTTGTATTGCCTGGCCATGGGAGTATTTTTAAAAACTGTAAAGAAAGAATTAATGGATTGAAACAGCATCACCAGAAAAGGACAGACGAGGTTACCTCAATTCTAAAAAAAGGTAGCAAGGATGCTTATCAAGTAGCATCACAGATGAGCTGGGACATTCCTTATGACTCTTGGGATCTATATCCAGCTTTGCAAAAATGGTTTGCTATCGGGGAGGCGATGGCTCATCTTAAATACCTTGAGGATATGGATGTGATTCTTAAGGAAATTCGGGAGCAGAAAATCATATATTCATTGAAATACTAAAGAACCTCAAAATTATTGTTGGTCATGGTAATTATGGAGAAAAATTTTGGAGTCTAAAGTCGCTTGTAACTTTGGATGATGTACTAAATGAAAAAATCAGACGGATATCTGAATTCTGTTCATCTGATGATATAAGAATTGACCTTGGTCCTAAATTGACCCGATATAACTTTCATTCATCTAAGTTAAGCACATGAGAGCCTATAAAATGATGCCAAAAGATGAATATTTGAATGTCAATGGCCTCCGATTACATTATATTAATTGGGGAAAGGGTGGGCACAAGACGATGTTACTACTACATGGTTTTATGGCCCACGCTCATGCATGGGATGAATTTGCCTTAAACTTTCGAAATCGATACCATATCATCGCTCTGGATCAACGAGGTCATGGAGAAAGTCAATGGTCAAAAAATGGATTCTACACAATTGATGAACATTTGTCAGACATTGCTAAGATCATTAAAATCTTAAAATTAAGAAATTTGATTATAATTGGTCACTCCATGGGAGGCCGAAATGCATTATTCTACACTGCCTGCTATCCTGAAAATGTAGAACGACTCGTTCTCATTGATGCCCGCCTATGGAGCAATCCAAAGAATTCGAGGGCATTGAGACATCACCTCATTAATCTTCCTCTTCAAGCTTTTTCCTTGAGTGAAGTTGTGCAAGCAATTCAGAATCTTTACCCATACTTATCAACGAAAACCTGCCGACATATTGCATACTACGGTTATAAAAAGATAGAAGACAGGAAATTTGTTCCTAAATTTGATGTTAGAATGGGCCTACAATCCAATCTACTGGGTTGCATGACCGAAGACCTCAAGCCCTTTTTAGCGAATGTTGCCTGTCCCACTTTAATCATTAGGGGAAAAGAAAGCCTTTTCTTATCACGTGCCGATGCCCGAAAGATATGCAACCTCATCCCCAGTGCAAAATTAAGGGAAATACCTACGGCAACACACATGCCAGTTCAAGAGAATCCAAAAGCCTTTAAAAAAGTAATTTCAGATTTCTTAGGTGAAAAATCTAAAAAGAATTTGCATTTTAACAAAATAATTAAGAGATGATTGCACATCTTAAAGAATTCAATTTGGAAAAAGAATCTTTGCTCGCCTCAGGGGTAGGAGAGAATGAGCAGCTTTTTCAGTATATGCAAAAGCTTGAATCTCTTTTTCAAAAATTCGTTTCCTCTGGCACACTTCCCTCTGAACTGGTCGCTAAAGCAGAGGCCCTATTCAAGTGGTTATGGATAGAAAAGTCAGCCCGTTATAAACCTCATGGTAATTTCAGATTAACCAATGTCATCGATGCCCAGCTGAGCAAAGATAGCCAAGCTGTTGGAAACTGCCTATGTTTGACACTTCTTTACAACTGCCTTTTAAGAAAAATGGGCATATACGCCGAAGCCTTATATTTAATAGAAGCTTTTGGAATAAGGCCTCATGTATTAACCGTTCTCCAAACAAAAGAATCGATGATAGATGTTGAAAATATTTTGCGGGATGGATTTGATTATAAAGGACACCTTAATAATCCATCGAGGACAAGATGGGGGGATAGAGAACTGGTTGCTGATATTTACCATAGCCTTGGGAACGAATTTTTTAATAAAGGGGAATTGAATAAGGCCTTAGGAAATTATAATATAGCTATCCATCTAAACCCTAATTACGAAAAAGCCCATCTTAACAGGGCCATCCTATTGGACAAGATCGAGAGTGAAAAAAAGGCGAGTACCATAGAGAGGAGTGAAATTGAGGTAATTTGATGAAAAAAACACGGGTATGTGATCTACTCGGAATTCAATATCCCATTATTCAGGGGGGTATGCTCTGGCTAGCCACAGCTGAGCTTGCGGCAGCCGTTTCCAATTCAGGCGCCTTAGGTATCATAAGTCCTTTAGCGGGGATGGAGAAATATGGAGATTCCATAAAAAATCTCAAGTTACAAATAGTGAAGGCGAGAGACTTAACAGGACAACCATTCGGCATTAATATCCCGTTGGATTTGGAACAAACGGGGATGTTCATCGATTTAGTTCTCAAAGAAAAGGCCGGCATCGTCATTACAGCAGCGGGAGATCCTCATCATTATACCGAAGTTTTGCGGAAAGAAGGGATTAAGGTTTTCCATATTGTAAGTTCTGTAAGACAAGCCCAGATTGCAGAATCCTGTAATGCGGATGCCGTTATTGTTGAAGGTGTTGAAGCGGCAGCTCATCTCGGATTCGATGAACTTCCTCTTTTTTCTTTAGTCCCGCAGGTGGTTGATGTAGTTTCCATACCCGTCATCGCAGCAGGTGGCATTGTGGATGCAAGAGGAGTAGTAGCAGCATTCGCTCTCGGTGCCGAAGGAGTCCAGTTGGGTACGCGATTTGTCGCGGTAGAGGAGAATATTGCCAATTCAAAATATAAACAGGCTATTATAGAAGCTAAAGATACTGATACGGTGATCACATGCAGGAAGTTATTGCCCACAAGAAGCCTGAAGACAGAATTTACTCGGCGCTTATTAGAATTGGAAGAGTCAGGTGCTTCTGCTGACGAAATCAGAAATTTCCTTGGCTATAGCCGTGCAAGGGCAGGGCAATTAGAAGGTGATCTAGTGAACGGTGAAGCCTATTGTGGAGCCTCCGTTGGTCTGATCAAGGAGGTGCTGCCTGCTGCCTTGGTGATTCAAAGATTAATAGATGGATATAAAGAGGTGATAAAAAATATTTCTTAAACATTTTAGGATCGACAGTTTAATTGTGTAATGAAACTTACCATGATGAGGTTAAAAATTGAAAATTAAGGATGAAAAGAAAGGTCTTCTTTCAGGAATACGAATATTGGATTTGGCCGATGAAAAGGCCAGCTTTTGCTCTAAGCTCTTGGCTGATTTAGGAGCATATGTCCTCAAGGTAGAAAAGCCTGGAGGAGACCCTTCTCGAAGAATTGGTCCATTCTTAGGAGGTTCACCCCACCCGGAAAAGAGTCTTTTTTTCTATTACAATAATATCAACAAATTAGGTATCACCCTTAATTTACAACACATTGAAGGCAAGAAGATCTTTTGCAGACTGGTAGAGAGAACTGATATAGTGGTCGAAAGCTTTTCTCCAGGATATCTAGGGGCACTTGGATTAGGTTTCGCGATGTTGAGCGAGATAAACCCAAAACTTATTTTGGTTTCGGTAACGGGTTTTGGAGAAAATGGTCCTCGAAGTCAGTATAAATCATGCGACCTCGTGGCCTCTGCATTTGGAGGCCAGATGTATGTCAGCGGTTCTCCTTCAACTCCTCCCCTTAAGGCCTTTGGGGAACAATCCTATTACACTGCTTCTCTTTTTGCTGCGGTTGGCATTCTCCTGGCCCTTCGCAAACGAGCTCAGAGTGGAAGGGGAGAACATATTGATATTTCGCTACAAGAGGCAGTGGTTTCTACCTTAGATCATGTCATGATCCGCTATTTTTACGAAAAGGTCGTACCGAAAAGGCAAGGTAGTCTCTACTGGAATAACTCCTTTTGCATTCTGCCTTGTAAAGATGGTCATATCTTGCTCACGCTCTTTCAACAATGGGAGACTTTGGTTGAATGGATAGATAGCGAAGGGATGGCTGAAGATTTAAGAGATGAGAAGTACCGCGAAGAAGAATATCGTTTTAGACATGTCGATCATATTATCGAAGTATTGAAACGATGGACTAAGAATTATTCGACTCATGAGCTTTTTGAAATGGGACAGGTTATGCGTTTTCCCTGGGCACCCGTTAATGCTCCTGAAGAAGTTTTGCACAATCCCCAGCTTAAGGCTCGGGGTTTTTTCATAAACATTGAACACCCGGAGCTGAACAGATCAATCCCCTATCCAGGAGCACCCTATAAGATAAATAGAGCTTCTATAGACCGATGGAAAAGAGCACCTTCAATTGGTGAAGATAATTTCCAAATTTACGAGAAGGAACTGGGGATTTCACAAGAGGAATTAAAAAGGCTTGCTTCCTTAAATGTCATTTAAAGAGAATTAAAATGGGTCAAAAGCCGCTCAATGGGTTACGGATTCTAGATTTTACCTGGATGTTAGCTGGTCCCTATGCTACAAGAATCCTCGCTGATTTTGGAGCCGAAGTTATTAAGGTCCAATCCAAAAAGACCGCCAAAGGTGCTGAGTCTAACCTCACGGGGTACTTTAACAATTGGAACCGTAATAAACGAAGCATTACTCTTGACATGACTTATCCTGAAGCGAGGGAGATTGTACTAAAGCTAACCGAAAAAAGCGATGTCCTAATTGAGAATTTCTCTCCACGAGTGATGTTGAACTGGGGTTTGAATTACGAAAGATTAAAAGAAGTTAGACCCGCTCTGATCATGGTCAGTATGTCAGCAATGGGGCGGGAGGGCCCTTGGAAAGATTATGTGGCATATGGACCGACCCTTCATGCCCTTTCAGGCCTCACCTACCTTGCCTCTTTTAGTAAAGATTCGCCTATGGGTTTGGGGTACGCATATGCCGACTTCACTTCTGGCCTTTATGCTGCATTCGCAGTCATGGCAGCTCTGGAATGTAGAGAAAAGACAGGTCAGGGCCAATATATTGACCTCTCAGAATATGAAGCCATTTACACCTTAATGGGACCTGAGCTATTGGATATATCCCAGAATCATAAGCAAGTCCTGCCTTGTGGAAATCGATCAAATTACCCCTCGGCAGCTCCTTACGGATGCTACAAATGTTTGGGAACGGATAGGTGGTGTATCATTGCCGTGTTCAATGAGGACGAATGGCAAAGCCTATGTAAGGTATTAGGGGACCCTGATTGGGCGAAGGAAGAAAAGTTCTCTACGCTATCAAAAAGACAAGAGAACGCAGAAGAATTAGATAGGTTATTGACCCATTGGACTATTCAACATATGCCGGAAGAAGTGGTAAATCTCCTTCAAAAAGCCGGTATTTCAGTGGGGGTTGTCCAGAGTGCTGAAGACTTATCAAGAGATCCTCAATTAATGGCCAGGGAGTTTTTTGTCCACCTAGAACATCCAGTGCTTGGTGAAACTATTTCTGATGGGTCTCCAATAAAATTCAAAGAGAGTTCAATCGTTGGTTGGAAAGCTGCCCCCTTATTAGGTGAGGATAATCGTTACGTTTTCTTGGAATTGCTTGGCTTTACAGAAAGCGAATTGTCTTCGTACGCTAAGAAAGGGATTATCGGCTAACTCATTTTATCCCAAACTACCTCTCCATCGAGTATTGTCATTTCCACCTTAATATCCTTTATCTCATTGATTGGAAGTTTGGTCGGATCACCATTCAAAACCACCAGATCAGCCAGTTTACCAGGGGAAATCGTTCCTTTATTTTTCTCATCGAAACTGGTCTTTGCCGCAACTTCTGTATACATTTTTAACGCTTCTTCCGGGGTTATCCTTTCTTCAGGTAAAATTCTCTCTCCACTATCGGCTATTCGGGAGGTGGCGGCATAAATTCCCATCAGTGGGTTAGGAGGGGCGATAGGACAGTCCGAACTGCTCGCCACTTTGACACCATTTTTCACAAGGGTTGCAATAGGATATAAATGTTTCAAATTCGAAGCTGAAACAGTCCTAAGATATCGCTCCCCGTTATAATAGATGAACGATGGTTGCGTGACAACCATGATTCCAAGAGAGGCTAATCTCTTAGCTAACGATGGGGGACACACAGAACAGTGCTCGATCCGATGTCTATGGTCTGACTTAGGGGAGTTTTTTAATGCATGCTCAATGGCAGTACAGGCAGCTTCAATTGGGTTCTCTTCAAACGCATGGAGAATGGCTTGGAATCCAGACTGATGAATATTGTTTACCATCTCATTTAGTTCTTGTTGAGATGGAGTAAGCTGGCCAGTGCTTTCGTGGATGAGGATCTTTACGCCTCCAAGGCGGAAATGGTTTTCATTCAATTGAGTTGAAAAGTTTTGATCTCGGTGTTCTTTGAAACCCTCAAAACCAAGCATCATTGTCAATCGGGGTTTCAAAAGACCATCGGCTTTCCATTTGTCAAAAAGTTTCCACTGCAAAATACCGTTATGGGATGAGGTGTCCTGGACAGATGTTATACCTGATGAAACAAGTTCCCTATTTGCGATCTTCATTCCAAGGTCTAATTGCTGGTTTTCCAAGGGTGGAATCCTTTTCGATAAAAAATCGCTCATTTGGTAGAGCAATCCTGTTGGTTCTCCGGTTTCAAGGTCCCGTTCAATAAGGCCATCTGGCGGGTCAGGCGTTTCCTTTGATATGCCAACAAGTTTCAGGGCTAAACTGTTCAGTACATGGGCATGTCCGGTTCGGTGGGTCAGTTTCATTGGATGAATGGTAGAAATAGCATCCAAATCCCAGCGACTTGGGTGTCTTTTTTCTCCCAGATAGAACTCATTATATCCTCTTCCCCTTATCCAGGTTCCTTCAGGCAACTGTTGAGACAACTCTCTTATTTTCTTTTGGATATCCGAGATTGATCTGACAGTGTTATGAGGTTCCAAGTTAAGGGCTATAAAACTCTCAGCAAAAGAGTGGAGGTGGATATGAGCATCAATAAAACCGGGCAAAACCGTTTTCCCATTACAGTCAATGATCTTCGCGGTTTTAGTTTTGATTTCTTTGAGATCTTGATTTCTTCCGACAGCTAAAATTCTATTATTTTGGATCACAACCAGTTTCACTTTTGGGCATGTTGGGTCCATGGTAATTACATTAGCATTAAAAATAATGAGGTCAGCCATATATCATCATTGGTTTAAATTTTTTTACGATTCTTTTTAAAGGAAGTCAAATAAATAACGTGTTTCCAATACGTCGCCCTAAGTCTTGCACTCATAATTGAGATGGCTGAATCTGTTCTGAGGTAAATCCCGATCGGCGAAAAGAAAAGATTTATACACTACTATTATCACATAGACCACCGTAAAGTGGCTATGTGTTTGAAATCCCGCTAAGAACATCCGCAGAAGGGAATTAAAGGCGAGATCAACGAAGGCAGTTCTGTTAGTCTCGCCTTCCTTTTTGTTTCAGATGTAACCAGGGATCTATAACCGACTGGGTCTAGAATACCTTAAGCTCCCCGTGGTCCACTTGGTTCTTATCTACGTACTCAACTTTGTATTTGTAATCACCAAATTCTTTGAAACGGAACCGCAGAGTTCCCTTCGGGGGTATCGAGTTGGTTATAAAGCATTTCTCCGGTTGCATCCTGATGCCTAATGCCGCGAATGCGGTAGCAGAAATCTCCTTACAATTTGGACCTTGCCCGAATTCTATCTTTATTGGGCTATTTGAGTCATTAGTCCACGTGACTTCAGTGAATCTGTCAATCGACAACACATGTGTATCCAACCCTTTGTCGAAAATCATGATCATCCGGGGAGTAGGGAGCAACCGTGGAATTTGAAAGTTGTTAGCTAAAGCGACGCCCTGGGTTACCAAAAAGAAGCTTAAAACAAACATACTTGCCATTGTCAAAACTCGTATCCTTTTCATCTCATTATACCTCCTACATAAAATATAATCATTTTTGGGATGAGTGCAACCGAAACGTTGCTTATTAAGATAGCCAATATCTGAGGCAGGTGATTATTTCTAAGAGCTTAAAGGAGTAAGCCAGCCGATCGCTCACAAGGATTGCAAGAGTCAAGATTTTTCGGTGATTTTTGATTGAAAAAGGCTGTTCAAACCTTTTTAGGTTTGGTATATTTATATAAAGAATTTTAAAAGGGATTGGCAAAAAATGATTAATAATAAGATCATCCTACCACAAGAAAAGATAGCTGATTTCTGTAGGCGTAACCACATTCGCAAACTCTCCCTCTTTGGATCTGTCTTACGAGGTGATTTTGGACCTGACAGTGATGTGGATGTACTCGTTGAATTTGAAACTGGGCATGTGCCTGGTTTTTTCCGTTTGTTCGACTTGGAGAAAGAACTATCGTCCTTATTTGATGGGCGGAAGGTAGACCTCCGAACCCCAGAAGACCTAAGCCGTCATTTTAGGAATGAAGTGGTCGCAAAGGCAGAGGTACAGTATGCTCAAGAATGATGATGTTTGCCTTCGCCACATTCTTGATGCTGCTCGCGAAGCAATTGCCTTTTCCAGCAATCGATGACGCGAAGACCTAAATATAGATCGGATGTTGAATCTCTCTCTTGTACGCTTGTTAGAAGTCATCGGAGAGGCTGCCAGGGGTATTTCGCTATCCTTCCGTACAGGTCATCCTGAGATACCGTGGGAAAAGATGGTTGGGATGAGAGATAGACTCATCCATGGCTACTTCGATATCAACCTCGATGTGGTGTGGGAAACTGTAACCCAAGATCTGCCGCCGCTTATTGACCAATTGGAAGGGATTTTAACCCCGGAGAGTGGCAAACTCTCTTGATAATGAGTCAAAGAAAGATAGTCATTCTTGACTTAACGTGTCCATAAAAGAGGGATTGCAGAAACTGCAATCCCTCTTGCGTTACGAAGCTTCTTCTGTTTATTATTTACTGTTTTCTTGAGAAGATTTTTTCTTTGGTTTTTCCTTCTTCTCTTTTTTTTCTTTCGCCTTTTCCTTTTCTTTCCCTTTTTCTTCCTTCCCCTTCTTTTTGGGAGTCACTTTTTCGAGGACCTCTTTAGCTTTTTTTATCGTCGATTTCTTTTTCTCCTCGGGTGCTGCATAGGTAACCAGCTCAACAAGGGAGAGGGGAGCCCCATCTCCCTGCCGCCCCATTCCTTGCTTCGGATGAAGCCAAGTACATCACTGGCACAAAGCTCATCGTAGATGGGAGAATCTCGCGTAAATTTGGATAGTTTTCGGATTCCTATAAAAAGAGGGATTACAGAACTTAGTCTACCACAGATTACGGATTTTTTCCGTTTATCACAGACTGGCAAATTGAATTTATTACTTTCAATTTGACATCTCACACCCCCCAGACAAAAACAGCCAACGCCAATAACCCCTGAAACTCCCAATT
>Ga0315274_10011049_pt1 | contig 12956 bp, 20 predicted proteins | sample YL17G02_20_MG_FD_203700 | JGI IMG/M metagenome (GOLD analysis project Ga0315274, IMG submission 203700) | Sediment microbial communities from Yellowstone Lake, YNP, Wyoming, USA - YL17G02_20 | ecosystem: Environmental > Aquatic > Freshwater > Lake > Sediment | place: USA: Wyoming | collected... | reverse complement strand
GCGGCGACGCGAGGAGAGTTTGTCTTGGACTCACTGGCCCGCCCTGGCGTGATGGGTGCGAAAGGAAGTCCGGAAGGAACCGTAAGACTCGGCGATCTGTTGGAAAATCTAGGAATGAAACATGGTGACGTGAATCAAGGGGCATTGCGAAGTTTGGCCGAACGCGCCAAACTTTCAGTCACTAGGGGTGAACTCGATGTGTTGAAGGAGGCTCGTATTCCCAAGGAGATCGCCGACGATCTCTTGGAGGTGCAGAAGCGATTCACGGCACCCAAACCGGTCGGGGAGATCGCCAAGTGGTTTGATTCGCTGAACAATTTCTGGAAGTCTGTTGTGACGGCGACGGCGCGATTTCACGGGCGAAACTTCGGCTCCGGACAGGTTCAAGCCGGTCTGCAATTTGGCGCGGGACCATTCCGGGAACTGCCGGGATTTATCGAGATGTCCCTCGGGAAGGATGTCGCCAGTTACGTGAGCCATCCTCTGGTAATGGCGGAGGCTGCGCAACAAGGCATCGCCCACCTGGATGCCAAGACGGCAACGAACATCATGCGTGATTTAGTGCATCGCCATGAGGTCGTGGAACGATTCGCCGGAGAGGCGGCACAGCGATCCGGACCGGGCGCGGCTCCGCTGGGAAAGACATTTTGGGATTTGGTTGAAGGTTATCCCGGCGGGTTCATGGGCCAGAAGTCTCCGCCCCGGACGGACCTTACCTGGAAACTCTGGAAAGATAAAACGCCCACAATCCGGGGCGTTGGAGAAACAGGGGAGACATCCTGGCGGCCACTGGCATTTAATGAGGCGGTCGGCCACGGTGTTGAATCCGCCAATCGCGTTCCTTCCTGGATCGCTTTGACCCGCGAGGGCGTCGACCCCAACGAAGCGAAACGGATGGTCGAGGCAGCCCAGGTGGCCTACGGCAGCCGACATTATACCCCCTTCGAGCAGCAATTTTTGATGCGATTGTTTCCTTTCGGCAAATTCGGCAGTCGTATGGCTCTACACACCGGACGGACCTTGGCGAGAAAGCCCGGCGGGGCCTTGGCCCAGACGATCATGGCCACCAATCGACTCCAGGGGGAGCCGGATGAACTGTTACCTGATTACGTTCGACAAACGATGGCAATTCCGCTGGGACCGGAAGGGCGGTATCTGACCGGGTTCGGCCTAATGCACGAGAATCCACTCCAGTATTTTGGCGGAGGTATCACAGGCGGTGGATTGGAAATGGCCTCGCAACTCTCGCCACTTGTAAAGGGACCGCTGGAAAAAATCACTGGGCAGAGTTTTTTCCAGCGCGGGCCGATGGGGGGCCGCGAATTGCAGGACATGGACCCTCTCTTGGGTCGGACACTGCGTAATGTATCCCGACTCACTTCCGAGGACACGGAGACACGGCCGGTTTCAACCCCACCTCTACTGGAACTGGCCCTGGGCGAATCGCCCCTCTCACCGCTACTGACCCATGCGAGAACCATGACCGACCCACGCAAGGGTTGGGGGGCTGTGGCACTAAACCTTCTCACCGGAGCCCGAATCGTGGACGTGCCTCCCGCCGCCCGCCGGGCCGTACTCGACGAAGCACTCCAGGCGATGATCCGCTCAAAGGCCGGGGCCAAGGTATTCTCCAAAGCCTACGTGCCTAAGGCTGCCTTGGCCGCGATGGACCCCGCGGAGCGAAAGGCGGCAGAGCAACTCCAGGCCTTGTCGAACATGATGGCACGGGAGGCGCGGGCGGAGGCGAAACAGAGAAAACAGGCGGCAACGGCGCCGTGAGTTGAATCGCCCGCCGACGCCTCCATGTTTGCGCCCAGTCGTGCGGGGAAACCAAGAATTGGGCGAAAATCCCCTTGACGACACGGTAATACTTTGTAATACTGATTATCTAACCATCGGGTGTCCATACCCGGAAAACAACCACGCACAACCCCGGCTTCTAGCTGGGGTTTGCGTTTCTTGGGTTGACTGAAAAACGAAAAACGGTTAATCTCATGGAATCTGGATCGGTTCTCCAGACGTGTGAAAGGATGATTCTTGTATGGACTCTGCGATGGTTAGAGACACGCCGACAGCTTCTCCTTGCCTTTCAGGCTCAAAAGCACGCCGGGATAAAAATGTTCGCAGAATCCCTGTCCTCCACCATATACTGTGGAGTGGGTCAGCGGGGAATGTACCCCGACGGAAATCCCGACTCGCCATCGGGACACGACGAAACCACGCAACTCCCAATTCCGGGCAACGCCGACCCTTGCGCCCCGGTCCGGTCATGCCGATTTTCGGTCGACGCTGTGGTATTTATTGGATCATCAGGGCCAACATACCCTGATTCAGCGCAAGAGCATCAGCACAAAGACCGCTCCGGCCACTCATGACCGGGAAAAGGGTGGCGTCTCCTCAAACCACGCCCCGGCCCCTCCGATGCGATCCTGGGGCACGCTGGGCGGCCTCTCGCGGGCCTTCTGGCCAAATTGCCAGAAAAATCTCCCAAGGCTCATAACCTCGAGGTCACAGGTTCAAATCCTGTCCCCGCCACTTGGCGCAACCTGTGTTGCGGCAATAACAAACGCGGGCGGAGTGTCCGGCCTCGGTCGGGGGTCGAATCTTGGGAAAAGTGTGCTTGGGACCCCAGAAACGGTCTTCTAAGCCTCCGCCCGCGTTGACTTTTTGTAAACGATATGGTCTATTGACCCCGTGCTTGGCGAGAACCCCTTAGAAGGTAATCGCCCGGCGAAAACGAACTCCCAAGCCTCTTGGCCGCTCTCTCGGCCACCCGGCTTTACTCCACCAGCAACGGAGATTGCTGTGGCCGGTATCACGGATGTCCGCAAGGACGCCTGCCCCGCCAAAGTGTGCTATCTTTTGATATGCACGTCGAGGCATCGAAAGGGCAACTGTGGAACTGTGCTGGTTCGTGGAGATGGTGTATCTGCCATCTCGCATCGAGGTCTGCGACCAATACGCGGCCTTCCTGGCTCGCGCCGTGGAAGGTCTGTCTGCTCATCTTGGTCGACCGGCAACTCTCGACGATCTGACAGAGATAAACGTCTGCGCTCACTTGTCTGCCTACCGTCGCCAGTGGTCGGCGCGGGCAACGAACAACCGGCGGCAAGCATTGCTCACCCTCTGGCTTGCAGCTTGGGAGGATGGATTGCTGCCGGCCCCGCCACGGCTGAAAAGGATTCGACGCTTACCGGAAGAGATCGACCCGCCGGAAGCATGGACCGCCGATCAGACATCGGCCTTGATGTTCGAGGCGGCACACCAGCATGGAACTGTCTGCGGCATTCAGGCGGGCGACTGGTGGCTATCGCTACTGTTGACCATCTACTTTACAAGTTGCCGAATCTCTTCCATGTTGGTCGTTTGCTCATTGGCTTACGACAAGGCCGGTATCCTAGTTCGGCGGCAGAAGAATCACCGACCACAATGGTTTCCCCTACCGCCCGTCTGTCGATGGGCGATCGACCGAACCAACCCGCACGATCGCAAACTGCTCTGGCCCTTTCCGTGGCACCCGCGAACGGTGTGGGACAAAATGCGGAAGATCGTCGAAACCGCTGGACTCCCATGTCCCCGTACCGGCCGGCAACTCTTTCACCGGCTGCGACGGACCACCTTGACGCTCTGTGCTGCGGTCGACCCGGCGATTGCCCAACGCACGGCCGGACATCAGAATTACGCTACGACGATCAAGAGTTATATCGACCCGCGGTTGCTGGGTGGGGTTTCGGCTGCCGATGTTCTACCCAATCCACTCGCTCACTGGCCCGTTTTACGGGTCGTCTCGTAAAGTTCGGCGGTAGTGGAGTTCCGCTGAGCCAGGTCGCTACGGGCTGTGCGCACAGCCCGAACGACCGTACCTCTTCTATGCTCGATACCGCCATCCCGCACTGGATGCCGGTTTCACGCCGCCCCCGCGAGATTGTCCCAATGGACCGGGATGATCCGCGGCGGGCGGTTTTTAATTCCATATTTCAGGCGAGCGACCGCGGCGGCGGCGCGAGACAGTCGCGCGGAGTGCGCTGGAAACCGGCCCCACTCCTAGCGGGTTCACGGCACGGGTACACCGCTCATGGCCGAGGAAGAATCGGCCCGCCGCGTTTTTTGAGATACCCAACCTAGCAAGGAGGGAACCATGCTTGTACTTGGAATCAAGACCGATGAGACGATTTATGTCGGCGAGCACATTAGCGTAATGCTCTGCCTCGCCAAAGATGGGAAGGCGCGCCTGGGCTTCACGGCTCCAGCCGATGTCCAGATTCAGCGAGAGAAGGTGCGAGAACGGGTCCGCGTCGCGGCCGAGCAAGGACGGCTGCATGAACTGGAGGACGAATTGGATTCGGAGGAAAACTAAAAATGAGTCGCCATCCTTTTCCGAAATCAGAAACAACCCTTTCATAAGGAGTATGCTCGTGGGCCAAATGACTTACGGTTTGATCTTTGGAGTCCCCGCAGAAACAATCGAAGGATTAGAAACCACGTTAAGCGAGTATACAGACGCAAAGGCCAAGGCGATTAACACTCTCGCCAAGAAATGCGGCCCTTGGGCTGCGGAGAGCCAAGTCGTGCCAAGTTGGGAAAGCGAATCTGAACCCGCATTTGTGGGATTCTTCTTTGCCGCTGGAGCAAGTGGGAAAGATGAGGTTCCATACCTCGAAGGTTTTCGACTTAGTAATCTGGCCACCGATAAACGATACAGAAAGGCGATGAGGCTTGCTGCGAAACGGTGGGCTACGTTCGCGGATTGGTGTTCCGGCAAGGGCATCACGCTCCCAGAACCGGAACTGTGGTTAATTCAAACCGAAGTGGCGTAATCGGCGACTTGCCCGGATCAAAAGGGACCTCGATTATCGAAAGAACCAAGCCATGAACGTCAGAAAGGAGGACCATGAGCAAAACAACGCCTTTTTCCGGCCGACTGCTGCCTTTTTGCGCGGTTAAGAACAATCTGCGCTATGCCATAGTGGCACCTTGGATTGTCAACGGCAAACGCTATGCGACAGATGGCGCGATCCTCGCGTGCGAGCCCAATGGCGGAGCCAATACAATAGCACCCGATGGCCTCCGGTTTCCAGACACCGCAGAAGTCATGGAGGGCTGGTGCGATTGTATGGAACCATTGCCGGCCCTTATTTTCACAGGTCTGAATAAATCTAAGTGCAGGGCTTGCCACGGTAGTAACTATCAAAAGAAGAAATGTCCCGAGTGCGGTGTTGACCATAACTGTCAGAGCCTACCCTGCCCTTACTGCGACAAACACGGCTACGAGTACGTAATGCGCATTTACGATGACGACTTCCTGTTGTGGTACTTGGGCAAGATTGCCGGCTTGAATGGGGTGAAAATCGCGCCACAACTTGGGCCTGATGGTAGACTGTTTTTCAAGGCGCGCGGCGGCTTGCGCGGAGTGCTCCTGCCGCTGGAAAAGGATAGAGTGATAGAGCCGATTCCGCGAACGATTATCACCCCGTTGGAAGAGGACAAATAATGGACGCACCCAATGCTGGCGAGTGGTTCAACACCTCCGCCGAACAGGCGGCCTTGGAAGCGGCAGCCGAGCGGACATCGAAAGAAGGACCGGGGCGAAGCCTGCTCTGCGCGATGGAGCAGCAAGACCCCGTGATAGCTTCTGAGTGGTGGGCACTGGCCAACACAACAATCAGGCTGGCGATCCAGGCCATGCCAACCAAGCAACTGCCGGCGAATGAGCGCCGTTGGGCTCTGGCGGCTGCGAAGACGTTGGAAAACATTCTGGAAGACGTGTGCGGGAGATAAGGAATCCCCATGACCATCGACAAATTTACGGAAGCGGTTGTCCTTGCACAATCGGCTATCGACAGTGCCATTGGTTTCATCACGGATGAAAAACCTTTGCTCATCGCCGCCAAGTGTCGAGCACTTATCATTGGATATAACGCCCGCTGGCGCAACGCGGGATACCTGCCACTAACCATCGAACAGATAGTAAAGGCTCCCCTAGTAAACCCCGACACCAACTACTCCAGCCACACGTTTACAACAGCCGGGAAGATTGACCTGATAACAGAATACAACACCAGGAGAATTTTGTTTGACCATAAGACAACCAGCCAAGACATCAGCGATCCGAACGGTCCCTATTGGCGGCAATTGGTGGTTGAGTCGCAGCCTAGTCACTACATGCTGCTGGAATGGCTGAACGGTCGCAAGTGCGACGGAGCGGTGTGGGATGTTCTGCGGAAGCCCATGATTAGCCCTAAGAAACTCGGCAAGGCAGAGATTGCCCAGGCCGTTGCATCCCGACACTACTGCAACGCAGCACTTTCACAAGCCAGCCTCGACAATCTACAAGTGAACGACCGCGAAACAATCGAGATGTATGAGGCGCGCCTTGCACACGATTGCACGAAGGAGCGACCTGATTGGTATTTTCAGCGGCGGGCCGTGCCGCGATTGGATTGCGAAATTCTCGATTACGCAAAAGACCTGTGGGAGCAAGGGCAAGAGATTTTGCACGCCCGAAATACTGGCCGGCACGCGCGCAATTCTGGTGCTTGTATGCTCTACAGTTCGCCCTGCAAGTTTCTGGGGATTTGTTCAGGACACGACTCCTCAGATAGCAACCGGTGGCAGCACAAACAACAGGTCCATGTCGAGTTGCCGGAACTCGAAGGGGACGGCCGCGACGTTCTCACCAACAGCCGTATTCGTTGTTTTCAGACGTGTCGGCAAAAACACTATCTAAGTTACGAACTGGGAATTGAACGGATGGAAGAGGAGGAAAAGGAAAGTTTATTTTTCGGCCGATTGTGGCACACTGCCCTTTCGGCCTGGTGGTCGTGTTTTTTAACCAAGGAGCCAGAACATGGCAACAGCAACAGTGAGTCGCCAGCCATCGCGGTTGGCAACTCCAGCAGCCAAGCGACTTTCGTTGGCTGATGTATCATCAAAGGGTAGCGGACTGCCAAACCGCTACATCCTACATGGTGTCGAGAAGATCGGCAAGACTTCGTTTGCAGCCTACGCACCTTCACCCATTTTCATCGAGACGCGGGGCGAGAATGGTTTGGAAACACTTATCGACGCCGGTCGTCTCCCGGAGATTCCGCATTTTCCCGAGGTACAGACTTGGAGCGAATTGCTTTCATGTTTGGACACGCTCACCAAGGATGAACACAAGTATCGAACGGTTGTGATCGACACCATCAACGGTGCCGAGCGGCTCTGCCACGAAGAGGTGTGCCGGCGCGATTTCAACAACGATTGGGGCGAACACGGGTTTACGTCCTACCAGAAAGGTTACGATGTCAGCCTGGCCGATTGGCGGCAGATGCTTTCGATGCTTGATACCCTCCGTGAAACGCGGAAGATGTCGATTCTCTGCCTTTGTCATACCCGCGTCAAGACGTTCCGAAATCCGGAAGGAGCGGACTACGATCGCTGGTCGCCAGACATGAACGACAAAACATGGGGTCTCACACATAAGTGGGCGGATGCAGTTGTGTTTGTCAACTTTGAGACTTTCGTCGATCAGAAAGACCCGAAGCGAAAAGGGAAAGCGTCGGACAACCAGCAGCGGATTATGTTTACGGAGCGTCATGCTGCTTATGACGCTGGCAATCGGTTCGGACTGCCAACGGAAATCCTTCTCGGCAACAACGGGCAGGAGGCGTGGAACGCCTTTCGCAACGCTTTGACAGAAGCACGGAAAACAACTCAGCCCGCCCCGGCGGGAGAAAAGGCGAGTGTCTAATGGCGCGTGGACCATACTATCAACCGGGACGTTATCTCGGCAAAGTTATCAATCAGCAACTTGGCGAAACATCGAAGGGGAATCCGCAAGTTGTGATTACGTTTCAAATTCTCGGCAGGATCAATCCCGAAGACCCCGAGGGGCCATTGCTGGTTTGCGGTGAGCACTACGACCGTAGCGTCTTCCGGGCAATCACGGACAAGACTATTGATTGGGTGTTGCAAGATTTGGAACGGCTCGGCTTTGATGGCCAGAGTTTTGCGGACATCGACTTGAACACCACTGGATGTTGCGACCTGCGCAATCGGGAGTGCGAATTTTCATGCGCCCATGAACCGCACTACCAGACGGGTGAGCCGCGGGAAGTCTGGCAGGTGGCTTCGGATGGCGGCGGGTTGGAAGTCAAACCGCTGGATGCCAAACAGGTGCGACAACTGGATGCTATGTTTGGCAAACAACTTAAACAGTTAGGGAAGAAAAAGGACGCCACAACGAAAACAACACCAATTACCACACCAGAAAAACCCGTTCGGCAAGCCTCTCCACCGCCAGAACCTTTCCCCGATGTCAACGCCCAACCCGAAACCGCAGAACAAACGGACGGCATCCCGTTTTGATGCCGGCCGCGGCAGCGAAAGGAGCAACGGCCCATGTCAGAACTGCAAAAGCATCTCTGTTGGTATCACCGGCCGAAGAGGCGTCGAGCACAAGACGAGGAATTATTGTGTGTCGCGTGCGGATGTGGCGGAAATCAAGAATGCAAACATGAACCGCTGATGGCACCAGACCACCATTGCGAACTGGACATCAACGATCAAGGCCGTTGTTACTGCTGCCGAAAGGCGGGATTGGGAAAACCATGAACACCCCTGACCTAATTCGACGCAGCCCAACGGCAAGGGCGGTTGCATTTCTCCAGCAATTGCGTGATGAGGGCTGGATGGGGACTAATTGGTTTGCCGTAGTCGAAATAGCGAACGGAAAACTTGTCGTGTGTACTCAGCAAATTGACGTAGCCACAGAGGCTCTGGTCGCAAATAGGTGTGTCGGGATCGGAGATTCGTTCAAGGCAGCCCGTGCAACGGCGCGGAAAGAGGTGGCAAGGATTCGAGCGAAACTATGAATTCGGAATTACGCAAACTCCTGAATCGCTCGCCAGCGGCAACGGCCGTGCTGTCGATCTTCCGGCAGCTTCGGGCCTCGGGGGGGCTATTGTCAGAACAGGGGGGCGAGTTCGGACGCGGGAGAACGGCAATGCGTGGCTGTGGAGGGCAACTTGATGGGCGGTGAAAATGTCAGGTACAGAAAACTCTATCCGAGGTTTTGGCGGGACGAAAAAGTTCTGACCCTGACCTTAGAGGAGAAGGCTGTGGCCTTCTATTGCTTGACCGGTCCACAGTCCAACCGTTGCGGGATTTACGTTCTGAGTCCGGGGGCAGCCGCCGAAGACTGTGGAACGTTACCCCAAACGTTCGCCAAACGTTTCGGGGTGGTTGTCAAAACGTTGTTTTGGAAGTTCGATTCGACCTTCCGCGTGCTCTACATCCCCCGCTGGTGGAAGTGGAATCGACCCGACAATCCAAACGTGTTTCAGGCGTGTTTGGCAGACATCAAAGAACTTCCGCAATGTTCGTTGCTGCAAGAGTTTATGTCAAATTCTGAGTACCTGCCGGAAACGTTTAGGGTAACGTTTGCTAATGTGCTGTCAAACGTTGGGGGGAACCCTCGCGCGCAGGAACAGGAACAGGAACAGGAACAGGAACAGGAATTTACCCCTATAGTCCCCGAGGGGACTTCCTCTGTTTCAACCTTCGCCGATTGGTACAAACTCTACCCCAAGAAGTCCGGCAAGGAAGCCGCCAAAAAAGCATACACCAAAGCCGTCAAACGGCTCAGGCAAACGGTGCCTGATCTAACGGAAGCCAAGGCTGCCGCAATACTACTACAAGCCGTACAACGCTACGCGGAATCGCCGAAGGGCCATAGCCGGTACTACTGTTGGAACCCGGCCACTTGGCTCAACCAGGGCCACTGGGAAGATGATCCGGCAGTTTGGGAACGCGGCGATGAAGAAATCTCCAAGAAGCCAGAGGCCCGCCAGAGCGAGTTACCCTACCTCGATGGGGAGCCGAAGCCATGATCCTAAACTACAGGGACTTAAAAGGTGCAACCCACATGATTCCATTGCCGGAATATCATGCAGGAATCTACGCACAAATTGGAGACATGATGTTTTCAATCGAAGATAGGCATGAAACACTGGTCATTCGCACATTGTCTGGTCGTCTCATCCTATTCCCGGAGGCGAGCAACGCAGTAGCCATCGAGGAGGAGTTGCCGAAGGAGCCGAAGCCATGACCCAAGCCGAACAACTCGATTTAGTTCTGAAACAGGAGCGGGAGTTTCAGAACCTTCGCCAGCAGCAGATGGAACGAGACGGCCGGCTGTACCTCGGCAGCCGCCGGGAGTGGATTTTGCCCAACGGGAAAACGGAGAAGGCGTTTACGGAGGAAGTCGATGGCGGCTAATTCAGAACTACTCGATTCAGTACCTCCGCACAACCTCCAAGCCGAGGCCGGTGTCCTGGGTTCGATCCTACTCGATCCGCGGTGCCTCAACGAAGTGTCCCTGATTCTACGCCCCGAGGATTTCTACGCTAAGGCCAACCGGAAAATCTACCGTCACTTACTGGCGATGGATACTGAGCGGCAGCCGATCGACGTATCACTCTTATTGGAACGATTGCACACGGTCGGCGACTTAGAGGCCGTGGGCGGCTCGGCTCACTTGGCTGAAATCCTGAACGCCGTCCCCTACGCCGCCAACGCTGTCTACTATGCGAAGATCGTCCGCGACAAGGCGATCCTCCGGGCGATCATCCACGCCAGTACGGAAAGCCTTCGTGCCGCCTATGAGGCCCTGGACGATCCCCAGACTGTCCTGGATGCCGCTGAGCAACGATTGCAGGCCATTGGAGGTAGGCGCGATCAGGAGTCTCGCACGGCTTCTGAGTTGGTCCTGGAGGTCAGCGACCACATCGACGCCGTGTGTGAGCGCGGGCAGCACCTTGGGTTGCCGACTGGACTGACGGTCTTTGACGAGCGATTCGGCGGACTCTTCGCGGGGGAACTCATCATCCTGGCGGCGAGGCCGAGTGTTGGCAAGTCGGCACTCGCTGCACAGATTGCCGATTACGCCAGCAGTACCGGGCGATTGGTCTACTTTTTCTCTCTGGAAATGACCGGGCGCGAACTGGCCATGCGGACGATTTGCAACATTGCCAGCGTCGATGGTCATGCGATTCGGACTGGCCGAATCTTTCCCGAAGACCGCCAGCGACTCGTCGAGGGGATGGCGCAGTACGCACGCCGTAAAATTGTGCTGGATGTTCGTGCTGAATTAACCGTCGAGGGCGTGGGCCGTACCGTCCGCAGACTAGCGAATGAAGGTTTGGAATTGGCGGTTGTGGACTATCTTGGGTTGATGTCTGCCTCTGACCGGAGCGTTCGCTGTTACGAACAGGTCGGCCATCAGACGCGGCAACTCAAACTGTTGGCCCGCGAGACGGGAGTACGCCTGCTCGTGCTCTGCCAACTGAATCGGGCACCGGCGGAAGATCGTGGTGCCCCGCAACTCCACCACCTGCGCGAATCGGGCTCGATCGAACAAGATGCCGACACCGTTCTCTTCATCCATCGGCCCGAAGAAGGGATCATGTTGCCCGACCCGACTGACAAATCGCACCGACGAACCATTAAAGCGGAGTGGCCGGCGGAGTTGCACGTTGCAAAACAGCGAAGCGGAATCACGGGGCGGATCAGGCTCGACTGGGAAGGCAAGTATACCCGCTTTTCTTGCTGGGGCAACGAACCGACCAGGCCAGCGAATTACGAGCAAGCCTTTGACAATCCGGAGGAGGCGAGAACCTAATGTACTTCATGGCAAAAACCAAGGCCCCAAGGGGATGTCGTATGCTCGCGCCATGTGAGGCGCGGGCAACCGGCCTAGGAAACGTCAGCCGACTCACACGCGAGCGCGCCCGACTCGTTAAGAGGCTCGCTGAAATCGAGAAGCAGTTGGCAGTTTTCGGAAGAAAGGCCGCAAAATGAGCATCGACTTTCCCCGCTGCCAGACCTGCCGGGCATACCTGGTTCGGAGCCCGAGTGGTGGCGTGTGTCCAGATGGGCACGGCGGAATCCATTCCTGGCACCAAGTTTTTGCCGGCGACAAAGGTGCGGAAAAAATCCTGGAGCGCCGGAAAGCCGCAGAACGAAAGGCCGCCGCACGAGAAGCAAGAAAGATTCTAAATCGTTACGTGATCGTCGGCTTGCGGGGGGTATATGAGCGAATAATGCCGTCGGGCGCTATCGGTGAAATCTACGGTTGGACGGAGTTGCCGAGAGATTCAGATTTTCGGCGACCATTGCCCGCCCGGAGGTTTTACGGTTGGTTTCGGCGCGACGACGTTACCGAGCGGGCTGTAGTTGAAATGTACCATGCGGCAAAATTAGAAACGGAGGAGGTCGTCAAGTGACCCAAGGGACGCTCTCCATCGAAGAGGTACAGGCGATGGCCAAGGCGAAGCGGCGCGCTTGGAAGAGCAAAGCGCAATGGCTTGCCAGATTCGCGGCCACGCCGCCGATGCCGACGCAGATCGACACGGAGCGACATGAACAACGCGCCCTCTTTGAGCGGCATGATGAAGTGGCACTTACGATCCGTCTGCCACTCGCGCCGACGCTCAATACATATCGCGCGATTTTCCAGGCAAAGGACCGCAACGGTAAGGCGGTTGGTCGTCCGAGATTGATAACAAGTGCGGAAGGAAGGGCCTACACAAAGGCAGTAGCGGCATCTTGGCAAAACCATTGGAAAGGTTGGCCACCGGAACCGCTGACGGGCCGGCTGCGATTGCTCGTCGTGGTTCACTTCGCGCGAAAGGGAGGAGACATCGCCAACCGGGAGAAGGCCCTGAGTGATTCGCTGACGGCCTGCAAAGCATGGATTGACGACGGCCAGATTGATGATCTTCGTTTTCTTCGCGGCAGTGTGATTCCCGGAACCGGAGCAATGGACGTGACGATCGAAATAATACCGGAGTGAGGAGTTTTGACGATGGGGAACATGGCTTTCAGTCACACGGTTGACCAAATCCTTGCCGAGACAAAGACCGTTACCCGCCGTCTTGGTTGGTTAAAGTTGAAACCCGGCGACCGCTTTT
>Ga0315274_10011046_pt1 | contig 12958 bp, 13 predicted proteins | sample YL17G02_20_MG_FD_203700 | JGI IMG/M metagenome (GOLD analysis project Ga0315274, IMG submission 203700) | Sediment microbial communities from Yellowstone Lake, YNP, Wyoming, USA - YL17G02_20 | ecosystem: Environmental > Aquatic > Freshwater > Lake > Sediment | place: USA: Wyoming | collected... | reverse complement strand
CTCACCTACCTCCCCGCCCCGGCGACATCCGTCATTCCGTTGCCGACATCACCCGCGCCCGCGAGCTGCTCGGCTATCAGGTGCAGGTGACGCCTCCCGAAGGACTCCAGCGAACGCTCGATTGGTACCGTCACGCCGCCTAGCCTGATCCCGTCTCCGCGTGCTGTTCGTCGGCCGGCTTCGCCCTGAACACGCGGTAGAGGATCCACTTACCGAATCCCCGGTCCAGGTAGAACTCCGCCAGCCAGCCCTCCGCAGTGCGGACCCGGTAGTAGTTCCGGTGCCGCCGCTGCCACCAGCGAGCCGGATATCGGAACTGCCCGAAGCTGTGGTCCGCCCAGGCGCGGACCACCTCCGCCACCTCCACCCTCTTCCCGCGCCACGCGAACCGTGCCGGCGGACCGGGCCGCTTCTCGAACTCCACCTCGATCTCTTCGTGGATGAACTCCCATTCCATGGGCGTGGCAGGATGCGGATGCGGCTCAGGTGCCATGTGGGGCGGGAGTTCGACTCCTGCCCCACGACTGATGTGCGAACTCCTCCACCAACACCACCAGGTTCTCCCCTGGTATGTCGTTGCCAAGGCTGTGAGTCGGTGCGATCACGAAGCCGCCGCCCGCTCCCACCTCCTTGATCAGCCGACGCACCCCCTGGCGGACCTCCTCCGCGGTGCTGTCGGGCAGAAAGTGCTGCACGCTCACCCCACCGTGGAAGGCGATGTCTTTCCCGTACTCCCGCTTCACCTGGTAGATGTCCATCACATCCGGCTGCACGGGGTTGAGGATAGTGAGGCCAACCTCGATCAGGTCAGGGATGATCTCCTGGATGTCCCCGTCCGAGTGGAGGAACGTGGTCTTGCCATACGACAGAGCCCTCTGCACCATCCGCGCGAAGCGCGGCCTGATAAACTCCCGCCACCGCTTCGGCCCCATGATCAGGCCGCGCTGGGAACCCCAGTCATCCCCGAAACGCACATTGTCAATGGGGAACCGGCAGGCCTGGTCAATCAGGGCCAGGTTGAACTCGCAGATGCGGTCGAGCAGCTCGTGTGCGAAGGCCGGGTGCTCCACCATGTCCAGCAGGAAGCTCTCGATAGAGCGCAGGGACCAGGCGCGCTCGTACAGGCTGAAGCCGATACCCCAGGTGACGTACTCGTCGGGGTGGGCGGCAATCTGGTCCGCGAAGCCATCGAACAGACCGGGCACATGGGTGGGAGGAAACTCGTAGCCGCGAAGGGAGGGCTCCTTGAGGATGGGATCGCGGACCACGCCCAGCTCCCCGACGATCGCCTCCTCCCAGATCACCCCGAAGGCATCGGTGTAGTGGTTGGCGTCCACGCGCTCGGCCGTCTCCGGATAGCCGATGCTGGCATAGGCGAAGTGAGAGATGAGATCCCGGTCGAAGCGCTCATCTCCGGTAAGGGCGACCAGGCGGTCACGGAGGTCGCCGTCGAAGCCCAGGTTGTAGGGGGTGAAGTCCGTCTCCTGATGGGCAACCGCGCGCGCTACCCGTTCCTTCGGGGTCATGGTCATCTCCTCCCACCAACTCGGTTCGCTCCTGCCCACGCTCCGCCCTTCCGGCACGGCCGCCCGTCGGCTGGCGACGTCCCCGGGACGTCCCACCAGGCGGCAGAGGCGAGGCCCCGCCGCCTGCGCCACACCCAGGGATTGTCTGCGAGACCGCCACAATCGCCCGACCTTCGCGGAAGGTTGCCGGGGGCGGCGACAGAACCTAGGGGAGACGCCACCAATCACGGAGCGCCCACCCATGAAGATCAGGTTCGTCCCCCAGGAGGAGCGGTTCTTCGAGCTCTTCGACGCCGCCGCCCAGAACCTCGTGAAGGGCGGGATATTGCTCACCGAGTTGATGAGGAACCCCGAGCGCGCGGCGGAGCTGAGACACCAGATCGAAGAGGTCGAGCACGAGGGCGACATCACCACCCACGAGATCGCCGACCGCCTCAACCGCACCTTCGTCACCCCCTTCGACCACGAAGACATCCACGCCCTCGCCGGCCGCATGGATGACGTCCTCGACAACATCGAGGCGACGGCGGACCGCATGTTCCTCTATCAGGCGGGCGCGCCGGCCCCGGAGATGGTCGCCCTCGTAGATGTGCTGGCGGAGGCGACCACCGTGCTCCAGAAGGCGGTCCAGGGCCTCCACGATCTAAAGAACGCACGCCGCATCCTCGACTACTGCATCGAGATCCACCGCCTGGAGAACGTGGGCGACGAAGACAGCCGCAAGGCGCTCGCCAAGCTCTTCAAGACCGGCGATGCCATCTACGCCCTGAAGTGGAAAGAGCTCTACGACCATGTGGAGGAAGCCCTGGACAAGTGCGAGGACGTGGCTTCCATTGTCGAAGGAATCGTGGTGAAGCACACCTAGCCCCGCCATGCCTGCCATCCCCCTCTACATCGTCTTCATCTGTGTCGTGGCGTTTGCGTTCGACTTCGTGAACGGTTTCCACGATGCGGCGAACTCTATTGCCACCGTCGTCTCCACCCGCGTGCTCCGACCCCTCTACGCGGTGGCATGGGCCGCCTTCTTCAACTTCGTGGCCGCATTCGGATTCGGCGTGCATGTGGCCACCACCATGGGGAAAGGAATCGTCCACACCGATGTCGTCAACAACGATCTCATCCTGGCCGCGCTTATGGGTGCCCTTCTGTGGGACCTCCTCACGTGGTGGCTTGGTCTCCCCACCAGCTCCTCTCACGCGCTGATCGGAGGCATGGCGGGAGCGGCCGTTGTGCAAGCAGGCTTCGACAGCCTTGTCGCTCACGGGCTTCTCAAGATCATCGTCTTCATAGTCCTCTCACCGGTGGTCGGCCTCGTGCTCGGATACCTCTTCCGCACACTGGTGAGCCGCATCTTCTGGCACAGCTCGCCCAAGTCCACCGCCCGCTCCTTCCGGCGCTTGCAGCTTGTGTCAGCGGCGGCCTACAGCCTGGGCCACGGGACCAATGACGCGCAGAAGACCATGGGCATTGTCGCAGTGTTGCTGTTCACGAACGGGTATCTGGGCAAGGAGTTCAGCGTGCCAATCTGGGTCATCCTGATGGCTCACGCCGCCATCGCCCTCGGCACCATGGCCGGCGGCTGGCGGATCATCAAGACCATGGGAATGCGCATCACCGATCTCAAGCCGGTGGACGGGTTCTGCGCGGAAACCTCTGCGGCCGTGTCGCTGTTCGGCACCGCCGCCCTGGGGATACCCGTCAGCACCACCCACACCATCACCGGCGCCATTGTGGGTGTGGGCGCCACCCGCAGGCTCTCTGCCATCCGCTGGGGGGTCACCATCGGTGTAGTGTGGGCCTGGGTCCTCACCATACCCGGCGCCGCGCTCATCGCCGCGCTCACCAGGCTGCTGATCGCCGCTGTCCACTAGGCGCCGCTCGACCCCGCACCCTCCCCTGGGGCGGAAACCGTGACAAGCGTAGCCCCCTTGGCTGTTGTCCCAACACCACGCCTCTCCCACGGGAGATATTATCTCTTGTTGTCGGAATCGCCGCGAAGCGTGGAACATAATCATCTGCGGAGCAGGTCAGGGAGGCGGCCCTTGACCGCGCATGGGAGATGGCTGTGATGCCGGAGCATGCCACCTGCGCGCTCCTGGGTCAGTTGCTATTGGCGTACGGGGCTATCACCTCCGAGCAGTTGGACCTGGCGCTGCAGAGCCAAGAGACCACTGGAGAGCCCCTCGGCGAGATTCTGACTCAGATGAGCGCGGTAGAGCCGGAACAGATCGAGCGGGCGCTGCGCGCGCAGTCACGTCTGCGCGGCAGATCCGGGCACGGCCACACCTTCCTGCTGGTCGTGGACGACGACCCCGAGATCGGCGCACTCCTCGGCGAGATTCTGGAGGGCGCCGGCTACCGAGTGGGGGTCGCCGAGAACACCGCCGAGGCCGGCGCCGCCCTGATGTCTCCAGACGGCGTCCGCCCCACCCTCCTCGTCCTGGACATCGGCCTACCAGGGCCCAGCGGCATTGACTTCCTCACCCTCATGCGCGGCGATCCCCGCGTCTCCTCCACCCCGGTAATCGTCCTCACCGGCCAGCCCCAGTTCGAGACCGAGATCCAGGAGCGCGGCCTCACCATCAGCGACTTTCTCTGCAAGCCTGTCCCCGCACGCCGACTCCTGGAGGCCGTCGCCAGGGCCCTGCAGGGAAGCCGGGTGGCAGCCAGGGCCTAGGCTGGGCCACCGCGCGTTTCTGCCCTGGTCACTGGTCCGCGAACTGCCCCACCAACCTCCCCCTCCTCAGCACCACCTGCTGCTCCTCGAAGCTGGGCCGCTTGCTCAGGTAGAGGATGCCGATGGGGATCTCCTCGCCCCACTTGCACGCCAAGTCGAGCGCCTTGGCGCGATCATAGGGGTCGTGCGACGCCTCAACCTTCCGGACCCGCTGGCGGTACCACTGGTAGGTGTTCACCTTGTTGAAGGTCACGCACGGCTGAAGGATGTCGAGCAGCGCGAAGCCACCCCTGTGCTGCAGCGCCGCCACCATCATCTCCTGCAAGTGCTGGGGATCACCCGCGAAGGAGCGCGCCACAAACGAGCAGTCCTCCACCACCGCCAGCGCCATCGGGTTGAACGCCGGCGAGATCACCCCGTGCGGCTGCACCTTGGTTACGAACCCCAGATCAGAGGTCGGAGATGCCTGCCCCTTGGTCAGCCCGTACACCTGGTTGTTGTGCACGAACGCTTTCACCCCCACATTGCGCCGGAGGTTGTGCAGGAAGTGGTTGCCTCCCTCCCCGTACATATCGCCGTCGCCGCTGGTGATCACCACCTCCAACTCGTGGTTGGCGAGCTTGATCCCCACCGCCGCGGGCAGCGCCCGGCCGTGCAGTCCGTTGAACACATTCGCCTGCGTGTAGTGCGGCAGCTTCGCCGCCTGGCCGATGCCCGACACCAGCACCAGCTTCTTGCGATCAACGCCCGCCGCCGCGATCGCCTTGTCCAGCGTTCGCAGGATGGGGAAGTCCCCGCAGCCAGGGCACCAGGCGATATCCGAGTCGAAGAAGTGCTTGTTCATCCTCTCACCCTCTCCGCGATCTCCTCGCCGGTGAACGGCAGGCCGTCGTATCTCAGCATCAGCTCGCAGTCCGAGAGCACACCCACCTCCCGCAGCACCGACGCGAACTGCCCGGTGGCGTTGCCCTCCACACACGTCACTCGGCGATCACCCAGCGCCTCCCTGATCGGCTCTCCCCTCAGCGGCCACACCTGGGAGAAGTGCAGCATGGCGGTTGGCTGTCCGGCTGCGTTCAGCCGTTCCACCGCCTCCCGGCACGGGCCATACGTTGAGCCCCAGCAGATCAGCACATGCCCCGCCTCCGGCGGACCATGCCAGGCCGGCGGCAGTGTCTCCGCTCTCATGCCCTCCAGCTTCCTCATCCGCTTGTCCTGCAGCCGGATGCGAGCCTCCAGATCCTCCGTGATGTGCCCATCCTCCGTGTGCTCGTCCGAGTCTACCGTCACAAACGCTTCGCCTCCCGGCAGCGCCCGCGGCGAGACCCCACTCTCGGTCACCGCGTAGCGAAGGTAGTCTCCGCCCAGATTCTCGACGATATGCCGGTTGATGGGACGGTAGGACGTGTCCAGGCCGGTGCAGTTCTTGCGCATATCGGCGAGGAACTGATCGCTCATCAGGATAACAGGCGTCTGGTACCTGTGCGCCAGCTCCAGCCCATGCCTGGTGAGGTCATAGCACTGCTGGGGAGTGCCCGGCGCGAAGACGGCCTTGGCGAACTCTCCGTGGCCCGCGTTGATGGCGAACTTCAGGTCCTGCTGTGCCGTCCGCGTCGGCAGGCCGGTGGCCGGGCCGGGCCGCTGCCCCAGGAAGATGAAGGCCGGAAGCTCCAGCATCCCCGCCAGCGCCACCCCCTCCACCATCAGCGCGAACCCGCCTCCGCTGGTGGTGGTCATCGCGGGGACGCCCGCGTAGGTGGCCCCGCACACCATGTTGATGGCGGCGATCTCGTCCTCCGCCTGTTCCACCACGATGCCGTACTCATCCGCCGCGCTTGCCAGAAAGGTGAACACACCGGTGGAGGGTGTCATCGGGTAGGAGGCCACGAACTTGACCCCCGCCGTCGCCGCGCCCAGCCCCACCGCTTCGTTCCCGCTGCAGATCGCCGTCGGCGCGCCCACGGGCCGCGGCGCCTGCAGCCTTCCGGCCTGTGCCGAGGCCAGCTCGGCCCCCTTCCGCACACACCTGAGGTTTGCGGCGACCACCTCCTCGCCCTTTCTGGCGAACCGATCCCGCAGCAACTCCTCCAGCCTGCTTACCTCATAGCCAAGCGCTGCCAGCACCGCTCCGGCCGCCACCGTGTTCGCCATGATCGCCGACCCGCCCAGCTCCTTGGCGATCTGCTCGAACCCTATCGCCGTCACGCCCGGCCCGTCGGAACCGTTGAACAGGGTCACCCCCGGATCCGCCACCTCCCCCCGCAGCCATTCCAGCGCCTCCTTGCTCAGGGCCACCAGCAGATCGGCGTGTTGGCGGAGCGAGAACAGCTCCCCATCCGCGATGCGGATGTCGAACCAGTTCACCCCGCCCCGGATGCGCGACATGTACGTCTGCGTGGCGAACACGTGCAGCCCCAGCGCCGCGAACGCCTCCACCAGCAGATCCCCCGTCGTCTCCACTCCCTGTCCCGCCGCTCCGGCGATGCGCAGTTGTAGGTCCATGGGCGCTCCTGTTCCCGGTGGTCTGGTGGGTTAGGGGGTTCGTCCTCACCGACGCCATCACCTCGGCGATGGGGCAGGAGTTGTCGCCAAGCGCCGCCACGGCCGAACGCGCGGATTCCTCTGCCGCCGGAGCGCCAGGCGCCCCACCCAGTGGCGAAGGCGGGGCCAGCGCCCTCCTCCCTGCAACCCCATAGCCCTCCTCCGCGCCTTGACACCTACGATCTGGCGATGTACTATCCGCGGCAGAAAATCTGCTTTTCGGCGGGAACAGCCATGACCAGCGATACCGTGCAACTGAGACAACGCGGGGTGTTGACGCTCCCGGCCAAGCTGCGAGAGAAGTACCGTCTAGACGAAGGCGATGTGCTGTCCGTCGTTGATCTCGGGGGCGCTTTCGTGCTGAGCCCGCGCCTTTCTGTAGTCCCCAAACTCGCCGCGGAGATCGAACGCCTCAGAGAGAATGCGGGACTGACGACGGAGGACCTGCTGCAGGGCTTGCCGAGGCGTGCGGCAAGGGCAAGGCCCAGGGCGGTACGGGGCGCCGGGCGAGGACCTCGCCGTGCCGGACGCTAGGCGGCTGCGAGTGTTCTTCGACGCCGACGCATTGATCGCGGGATCGGCGTCCGCCGCCGGCGCCAGCTTCCTGTTGCTGTATCTTGCCGACCTTGGCGTGATCGAGGGGATCACCAGCCGCCAAGCGATCAGCGAGGTGGAGCGCAACCTGATGGCGAAGCTACCGGCCGCGCTGCCCGCCTTCCGGGTGATCGTTTCCTCCGCCCTCACGGTGGTGAGCGATCCCCGGCCTGGCACCTTGCGGCAGCTATCCGGACAGGCTGCGAGCGACGATCTGCCCATCCTGGGCGCGGCGGTGGAGATAGAGTGCGACTACCTGGTCACGTTCAACGTGCGGCATTTCCGCCGGGGCGCCTCGCCGCCATCTCCCATCCGGCCCGGCGATCTGGTGGCGAAGCTCCGCGGTCTGCTTTCCGATTGAACCCGGAAGGGTATGGTAGGTGAATGTCAAGGACGCCGCACGCGTAAGCGGCCCACACCTCCGCCTCTGGCGCAACCTGCTCATCGCCGCCGGCCTCGCGCTGGCCCTGCTGCAGTTCTTCCGCGTCTTCCACGGCAAGCAGACCACTTTCATCGCCAATGACGGCGACTGGTACTATGCCTCCTGCGCTTCCCTCTACTTCGACCACGACCTCGACCTCAGCAACCAGATGAACACCTGGGCGGCGCGCGCCCACACCACCCCGCCCAACATCGTGCCCGGCCGCCCCACCCGCACCGCCTTCACCATCGGATCCGCGCTCCTGTGGATGCCCGCCTTCGCCGCCGGCGACCTGGCGACATGGATAGGACAGCGCCTCGGCGTACCGGTCGCGCGCGACGGCTATACCATGTCCTACCAGCTCGCAGTCGCGCTGGCGACCCTTATCTACGGGCTGATCGGGGTCTGGTTCGCGCTCAAGGCGGCCGCCTGGTGGATGGATAGAGCCGGCGGCGGCTGGCGCCATGGCCCGGCGCTGGCCGCAGCGACCGCGGTGTGCGCAAGTCCGGCCCTCTACTACCTCGTCTTCGAGCCCACCATGACCCACGGGCCGAGCATCTTCACCGCCTCCCTGCTCGTCTGGTTGTGGTTTCGGACTGAGCCATCGGCCAAGTGGGGCCGGTGGGCCGCCCTCGGGCTGGTGGCAGGCTTAGGTACGCTCATCCGCCCACAGGACAGCCTCTTGCTCGTGCTGCCATTGAGCACCGCGCTGAGGGGCGGATGGCGGCAGGCGAGCGGCCGGGTGCTGCTGATCGCAGCCGCCTCCCTGCTGGTTTTCTCGCCCCAGATGGTGATCTGGCAGTTCACCCATGGACAGCCCCTGGTCATCCCCCAGGGGCCGGGCTACATGCGCTGGTGGGACCCACACCCGCTGCAGGTCTGGTTCTCCCCCCACCACGGACTCTTCACCTGGACTCCTATCTGGCTGATCGCGCTGCTGGGCCTGGCCTCCCTGCCGAGACAAGCCCGGCCCGCCGTCGCCGCCATGCTCGCCGTCTTCCTCCTCGAGTCCTATGTCAACTCCTGCACCAGGGACTGGTGGGCTGGCGACGCCTTCGGCTCCCGGCGCTTCCTCAGCCAGTTCCCCACCTTCGTGCTGGGCCTGAGCGCGGTTGCCAGCAAGGCCGGAGTTCGCTATCCTAAGAGGATCGTGGCCGTATCAGCTGTGGCTGTCATCGCCAATCTTGCCCTGATGGGCCTTTACCTGACCGGACGGCTGGCCCACGGGTGAGCGGGAAGGTCCGCCTGCCAGACCGAACTACCTGACGACGGAGGACAGAAATCATGTTGTGCCCCAACTGCGCCAGGGAAAACGTGCCGGGAGCGTCGTTCTGCGCCGCCTGCGGAGCGCCACTCTCCGCCTCAGCCGCTCCGCCGCCACCGCCGCCGGCAGGCTGGGCGATGAAACCTCAGACCAGCAGCATGGCGATAGTTTCGCTGGTCCTGGGCATCTGCGGGCTGTTCATCCCTATCCTGGCCCCGCTGATCGGTCTGGTGCTGGGCATCGTCGCAGTAACCCAGATCGGCAGCAGCCGGGGAAGACTAACGGGCAGCGGTTTCGCCATCGCTGGCATATGCGTCTCCGCCTTGACTCTCCTGATCGTCCCGGCGATGCTGTTCCCCGTATTCATGCGGGCGCGGGAGACCGGACGGAAGATAAGCTGTCTGTCCAACATCAAGAACCTAGCGATTGCGACGAATATGTACCTTGCAGATTGGGACGCATTCCCAGACGAGCACGCCTGGTGTGACACCTTGGACGAGTACGTGATGAACCGGGGCATCTACCGGTGCCCGTCGGCGCCGGACCTGGACTGCGGATTTGCTCTCAACTCGGCCCTCACCCTGGCTCCAGTGTCACGGGTTCAGGACCCGGCGCGGATGGTCACCATCTTCGAGAGCGGTGAGGGGTGGAATGCGAGCGGAGGTCGCGGCCTGCTGCCATCGCCGCCGCGGCATCTGGGCGGCGACAACTACGGATTCGCGGATGGGCACGGGAAGTGGCACCAGCGAGGGGAATTGTCCTCCCTGCTGCAGTGGACGCCAGAGGGAGAGGGCGGGTGGTGATCGTATGACAAGAGGTCGGCCGCATGCGGCCAGCACCATGCGCCCCAGACCCTAGGAGACCAGTGCTCGACTTTCCCTGCCGCCGGCTGGTGCAGATGCCGTGCCTTCACCGCGGAGAGTCACGAGCAGCGGAGCCGCCAGAGATGGAGCCAGCATGAGCAAGCGCAGCACTGCCAGGGATGCCACTTGATCCCCTTCCGTGACGAGAACCCGACGCGACGCTTCCCGCTCGTGGTGGTGGCGCTGATCGCCGCCAACATCGTCGTCTTCCTCTACCAGTCCCTGCTGCCACCACCGGGGGGGCAGCTCTTCATCTACACCCACGGCGCCATCCCGGCCGTGCTGCTCGGGCGGGCGGAGGTGGCGCAGGCGCTGGAACCTCAGTTGCGCGCCTTCGTCAGCCTCCACCACCTGCCCGTCATCCCTCTCCAGCCCACCTGGCTCACCCTCTTCACCTCCATGTTCATGCACGGCGGCCTGGTCCACCTGGGCAGCAACATGCTCTATCTGTGGGTGTTCGGCAACAACATCGAGGAGGCGCTCGGGCACCTGCGGTTCCTGGTCTTCTACCTCTTCTGCGGGCTGTTGGCGGCCGCCGCGCAGGTCCTCATGAGCATCCATTCCCCCATCCCCATGATCGGCGCCAGCGGCGCCATCGCCGGCGTTCTGGGAGCGTACTACCTCAAGTACCCCCGCGCTCGCGTCCAATGCCTGGTATTCCTCCTTTTCTTCATCACCATCGCCTCGCTGCCCGCCGGGCTCGTCCTGCTGCTGTGGTTCCTGCTGCAGGTGCTGCAGAGCGTGGGCCAACTGGGCGGAGTGGGTCAAGGCGGAGTGGCGGTGTTCGCACACATCGGCGGCTTCCTCGCCGGCTGGGCGCTGGTGCGCAGATTCGAGCCCAGGCGCAGGCCCCGCTGGATCGCGTGAGCGGTTCCCCTCGGCGCCCGTCCCCCTGCCCGGCCAAGGACCAAGGGCGCCGACCGCCCGAAGCGGACCGCCTCGCAGAAGAGACGAACCCTCACTCGGCGCGCGGCGGGGCCGTCCAGGGTACCCCCAACCGACGCAGCGAATCCTGCGCGTAGGTGTTGCCGGGATCCAGCTTCAGCGCCGCCTGGTATTCCCGCCCTGCGCTCGCAGAGTCCCCTTTTCGCTCCAGCGCAAGACCCAGCCAGATGTGCAGATCCGGATTATCGGGATCGAGCGCCAGCCCCGCTCCGAACTCCCGCAGCGCCTCGTCGAAGTGCCCGTAGTCCCGGTAGCCGGCCTTCACGAAGGCGTCCCCGATATTGATGTGCGCCGCCCCCATCTGCAGGCGGGCATAGGCCTGCAACTTCGGAGGCACCGCGGGGGACGTTTCAGACACCGCCGGCAGAGCCGGCTTCTCCTCTGTCCCTGTCCCGGCAAGCGCTTCCTCGACTGTCGCCCGGATTGTCGCCAGATCAGAAGGGCTGTAGCCGATGAAGCGCGCCCTCAGCACCCCCTTCCGGTCCGCGATCCAGAGATCGGGCAACCCGTTCACCCCATAGGCGCGCTTCGCCGTTCCATCGTCCAGCAGCATCTTCATCGAGAGCTGGTAGCGCTCCGCGAAGTCCGCCACCTGGCCAGGTTCCTCTCGCTGGTTCAACCCCAACACCGCCAGCCCCTTTGATCCCAGCTCTCGCTCCAGCTTGTCCAGCTCCTTTAGCTGCGCTGATGCATTCTTGCTCCAGCTCGCCCAGAAAACAAGCACCACCACCTGCTCCTGGAGCGACGACAGCGTGACCGTATCCCCCGCCACCGAAGGCAAGGAGAAGTCGGGCGCGCTCTCTCCCTCACGCACCGCCCACGCCGGCGAGAAGACCAGCAGCAGGGCGAGCGTGAGCCAACAGGCACCTGCTCGCACTTCTGTTCACCTCCCTTCCCTCCCCCAAGCCGACAGGCGTCACGCCTGTCTTGCTCGGACACAGACGCGACGCCTGCTCGTTTCCGCCCACTACCTGCTACTGAATCACCAGATCCCCGGTGAGGGTGAGCGCGTATTGGAGACTAGGTGGGTACTCCGTCCCAGCCGGAGCGGCCGTCTGAGCGCGACCGGGCTGGGTGGCTCGGGAGGCCTGGCCGGCCCGGGGCTGCCTCTGCGCCGCCGCCCTGCCTCTTGCGCGCATCCCTTCTCCGGCGGCCCTGCGGGCACCCCGACGAACACCGCCCGTCGCCCCGGTCAGCTCCACCGAGTAGCCGCTCTCCCCCCTCGCCGCCGTCTGCCGCCCGCCCGCCCGGAAGTCCACCTTCCCCGTAATCGTGTCCTCGGTATGCAGCACTCGCCCGCTGACGGTGGTCAGATAAGTCCGCCGGGTCCCGTTCACCTCCGTCAACACCGCGCTTTCCAGCGTCAGACCTGCAGCCCCCCGCGCCCCCGTCGCCTGCCCGGGCGTGGCCGCCCCCGAGGGGCGTGCCCCTGTCGCCCTCGCCCCGGCCCGTCCGCCCGCTGCCCTCGGCCCCATGCCCCCCGCGCCCATCCGCCGACCGCGGTTGGCCCTCGTCACCGCCCCGGTCAGTTCCATCCGGTACCCTTGATCTGTCTCTCCAGCCGCGCTGGCTGTCTGCTGCCCCGAAGTCTCGTACAACGCCAGCCGGGCCACCGAATAGCTCGAGGTGACCACCGCGCACTCCCGTCCCCGGAACCAGCGCAGCCCCTCAAACGTGTGCTGCCCCTGGACGAACACCACCCGCCGCGTGTACACGTCAAACACCACCCCAATTGGCGACTCCCACTGGTCACCAGGAAACACAGGAATATCAGGCAGCGCCAGTGACACCTCACCAAGCCCGATCCGAGGCCGCGTCACCGCGGCCGTCGCCGGCACCGTCAAGCCGTTCCGCGAGATCTGCACCATCGCGTACTGCCCGGTCTCCGGCAGGTTCGCGCGGGTGCCCCCCACCGTGATGCTCCCCTCCCGCACCCGGTTCCTGACCAGGGTCGAGTTCCCTTCGTAGAACGTGTCCATCACGCTCTGGGTGAGATCACAGCTCAGGTCTCCGCCCAGCACGTCGAATCCTGGAGGAAGCATCTGGGTGGCGCTGAGCGCGCCTATCTCGCTCCTCCCCTGGAATCGCCGCGTGAACAGATCGTCCTCCTTGAACTTGACCTGAAGC
>Ga0315274_10011044_pt1 | contig 12960 bp, 9 predicted proteins | sample YL17G02_20_MG_FD_203700 | JGI IMG/M metagenome (GOLD analysis project Ga0315274, IMG submission 203700) | Sediment microbial communities from Yellowstone Lake, YNP, Wyoming, USA - YL17G02_20 | ecosystem: Environmental > Aquatic > Freshwater > Lake > Sediment | place: USA: Wyoming | collected... | reverse complement strand
AATGGGCCGCTCGTGACCGGAACAAGCTTGCGCTGCTCTCCGTGGACGAAAACGGGGGCAATCCCAGGCATCTCACGTTCAATGACATGAGTAAAGCCTCTAACCGATTTGCCAATGTCCTGAAGAAACTAGGCATTCAAAAGGGAGACCGGGTAATTGTGTTTTTGCCTCGCATCCCCGAATGGTACATGAGCGTGCTGGGAATGATTAAACTCGGCATCATCCCCGTGCCTACCACCGTTCAATGCACCTCGAAAGACATCGAATACAGGATTGGTCTCTCCGGCGCAGTTATGGTGATAGCTGACGACGAGAATGCGGAGAAGGTTGAGGCGATCAAGGAAAGGCCCAAGTCATTGAAATACCTGATGCTGGTGGGAAAGGATAGACGAGGAGGATGGCTGAATTTCGCTGCGGAGCTTGCTAACGCCCAGGAAAAGGTTGACGGAGTGCCGCGAACGAGAAGCGATGACCCTATGCTCCTCTATTTTACCTCGGGCACGGTCTCTTATCCCAAGATGGTGATACATACGCAGGCCTCCTACGGCATAGGCCACCTGATTACAGCCAAGTTCTGGCATGACTTGAAGCCATGGGACATACACTGGACGATCTCCGATATGGGGTGGTCAAAGGCGGCCTGGGGCAAGATTTTCGGACAATGGACCATCGGCGCCGCTGTTTTTCTACACGATGCACCTGTAAAATTCGACCCCAAGCTGACGCTGAAGCTCATAGAGCGTTACGGAATCACTACCTTTTGCGCTCCTCCCACAGTATATCGCGTCATGGTTTTGGAGGACTTGAAACAGCATAAGCTGGGTAAGCTGCGGCACTGCACCGCTGCGGGCGAGCCGCTGAACCCGGAGGTCATATCCAAGTGGGAGAAGGGGACAGGCATGAAGATATACGATGGATATGGCCAGACTGAGACAGTGAATCTGGTAGCAAACTATCGCTGCTTGCCGATAAAGCCCGGCTCGATGGGGAAACCTACTCCCGGCTTTGACGTATCAGTGGTGGACATTGAGGGCAGGGAATTGGCCCCGGGCGTTGAGGGACATATAGCTGTAAAGGTGAAGCCAACACGGCCAGTGGGCCTGTTCAAAGAGTACTGGAGGGACACGGAAGAAAGCGCCAGGGTATATCATGGGGACTGGTACTTCACGGGAGATAAGGCATATAAAGATGAGGATGGCTATTTCTGGTTCATCGGCCGCGCCGACGATGTGATAATTACATCAGGATACAGGATAGGTCCTTTCGAGGTGGAATCAGCTTTGATAGAGCACCCCGCCGTAGCCGAGGCAGCGGTCGTGGCAAGCCCGGACGATTTGCGAGGGGAGATTGTAAAAGCTTTCGTGATACTGGCTCCCGGGTACTCCAGCTCAGAGCAACTGAAAACAGAGCTGCAGGAGCATGTCAAGCGAGTTACCGCGCCTTATAAATATCCCAGAAAGATTGACTTTGTAACCGAGCTGCCCAAGACCATTTCGGGCAAGATAAGACGCGCCGAGCTGAAGCGTAAGGAATGGGAAGGCTGGCAGAGAAAGTAGATATGCGCCTACCTTAAATAACGGGGCAAAGGAGGTCTAAAATGGTTTACTTCTCGATACCTGCTGCTACCGGAGGATTTTTCTTCAGCTCGTTTCTGCTGATGATTTTCTGGGGAATTATCGCTCCGGATTTCGGCATCGAGACCATAGGGTACAAGATGGCGATGCTGATGACCATAGCCTTGTGGCTTGTGGTTGCTCCGCTGGCTGCTGCTGTAGCCAGGAAGCGCTTCTGGAAATGATGGCTTTATGGGTAGGGGCGAGGTCTCCTCGCCCAATTCCCCCCTTTTGTAAAGGGGGATACAGGGGGATTTAGCCCCCCGGGGTTGTAGGGGCACAAAATCTTGTGCCCTTCTGGATGTCATTGCGAGAAGTCTGTCTCTAACGGACGACGAAGCAATCTCCGCGTCATGCTGCAGTAGGGGCACGGCATGCCGTGCCCTCAATTAATAAACAGCGCTTCGTCGCTATAAAACCGTAGGGGCGAGGTCTCCTCGCCCAATTCCCCCCCTTCCTAAATGTGGCTAAAGGTGATTAGCCCCCTACGTCATTTCTGCGCAAGCAGGAATCCAGTCCCCCTGGGTAGATTGGAGCACCCGCTCCAACCCTGCGTAGGGGCACAAAACTTTGTGCCCAAAAACGTAGGGGCGGTTCGTGAACCGCCCCTCATGTCATTGCGAGTCCGCCCCTGGCGGACGAAGCAATCTCCGCGTCATGCTACTGTAGGGGCGGGTTTCAAACCCGCCCTAAAAGTCCCCCCTTTTCCAAACTTGTCCCTGACTCGTTCAGGGAGGGGGATACAGGGGGATTACGCTCAAATCCTCTCTCCCCTGGCGGGAGCCACGACGAGTGCAGGAAAGAGTTCCACTTGCCCTGACCCGAAAATGAGACCCCGCCGGGGCTATTGGCGAGAGGGTCTTAGTCCGGCCGCTCGAGAAGGACTCGGTCTGGAGCATAAAGACTCTGTGATAGAATTTCTCACAAATGATGATAACTGCCTAACAAATATTGGCGAAAAACAATCATAAAGGATAGCGCAATACCTTACTACAGATCCATCCTTAAAGTGGCCATTGTCAGAGTAGTGTTAGCCTTTTTTGGCTAACCAATCTATTGACTTAGTACGTTTTTGTGTTAATATCACTACAAAAAAGAGTAAGGCAGTGTTGTAAAAATGGTGAGAAATAGTAACAAAAACAGAGCGATGCCGCCAGTGAAACTGGCTTTTTATGGAACTGTGAAGGTCTATAAAACAAATCACGTTAAACTTGATGCCAATCTCTTAAACACCCTTGGGATTCGGGCTGGTGACCGTGTAGATGTCTTTCTGGATACAGAAGAAAGAACTATTGTAATTAAGAGGCTAGATGAACATGATCGTTCCAAAAAGCATGGCAAGAATTACTCGGATAGAACGCAACAATGAGAAGTTTTTAAATATGTGATGAATTTGGAAGTTATAGATTTTTAAGAATTGAGTGGAGTCAAATAATAAGCGGAGGGAATCTTGACGAGTCAGCAAATAGAGTACTGGACAAATCCTAGTGTACTGCGGTTTGCTGGTAAAACAGATCCTATTGATTTAATAACCAAGAAATCCAGGGAAGAAGTACTTAGGGCTATGCAGTCTGGTTGGCAAGGTCCTCCCTTTGATCCGTTCAAACTGGCTAATTTCCTCGAAATACCAACTATACCACGGGAAGATGTGCTTGACGCACGAATCGTACCTATTGGCTCACAGCGAGCGCAAATAGAATTCAACCCTAATCGACCACGCGGGCGCCTGCGATTTTCTATTGCTCATGAAGTAGCGCACACCCTGTTTCCGGACTGTATTGAAAATGTTAGAAATAGAGGACAAACAACCGAGATCAGGGATGATGATTGGCAATTAGAACTTCTGTGTAATATTGCGGCAGCGGAATTCCTCATGCCCGTCGGGAGCGAGATTGATCCGAATACTCCTGTGATTATCGACAACATATTGCGACTTCAGAAAGAATTTGACGTATCTACGGAGGCTATTTCTATCAGGCTTGCCAAAATCACTGTTGAACCATGTACAGTTTTCGCGGCTGCGCGTACCGCTGATGTGGAGGATATGCCGATATACCGTATGGATTATAGTATCCCTTCTCGCAGCAGTACAATCGAATTGCCCAGAGGTCTCGAGATTCGCGATAAAATCTTATCTCAATGCACTGCAATCGGCTATACGGCGAAAGGTAATCAGCGAGGCATCGGAAAGTTCCAAGAGCTATACTTGGAATGTGTGGGGATTCCGCCTTACCCTGGCAAGAATTACCCGCGAGTGATTGGCATAGCTCATTATAAGAATGGCAAAGCAATTAAGGCTTCAAGCATCACATATCTACGCGGAGACGCTCTCGAACCGAGAGGAGCAAGGAAACGGATAATAGCTCAAGTAGTAAATGATAAAACTCCTAACTGGGGTGCAGGCTTCGCACGTTCTGTAAGGAATAAGTATCCATCAGTGCAAAAGGATTTTAGAGAGTGGGCTATACTGAATCATAGTGAATTTTCACTCGGAAATATCTATACCTCTTTGATCTCCGACGAGTTATGCGTTGTAAATATGATCGCCCAACATGGATACGGTGTGTCTGTGAAACCACGAATTCGATATGCGGCATTGAGGGATTGTCTACACCTACTTAAGGAGATTGCCCTAGGTAAGGGGGCCACTGTTCACATGCCCCGCATCGGAACCGGATATGCAGGTGGTAACTGGAGCTACATTTTGGAGCTGATAGATGAAATACTTGTAAGAAACCATGTCGAGGTAACCATATACACACTACCCGATTATGAGCCCATTGAAGCACAGGGTACGCTAAGGCTGGGTACGCAGTTTCAAAGCGTTACGAAATAGGGAAGAGGAAAAAGGTTAATGCTTAATAGAATCATCTTACTATCTGGCCCTATTTCCTCCGGAAAGTCTACTTTGGCGAAAGGGCTCGCACAACGTTACAACATGTCCATTTTTAAGACTAGCGAAATATTAAAGAAGCGAGTAAGAAGTGATTTAAGAGAGGATAGAAAGATTCTGCAAACCCAGGGTGAACGACTTGATAGAAAGACTCGAGGACGATGGGTACTGGAGGAATTAAGAGAATGGGCAAATCAGGTTAACTCAGGTTCAGAGCTGATTGTTGATTCCGTCAGAATCTCTGAACAGATTCAAGCTATTCGCGAAGCTTATGGGCCGATTGTAATACATGTACATTTGACGGCTCCTATTAATGAGCTAGAGCGGAGGTTTAACCAACGCCGCCAACAAGGCAGAGAAAAGGATTTCAATTACTCCGAGGTTAGAGAGAATCCGACTGAAAAACAAATTGAGGATCTGGCCAAGATTGCGGACATAGTAATAGATACAAAAAGATGTACTGAGCAAGATGTTTTAGTTAGAACCGTAAGTCACCTTAAAGTTCGTATCGGTAGAGGTACCGGGTTCGTTGATGTGGTCGTCGGGGGGCAATATGGGAGTGAAGGCAAAGGACAGGTAGTAGCCTACCTAGCGAGAGAATATGATCTACTGGTACGCGTTGGAGGCCCCAATGCAGGTCACACGGTATTTGAGGCACCTCAGCCATACGCCCATCACCAACTTCCGTCCGGTACTAGAAAGAGTGAGGCACGACTTCTTATCGGACCAGGTGCTGTACTACGAGTGGAAAAGCTTTTGAAGGAAATCGCTGACTGCGGAGTTGATGCTGGGAGACTCTGTATTGATGGCAATGCCATGATCATAACTAACGATGACATCAAATTAGAGACTGAACTCGTAAAGAATATTGGTTCCACAGGACAAGGTGTCGGCGCAGCAACCGCGCGACGCATAATACAACGTAAAAAGGATACCCTTCTGGCAAAACACATCTCTGAGCTCAAGCCTTATTTGGGGAATGCTTTGGACGTACTCGAAGACGCCTATTCACACAATGAAAAGGTTCTACTTGAAGGCACTCAGGGTACAGGACTCAGCCTCTATCATGGCAGTTATCCTTATGTCACTTCTAGAGATACGACTGCATTAGGTTGTCTAGCGGAAGCTGGCATCCCTCCGAATCGCGTACGCAAAGTAGTCATGGTATGTCGCACCTATCCGATCAGGGTAGAAAGCCCACATAAAGAAACGTCTGGCCCGCTACGTGATATAAGTTGGGAAGAGATTGCTCGCAGGTCCGGTTACAGCGCCGAAAAGTTACGAAGGGCAGAAAAGACTACGACTACCAAGAGACAGCGACGCGTAGGCGAGTTCGAATGGGCGCTTCTTCGGCGAGCCGCCCTTCTGAATGGTGCAACTGACATAGCATTGACTTTCACAGACTACATTAACAAGGAAAACGTAAAGGCAAAGCGCTTTGAGCAGCTGACGCAAGAAACCATCAACTTCATCCAAGAGGTCGAACGTGTAGCGGGAGCCCCTGTCTCGTTAATTTCAACTGGATTCAATAGCCGAAGCATTATTGACAGGCGTTCTTGGTAGGAATCATGATAATAAGAGACATGATTATTAAATATCCAAGAATATATCATATGGCTCATGATGAAAGCTGGCAAAGTATAAAAAAACATGGACTTCTTAGTACTTCTTCATTGTTAGATAAATGGGAATACACTGGGAAAGAAAGAGAGCTAATCGAGAGCCGTCACAGACCAGAGACGATACGTATTTTTCATAAAATTTATGGAGAGGCAGTAATACGTGATCAAAAGGCCATAGATCCCCAGAAGCTTAGAAGCTGCCTAATAGATATGTTGGAGGAAGACTGGTATCGCTTACTCAATAGCAAGGTATTTTTTTGGCCAGATTGGCAGGGGCTGAAATGGTTTTTGGGTGCAACCCACTATATTAATAAGCCCCATGTGGTAATAACTATCGACACGAGTCGACTTCTTAAGCAATACGGTGATGAAATAACCCTTTCACAAATAAACACTGGAAGCACTTTTCCTAGGAAGAACCAGGATAGGCCGGAGCCACGAGGTGGAGACACCTTTAAGCGGATTTCAGCGTATCAAATGTCATGGTTCAGAGAATTGGCAATAGATAATGGTGTTCAAGACATAGTCTCTTTCGCGCTGTCTGTAGACAGATTAGTGTCAGGAAGAAAGGACGCCGAGCCAGAAAGATTAGCATCACTTTGGCCACCAAACAACTAGTAATTTCTGTATAAGAGAAGTAAATGAAGAATCAATATTTTGGCGACATCAACGACTACAAGAAATACAGTCTGCTTAGGATTCTTAGTGGAAACGGACAGATTGAAACCGTGGTTTGTTGGGTTCTGACTGAGGATGATAGCAGAACTGATGGAAGCAAGATTAGATACTTGGAACAACCTGAGAAGTGGCAGAACTACGATCCTACGGTCTACGAATATCTTAGAAAACAGGTCCTTGATAAAGGTATTCGAAACGTTAGCTACATTGAACAAGACGATATTATTCCAAATTGCCGATTTTACAAAGAGTTAATAAATGACAATGTTGGATCAAGAGAGAACTTTTTCAGCGGTTTTCTCGAATTCGCCAAAGGTGCCGACCTAGTTTTTTTTGATCCTGATAATGGAATCGAAGTTAAATCAATTCCTCGTGGCAGGAAATCATCTTCGAAATATGTTTATTGGGACGAAGTAAAAGCCTCATATTTAGCAGGACATTCACTCATGATTTACCAGCATTTCCCTCGTCGGCCAAGGGAGCCCTTTTTAAGAAATCTGGTTCATAAATTTAAGGATTTCGTTGGTGCCCATCAGGTCTTTTCCTACTGTAGTTACCACGTTGCCTTCCTACTTGTACCCCAACCCCATCATGAAGATTTGTTTCTTGAGAACAACAATAAGGTTAACGAGGTCTGGGGAGAAGTGATAAGGGTTCGAAAACATAAGTTGGCAAGCGTAGTGGCTTAGATTCAGTTTAACAGGAATATTAGCCTATGCTGGCTTAAGGATATTGAGACGAAAGTAGTGGTTCTTGCAGCCCTTCTCTTTCCCCCTCGCCATTTCTTGTTTTCAACTCGATATCCGGAAGCCTGGCCGCTCACAGCATGAAGCACTACAGGGCAGTGGTGGAGGGCTTCGGCAAGGGGTGAGCCCTGGATTCCTGCTTGCGCAGAAATCACATATTGTGGGCTCTTAGACAGGCTCAGGGCGAAGTGCAGGAAGTCTATTTGCGGAGAAATAGCCCAATGAATTGGGCAACTACAGGGGTAGCGGTGAGATTGCTTCGTCCGCCAGAGGCGGACTCGCAATGACATGGCGTGGGCACGAACCGCCTCTCCACGTCGTGACGGGCGTCACGACGCTACACAAAGGTCGGAGAGCGGGTGCTCCGACCTACCCAAGAGGCCTGGATTCCTGCTCAGGGCAGGAATGACATGTATGTAAATCCCCCTCGCCCCCTTTACAAAAGGGGGGATTTGGATTCCTGCTTGCGCAGGAAAGACATGCGGAAGGGCGCACAGCCGTGCGCCCCTACATTTCCTATCATTCCCCCACTATTGATTGACAGACGTGCGACATTTTCCCCTTGACATGGATCGCCTGGGGCAGATATTTGAGGCTGCTCCTATTCCGGCTTGTATTTGCCGATCTCGATATTGGGCACCAGGTCCATCCCTATGTGCCCCTCCCTTTCCAGTCGAGCATATTCCTCGTCGGAAACGCCAAGTATACCCTTGTAGACGTACTCATTGTGCTCGCCTAGACGCACGGGAGGCAGCCGGAAATGGTTGGGTGCCTTGGACATCCTGAATGCCAGGCCGGGGTATCTGTGTGTCCCGCATTCAGCCTGAGTTACCGTTTCGAAAAAGCCCCTTGCTTTCATCTGGGGGTCGTTGTATGCATCGTCCGGGTGCTCTACCGGGCCGGCGGCCACGCCTTCTTTCTGTAGGATGTGCATAACCTCGAAGGCTTCATGCTGGCTGGTCCATTCGCCGATGTGCTTGTCCAGCTCTTCCTGGTTATGCCACCTGCTCAGGCTGTCGGCGAACTTGTCGTCCTTCGCCCACCTGGGATTGCCCAGGGCACGGCAGAGGCCCTGCCATTCCTCATCGGTGCGGATGGTGATGGTTACCCATCTGTCATCGCCCTGGCAGCGATAGCACCCCTGGATGCCGCCGTAGAGGTCACGGTTCCCCGTCCTCTCGGTGATGCGACCGTTCATGGTGTAGTCCATGATGGCCTCACCCAGTTGAATCATGGTGGCCTCAGTCTGCGCCATGTCGATGAACATGCCCTTGCCTGTCTTATTGCGCTGGTGCAGCGCCATGACAACCATGAAGGCACCGATTGTTCCTGAAGCTTCGTCACAATGGTAAATCGCCGAGTTGGCCGTGACGTCGCGGTCTGCATAGCCCCTGAGATAGGTATGCCCCAGGAAGGCATCCTGATGCGCGCCCAGAGAGCGAAAGTACTTGTAGGGGCCGGTTTGGCCGAACCCCGACATGGAGAGCATGATGATATTCGGGTTCCAGGCGCTGATGACGTCGTAGGTGAGGCCGAAGTCCTCCATAACGGCAGGCTGGCTGTTCTCGATGAAGACGTCGCTCACCTGTATCAGGCGCTTGATTATTTCCTTACCCTCGGGCTTGACGGAGTCCACGGTGCAGGAATACTTGTTGCGGCCATGTACATTGAACATGCAGCTCAGATTCCAGGGCCTGCATTTGGTCTCGTCGTAACCCTCCTTGAGATAGGCGGCATAGCCGCCCTTGACGAAGTCAACAGCGAACTTGGGATGCCTGGGAGCGGGGCCCCTGGTGCCGACGGCGAGATAGTGAATGGACTCGACCTTGATTATCTCGGCACCCCAGTCGGCCAGGTGCATCTCGACGATGGGGCCGGCCCACATCTGGGTCATGCCCACAACCCTTATGCCTTCCAGCGGTAGCTTAGCCATCTTAGATGATACCCCCTTCCCTCAGTTTGACCAGGTCCTCTTTCGAGTACCCCAGGGAGGTATAGACCTCTTGGTTGTGCTGTCCCAGCAGCGGTGCGGGATGCCTTATCTTCCAGGGCAGCTCCGAGCATATGGCAGGCCTTCCGGGATAAGTGAGCTTGCCCACCACCGGGTGCTCGGCTTCAGTCCAGAAGCCCCTCTGCCGGAACTGGGGGTCTGCCACGAGGTCTTCGGTGGTATTGATGGGAGCACTCAGGACGCGCCCTTCCTGGCAGACCTCAACGATCTCGGTCCGGGTTCGCTCCATCAACCAGGGGTACCATATAGTGCCCAGAAACTCCTCTCTGCGTGTTTCGTCGAACTGGTTCGCCCCGCCGTAGGTCTCCATGAGGGCCATTTTGAGCACCCTTTCGATACGGTCCAGGAACATAAAGCCGCCCGCCACATCGACGTAGCCGTCTTTGCAGGGGAAGATGCCGTAGGGATACTGAAGCAGCCCCGCTATGTCCATCCTGGGGGTCAGCTCCTTGTTGTACTCGTAGGCCAGCAATTCGCTCATCCTTCTATCGATGGCAGCCATCTGGGTCTCCATCAGGGAGACGTCAATATGCTGCCCGATTCCCTGCACCCTGGCTCCGTAGAACGCCATGATGGTGGCTGTAGCAGCCATGTACCCTCCCTGGTGCTGGATGACGTTCATGCCCTTCTTGACAGGCTCGCAATCGCCGACGCCGGTGCTGCACATGGCCCCACCCATGCCGTAGATGATGGGCTCGGATGCTTTGAAATCACGGTAGGGGCCGGTCTGGCCGAAGTTGGTGATGGAGGTCATTACGAGTTTGGGGTTGATCTTCTCCAGGGTCTTGTAGTCCAGGCCGAGGCCGGGCATGACGCGGGGGCTGAAGTTCTCGACGAGGATATCCACATCCTTCACAAGCTCTTTGAGAATCTTTTTTCCCGTGTGGGTTTTCAGGTTCAGGGTAACGCTACGCTTGTTGGTGTTGAGGAACAGGAACAGGCCGCTCTTCTCGGGATGAGGGTCATCCTTGTTGAAGGGCCCCAGGTTACGGGATGGGTCTCCCCTACCTGGACTTTCGATTTTGATAACGTCGGCGCCATAGTCGGCGAAGAACTTGGTGCAGGCGGGACCGGCTATGTGCCAGGTGAGGTCGAGCACTCGGACGTCTGATAGAGGTTGCCTTGGCATGAATCCTCCTTGGTCTAAAGCTACTACAGGGCGAGGCCTCTTTGCCCCAGTTCCTGCGCCACTTCGGGGAGGTCGAGTTCCTTCAGCCTCTTTACGGTTTGCAGGCCGCTGGCCACATCCCATCCCCGGAGCTGATAATACTCGCTCTTCATCCTCTCGAACTCCGCCCGGTCCATCACCACGCCGACCCTCGAGGTAATCTCACCGTCTTTGCCCGGGGCCTGGGCTTTGGGATTCATCTCGTTGCCCTTGAGAGGGGTAGTGAAGAGAGCTTCAGGAATCATGTCGCTTTCCCTGCCCTTATGCCCTTCCCTGATGTGTATGGCGCGCTGCAGGTTGAATACCTTTTCCCCGATGCGGTAGAGTCCGCGTTCGTCTATATCGCGCCCGGTTACTGCGGCGAGCATCTGGCTGTCTATGGAGGGATCGCCTATATGGTCTCCTTCCATAGTATGCGTTACCGGCCAGGTGAAGTCGCAGAGTATGAGGCATTCCTTGGCATACTCGCGGTCCTGGATGGCAGCGGCTGCCAGGGCTTTGCCATCGTACGTCGAGAAATCCGCCGCAAGCTCGCTGCCCCAGAACCTCGCAGCTATCTTGTGGAATACCTCACTCGAGAGATAGGAGTTTTCGGGGTTATTGGCCCAGTTGACCCACTGGAACAGGACAAGTCCCATCTCGTGCAACTGGTTCACAGCCTGCCTCGGTTCCATCGCGTAAAGCAGGCCGTGAGCCGGGAAGGTGCGCGGGCAATAGCTGAGCAGGTGACCGGCCTTCGATATATAGTCGCCAACCAGCTCCTCGGCTTTCGGACCTAAAGTTGCGGCTGCTCTCTGAATGCCCAGGGCCAGGACGTCTCCGAAGCCTTCCCGCAGCGCCATCTTCTTGACCAGCGCTTCCATGTACTCCCAGCTTCCTATCTTGGTCAAGGGGATGCCGGTGTTCTCGTCTGTTAAGATACCTGTGTGTCTGCATCTCTGGAGCCATTTCATCATCGATTCGATGGCGAGCGCATCAACGCCGTACTCATCGCAGAGTCGGTTGACATAAAAAGTGGTCTCCGTCGGTTCGGGGTAGTACTTATTGACCTTATCGAGGTAGAACAGCGAGGAGCCGCAGAGGGACTTGCCCTTTTTTGTCCCGTCTCGGGATTCCACAATTACCCTTCCGTCGAATCCGGCGCAGCCCAGGCAAAGGTCGAGCTTAGTCTTCTGACCCGATACCACCTCGATATGTGCCTCGGGTTTGCCGATCTCTTTTTGATAGTCCGGCCCCTTCCACAATAACTCGCGGACCCTCTTCTTTACTTCGATGAGCTTTTCAGGACTGGCCGGGTTCACTTTCCCATTGCCTCTCACAGCTATGGCCTTGAGCTTCTTCGAGCCCATGACTGCGCCGAAGCCGCTGGAGCCACTGGCATCGTTGTCGGCGAGAATGATGGCATAAGATACGAGGTTCTCTCCTGCAGGCCCACAGGCAACCACCGCGAAGTTGCTGCCGAACTCGTTCTTCAGGGTTTCGCGGGTCTCGACCGTGCTCCTGCCCCAGAGAGAGGAGGCATCCTTTATCTGTACCGAATCGTCCTGAATGAGCAGGTACACGGGCTTCTCGGATTTTCCCGCAATCACGAGGGCATCGTATCCGGCGCACTTGAGTTGCCAGCCCCATCTGCCGCCGAGGTTGCAGTAGGAGAACTCCTCGGGATACATGGCCGGGGCCTTGCCGCAGACCTGCCACCTCGAGCCGGAAAGGCCGCCGATTCCAGCCAGCGGCCCAGTGACGAAGATTATCCTGTTCTCAGGGTCGAAGGCTTTGACGTTAGCCGGCACTTCGTCCCAGTATATTTTGGCGGCTATGCCTCGCCCTCCGAGAAACCTGTCGGCGTACTCCGCGGTGGGCACGCTGGTTATCTTCCCCGAAGATAAGTCCACCCTGAGGATTTTCCCGGCGTATCCGTATTGCTGCTTCATTTTCTTCCCTTGACCAGGCTCTTTCTGAGCTTCGGTTTGAAGACGACTGACGGCTTCAGGTCGGCGGAATAGGCGAAGGCCACGGCATCGGTCTTACCACCGTACAGTGCACGAAGTTCATCAATGGGACCGGCGTCCAGCGCTCTCATAGGGCATCCCGCCACGCAAATAGGTTTCTTCCCTTCTTTAAGCCGGTCGAAGCATAGGTTGCACATCTGCATCTTGGCATTCTTCTCGGCCCCGAACTGCGGGGCCCCATAGGGACACGATTGCAAACAGAGGTCGCACTTGTCTTTGC
>Ga0315274_10011043_pt1 | contig 12962 bp, 15 predicted proteins | sample YL17G02_20_MG_FD_203700 | JGI IMG/M metagenome (GOLD analysis project Ga0315274, IMG submission 203700) | Sediment microbial communities from Yellowstone Lake, YNP, Wyoming, USA - YL17G02_20 | ecosystem: Environmental > Aquatic > Freshwater > Lake > Sediment | place: USA: Wyoming | collected... | reverse complement strand
GCAATCTGCCCTTTATTCGCCTCTAAGGCAACTTCAAAGGTGTACTTACCGGTCGTTGCTTCTTGCAAACTTTTCTCCGTTAAAATCGGTCTTTTAATCACCCTGTTCATGTTTACCAACGAACCGCTCTTTTAATTTTTCTAAAGCGGGCAGCGTAAAAATTAAATCAGAAAATTTTAGCACATCGAGTGTATTCAAGTCCAGTACTCTAGAAATTTTGACCCGGGCTATGTTACGAAAAGATTTCACCGTTGTTTGGGTTTTATCCCCCAATACCAAAAGGGTTGGCTTGGTCTGTTCAATCGGTAGCCTCTTAAGGAACTCTTGGGCCTTTTTGGTTTTCGGCTCTTTGAATTCTAGTTTATCAACTACAACTACGGACTTTTCTTTGTACTTATCCGAAAGCGCTACTGCTAGGGCTTTCTGACGTATCTTCTTCGGTAAAGTAAGCTTCTTACCAGCCGGCTTAGGACCAAATATAATACCGCCGCCCCGCCAAATTGGTGACCGGATACTTCCTGCTCTCGCTCTTCCTGTACCTTTTTGACGATATGGTTTTCGCCCGCCTCCGGAAACCTCTGCTCTAGTTTTCGTTGAAGCCGTCGGTGTGTTTTTTCTAGCTAGATAAACTCTCACTGCTTGAGAAAGAAGCACCGGGTTTGATTTTTGACCAAAAATCTCTTTTGGAAGGCCAATTTTTTTAATCACCTCACCCTTCTGACTATAAAGTGGCGTAGACAACTGATCAACCTTTGTTCGTTTGGCTACTACCTTCTTGGCTCCTGTTTTAGTTGTCGTTTTAGATTTTTTCACCATTATTCTTGCTCCTTCGTCACCTCTTCTCCTGGTGATTTTTCCTGTTCCTGCAGTTGCCTCTCAGAAGGTTCTGGTGTTGCGGCCGCCTCTTGAGGTGTCTCCTCTTTTGCGCCCCCCACCATCGGTGCGGCTGGGATCTCAGGCTCATGGTACGCTTTCCTTCTCTTTTTCGACTTTTGAATCAAAAGGGTGCTGTCTCGTGCGCCAGGAACTGATCCTCCTACCCAAAGCTCGTTTTCCTCCTCTTTGATTTCCATAATCTGCAATCCCGGCACAGTCACTCTCTGGTCTCCCATATGGCCAGCCATTTTTAAACCCTTGTAAACCCTACCCGGTGTAGTAGTAGCGCCAATCGACCCAGGAGAGCGTTCCCTATCAGATTGCCCGTGAGTTCGCGGCCCACCAGCAAATCCCCAACGCTTCACTACGCCAGCAAATCCTTTCCCCTTCGAGATTCCTTGTATATCAACCAAAGAACCTTTGCGGAAAACCTCGCCTAAAACTATTTTTTGCCCGAGTTTGATATCACCCTCAAAATCAACTTCTCGTAAAATTTTTGGTGTCGCTTCTAACCCCGCTTTCTTTGCCTGCCCGGCCAGCGGCTTGGCGGCTTTTTTCGCTGATCCACTACCGATTTGCACAGATTTATAGCCGTCTTTTTCGGTTTGTTTTATGGAAACGACGAAGTTTGGGGTCACCTTTATTTTAGTAACCGGCGCCACCCGGCCATGCCGGTCAAAAACCTGAGTCATTTCCAGTTTTTTGCCTATCAATCCTTTAATCATCGCTGCTACGTTTGGCAATTACTAATTAAATTCTAAATTAACAAAATGGGCCTTTCGGCCCAAAGTTTGCTTACCGTCCTTTTGCCCATCTGTTCGACAGGCCCGATACAAATTTACATCTTTACTTCGATATCCACCCCGGCAGGAAGCTCAAGGTGCATAAGGGCATCAAGCGTCTTTGGTGTTGGTTCGATGATATCGATGAGTCTTTTATGAGTCCTGATTTCAAACTGTTCTCTGGCGTCTTTGTCGACGTGCGGCGAAGTAGTTACGGTAAAACTCTCCCGTTCAGTGGGAAGCGGGATCGGGCCAGCAACCTTTGCACCTGTACGAATCGCTGTATCCAGTATCTCCTCCGCGCTATCATCAAGCACTCTAGCATCATATGATTTTAAACGTACACGTAAACGTCCTTTTGGCATATGAACTTAACACAAGCAAGGCTGATTACTTTAGGCGATAATCTTGGTCACTACACCAGCACCAACCGTTTTGCCACCTTCTCTTACCGCGAAACGCAACCCTTCCTCCATAGCAACTGGGCCAATCAGTTTAATTTTGAGATTAGTATTATCACCGGGCATAACCATCTCGGTCCCAGAGGGCAAGGTCGCCTCTCCTGTCACATCAGTTGTCCGAAAATAAAATTGGGGTTTGTAACCAGTGAAAAACGGGGTGTGTCGGCCGCCCTCCTCCTTGGTCAACACGTAAACCTCGGCATCAAACTCAGTATGTGGTTTAATACTTCCTGGGATAGCTACGACCTGACCCCGTTCTACGTCGTCTTTTTCGATACCACGAAGTAACAGACCAACATTGTCTCCAGCCTGACCTTCATCAAGCTGCTTCCTGAACATTTCAACCCCGGTAACTACCGTTGAAGTAGTCTTCGGCCTAATACCAACAACTTCGACGGTTTCGTTTACCTTCACTTTACCCCGATCGACTCTGCCCGTTACCACCGTCCCCCGACCTTTAATTGAGAAGACATCTTCGATTGGCATCAAGAATGGTTTGTCGAGATCACGCTTCGGTGTTGGAATATAGTCATCGACCGCTTTCAAAAGCTCCTCGATGCTTTTTTCCGCCTCTGCGTCACCTTCCAAGGCTTTCAGAGCGCTTCCGCGAATGATCGGCACGTCTTTACCTGGATATTCATATTTGGTCAGTAATTCGCGAATTTCTTCTTCAACCAAATCCAGCAGATCTTTATCATCAACCATATCTACTTTGTTCATATAAACCACAACTGAGGGGACTGCTACTTGACGGGCAAGCAAGATGTGCTCTCTGGTTTGGGGCATCGGTCCGTCAGCCGCGGAAACCACCAGAATCGCTCCGTCCATCTGAGCGGCACCGGTAATCATGTTCTTAATGTAATCGGCATGACCGGGTGCATCGATATGGGCGTAATGACGCTTCTCGGTTTCATATTCTACGTGGGCCAAAGCGATCGTTATCCCCCTTTGTTTTTCTTCAGGTGCCTTATCAATCGAGTCAAAAGGAATATACTCAGCCATACCCTTCTTAGACAAGTATTTAGTTATCGCACTGGTAAGAGTGGTCTTACCGTGGTCAACGTGACCAATTGTTCCCACATTGATGTGGGGTTTTGTTCTTTCAAATTTTGCTGCTGCTGCCATAAATGCCTCCTTATGTCTTATTTTGGCCAAGACAACTTTTATAAAGATTTTAGCTTTGCCAATTTTAGTGACTTCCAATCAAGAAGTCAATCCCCCTTCGCCAAAGCTTCTGAGGATTGACACCACGTAGCTTTACGCAAAGTGGTGTCAACACCTTTTTTAAGATACTTTTTGAACCAAGGTAGCCGCAATACTCGCTGGTACTTCTTCATAATGAGAAGGCTCCATATTAAACGCCGCTCTGCCGCTAGTTAAACTGCGCAAAGTAGTCGCGTAACCAAACATCTCCGCCAAAGGTACTAAGGCTTTTATCACCCTAGCGTTTCCTCGACTTTCTGTTGAGGAGATCTTCGCCCTCTTTGAAGAAAGATCGCCAATTACCTCGCCCATAAACTCTTCTGGGGCTATTACTTCAATTTTCATAATTGGCTCAAGTAACACCAGTTCGGCTTTTTTGGTGGCTTCTTTAAAAGCAAGCGACCCAGCAATTTTAAAGGCAACTTCTGAAGAATCAACATCGTGATAGGTTCCGTCGTAAACTGCCGCTTTGAGGTCAACCATCGGGTAACCAGCCAAAACACCGCTATCAGCCGCTTCTTTGACGCCCTTTTCAATTGCCGGGATAAATTCCCGCGGAATCGCTCCGCCAACGACTTCGGAAGCAAATTCATAACCTTCCCCTCGCGGCCTTGGTTCTACCCGAATAAAACAATGGCCGTACTGACCGCGCCCACCAGTCTGCCTGATATATTTTCCTTCTCCTTGAGCAACTTTCTTAATCGTTTCTTTGTAGGCCACCTGCGGCCGGCCGACATTAGCTTCGACACCAAATTCACGCTTCATCCGGTCAACAATGATTTCTAGGTGAAGTTCTCCCATACCAGAAATAATGGCCTGCCCCGTCTCCTGATCGCTTTTCATCCGAAAGGTTGGGTCTTCTTCCGCAAGCTTGGCAAGTGATAAGCCCATTTTTTCTTGGTCTGCTTTTGTCTTCGGTTCAATTGCTAAAGAGATTACCGGTTCTGGAAAGCGAATCGTCTCAAGAACAATCGGAGAGGTCTCATCACAAAGCGTATCGCCAGTGAAGGTATCCTTTAAACCAACCGCCGCGCCAATTTCACCGGCGGAAATTTCGTTGATTTCCTGCCGAGTATTGGCGTGCATAAGAAGGATTCGGCCAATCCTTTCTTTTACATCCCGCATCGAATTGTAAATATAACTGCCGGCGGAAAGTTTTCCGGAATAAACTCGGAAAAAGGTCAGCCTTCCAACAAACGGATCGGACATTACTTTGAAAGCCAATGCTGCGAAAGGTTCCTCATCAGCTGTTTTTCTCTCCTCCTCCTCTTTTGTCTTTGGGTTGATACCGCTCACCGGTGGAACATCCAATGGGGATGGAAGAAAATCAACCACTGCATCCAGTAGCGGTTGGATCCCTTTATTTTTCAAAGCCGTGCCGGCTAAAACTGGTACCAACTTTGCCGAAATTGTCGCCTGCCGTAATCCTTTTTTAAGTTCCTCTTCCGTCAATTCCTGACCAGAAAGGTATTTTTCCAACAGCTCGTCTGTTGAGTGTTCGGCAATTTGCTCCACTAGGACACTTCGGTATTTTTCAACTTTTTCTTTCAAATCTGGCGGCATCTCAACAATTTCTGGGTTAGCCCCTAGATCATCGGAATAGATAGTCGCCCGCCGGGTAATCAAATCAACGGTACCCTTGAACCCGCCCTCCTCACCAATCGGCAGATTTAAAGGATGGGCGTTGGAACCAAGCCGATCATGGATTGAGGAGAGACTTTTATAAAAATCCCCGCCGGTGGCATCAAGTTTGTTAATAAAACAAAGCCGCGGAACATGGTATTTATCAGCTTGGCGCCAAACTGTTTCACTTTGCGGTTCTACCCCCATTTTTCCATCAAATACCACCACACCGCCATCCAAAACCCGCAATGATCTTTCCACTTCAGCGGTAAAATCAACATGTCCCGGGGTATCAATTATATTTATTCGCTGTTTTTCACCCTTAAAAGGCCCATCCTTTGTCGCCCAAAAAGCAGTGGTAGCGGCGCTAGTAATGGTAATCCCCCGTTCTCTTTCTTGGGCCATCCAGTCCATCACCGCTGTCCCCTTGTGAACCTCGCCAATCTTGTAAGTTTTACCGGTATAGAAAAGAACACGCTCGGTCACCGTGGTCTTCCCGGCATCGATGTGGGCAATTATACCTATATTTCTAATATTTTCGAGTGAAACTTCCTTCGCCATATTATCTTTCCATCAAAAAACACCTTTTTGGTGCCGAGGCAGTTATAATATTACATGAATTACCATCTAAAATAATCCGCTCCGTAACTTCCCCCGATTTATCGGGGTCAGGTACTCTCGCGTATTGCGCCCCGCCGAGCGGGCTAGAGCGAATGCTTTTAGCCCCGATTAAATCGGGGCGCAAGGCTTTTAGAGTACGGAGTGCTATTTGACAGCGATCTAAATAGCAAACGCAGTACTCGCAAGGCCGAGCGCATTACCAACGAAAGTGCGCAAATGCTTTTAGCCCACGAAGTGGTCGCAAAGCTTTTGCTATAATTACTTTCGTTACCAACGAAAGTGAGCAAAAGCTTTATTCGCCTCGGCCATCCGGTAGACATCGTTCCGCTTTTTAACTGCCCCACCAGTTCCGGATGCCGCGTCAAGTAATTCTGCCGCTAGTTTATCAATCATTGTCCGATATTCTTTATTTGGTCGCGCCGCCGCATTGGAAACAATCCAGCGCAAAGCAAGCGCCTCTCGCCGATCCCCCTTTACCTCGACCGGCACTTGGTAAGAAGCGCCGCCGATCCGGCGAGGACGAACCTCCATCCGCGGTCCAACATTCTTAACTGCTGCCTCAAAGACCTCGAGGGGGTTTTTCCCATCCGCTTTAATTTTTTCAAACGCCTTGTACACAATCCCCTCAGCGGTCTTTTTCTTTCCTTCTTCCATAATCCGGTTGACAGCCCGTGTCACCAATCGGCTGCTATAGATCGGATCTGGGTCTAGTTTTCTTTTTTCTGATCTTTTACCTCTCATAGTAATATAAGTGACTATTCCTTGGGTTTCTTAGTTCCGTACAAGCTCCGTCCTTGCTTGCGATTTTCTACACCACCCGTGTCGTAATGACCACGGATTACATGGTATTTCACACCCGGTAAATCTTTTACCCTGCCGCCCCGGACCAAAACAATCGAGTGCTCCTGCAGGCTATGACCAATACCAGGGATATAAGCGGTAATTTCTTTCCGGTTGGAAAGCCGCACTCTCGCCACTTTTCGCAGTGCCGAGTTTGGTTTTTTCGGCGTCATGGTTTTCACCACGACTGCTACTCCTCGCTTCTGAGGGTTGGTAGTCGGTGCCATTTTTCTTTCTTGGGTGTGGAAAGATCCTCGTAAAGCGGTGGCTCTTATCTTGTGAGAAACCTTTTTACGCCCTTTCCGCACCAATTGAGTAATTGTCGGCATATTTCAGCAAGCAGCAATCAGCAAACAGAGAACAGCTGATAAAAATCAATGAGCAGTTCTAAACGGAATGATTATATCTCGCTAGAGAAACAATTGCGAGATCCCAATCTTGCGATTATATCTGAAAAGCGCTTGGACGTCAAACATTTAGATTTATTAAACTGGTGATTGCGCCCTAGCTTTTCATTTAGTATATTCTAGGTATGCAAATCGGGATAGTCGGCTTGGGAAAAATGGGTTTCAATTTTGGCTTGCGTCTTTTAGAAAAAGGCTACCAAGTGACTGGTTTTGATAATTTAAGCGAACCCCGAAAGCAGCTGGCCCAACAAGGCGGTACCCAAGCCGGATCTTTAGAAGAACTGGTGAGAAGCTTGCAAAAACCTCGAGTAATTCTACTTTCTATCCCGCACGATACTGTCGAACCAACCATCTTTGCTAAAAAAGGACTGGCTGATTATTTGTCCAAGGGCGATATAATTATCGATGCTGCCAACGCTTATTACAAAAACTCCCTTAGTCATTACGAAAAATTGAAGGAAAAAGGAATTGACTATCTAGATATGGGTGTTTCGGGCGGTCCAGCTGGCGCCCGAAGCGGTTCCTCCATAATGGTTGGTGGTGATGAGCCAATATATAAGAAGGTGGAACAGATTTTTAAAGATCTGGCCGCACCGGATGGTTACGGCTATATGGGGCCGGCTGGAGCTGGTCATTTTGTCAAAATGGTTCACAATGCCATCGAATATGTCTTGATGCAAGCATACGGTGAAGGTTTTGAACTGCTGGTCGCCGGACCTTACAAGAAACTGGATCTGCAAAAAATCGCCAAGATCTGGAACCACGGCGCTGTTGTTGCTTCTTTTGTGTTAGATAAAATTGAAGCGGTTTTTGCCAAAGACCCCCGTCTGGAAACCATTGAAGGTTTTGTCGAAGATTTGGGCGAGGGCCGCTGGGCTGTCCGCGAGGCGGTTGGCGATGAAGTACCAGCCGAGACAATTACCCAAGCTTTATTTGACCGCTTTCGTTCCCGCCAGAAAGATTCCTTTGCCGCCAAACTTTCCGCCGCTCTACGCCACGAAATCGGTGGTCACCCGGTGAAGGAACGGAAGTAACCTCAACGCCGTCACCACACTAGCAATTTGGGTTGAATAATTGAAGCAGTATCAAGGAAAAAATTTGGCGAGCTTTTTATCGAAGGTTTTAAAACCTTCCGCTTTTCTGGCTTTCGCATAAGATAGGTTGTAACAATCTTCCAAACTTAAGTTGCTTGCCGAAAATAACTTTAAGGAATCTTGCAAAATCAGGCGCTCGGCCAAAAAAATAAATTCCAAACCAATAATCTGCTCTAAAGTATTCAGCAATTGGACTTTGTTTTTGCCGTAATAAGAGCTTAAAACCCAGTAAATCTCGAAGAAAACTATCGTAGAGGTAAAAAGCTGGGTCTTACCCTCAGCGCCTGATCGGATGAGTTCCCCAGCTTGCCGAAATTCTTTTTCGACATCTTTGAGGAGGAAACGAAGAAAATAATTGGTGTCAACAAAAATCATCGCCTGTCTTTGTTGGAAAAATACTCAGCTTTCGCTTCTTCAATAATGGTGTCGATATCTTTACCCCGCCAACGCGAAGGAACTTGCAAGGAGCCGGCCAGTTTTTCGACAAGATCGGCAGCCGGCGTAATCACTAACCTGCTTCCCTCTTGAGAAATAAGCACCTTTTGCCGCTCGAATAGTCTTGCGGCCTTGAAAATTCCAGCTGGTATGGTGAGTTGGCGTTTGCTCGTAATCGTCGCGGTCTTGGTCATAGTAAGGAAATTATACAAAGGTAAGGAATTTTTGTCAATGCAAGGAAAGTGAAGAATGGTAAGGTTTGGCCGAAATCGCGCTAAGAAAAGGCGGCTTTCTTATTTGACTTGAACTACTAGTTTTGACCCGATTGCGGCTGCCATCTCTTCCAAAAAATTAATTGAAGGATTGGCATTACCTGATTCTAGCCGCGCAATTGCAGATTGCTTTGTCCCCATTTTCTTGGCGAGCTGCTCTTGCGTCAAGCCTTTCTTTACCCGCGCTTCGATTAACTCTGAGATCAATTGATAACGCGGTTCTAGCCTTTTGTATTCCTCGGCAACTTTTTTATTTTTTAGTAATTCTTTTTTTAGGGTTTTCCAGTTTTTCATAGCAAGAATAATATAACATATACGTTATATATGTCAAGACCTTATTTACTTTAACAAGTGCAGACGCTTTATTGCTGTATCAAGTTCTTTCTTTGGGGTCTTTCTCGTTTTCTTTTTAAAAGCGTGCAGCAAGTAAATATCTTTTTTAACAAGGGCATAAAAAATTCTCGCTTCTTGCCGTCCTCGTATTCTCAGTTCATATAAATCGGTAGCTATTTTCTTTGAATGAGGCATGCCCAAATAAGATCCGTGCTTTTCCAAAAGGTCAATTTCCTGGCTTGCTTTGGCGATAGTCGTCTCGTCCAGTGATTTAATAATTTCTTCGACCGGCTTTTCTCCTCTCGAAGATTCAAAAAGAATTATATTCCAAGCCATAGATTTATAATATCAGAAATTACATGGGGGGTGGAAAATCATTCCTAAATTCTCAAGAATTTGAGAATAGTCCTAGCAGTTTGACAAGGTGACTCCCTGTCAAAAAAGTCTTATTACGGTTTTTTGGCCTGGTTTAAGCGTTCAAGGGCGATTTCTAGGGCAGCGGCCCGAGGGGTAATTTTTTCATTTTTGGATTTTTCCAAAATCATCCGCACATTTTTCTTAATTTTTTTCTCTACCAGCTTAAACATCTGCTTTGGATTATAACCACGATGCTCGGCGTAGGAAGAAATTACTCCACCGGCGTTGGCGATGATATCAGGGATTATTAGTAAACCCCGCTTATTAAGACTATCTTCGGCATCAGCTGTTACTGGTAAATTAGCGGCTTCAACAATAATTTTTGCCTGGACCCGCTTTTCATTTTCGCTGGTAATTACGCCTCCCAACGCCGCCGGCACCAAAATATCCACCGGCAGAGAAAGGATTTCTTCGCTTTTTAATTTTTCAGCCTCTGGGTTTTCGGCAACTGTTCCACCTTTGCGTTTTGCATCAAAAACCTTTTGGAAATTTAAACCATTCTGGTTGTAAGTCGCCCCGCCGCTATCAGAAATTGCAACGATCCTCGCCCCTTCCTTTTCTAACAAATTGGCTACAAAAGTCCCGACATTACCAAAACCGGCCACCGCCACCTTCATATCTTTAATATTTTTCCCTAAGAAAACCATTCCTTCCAGAATGGCTTGGACGACGCCAAAACCGGTCGAGCCAAACTCGTGAGGAATCCCGCATTCCACCCCTGGTTTGACGCACATATCAGCTGGTTTGCCGGTCGCCGATTTCAAAGAGCCGTTGGCCCGAACAAACTCCGCCATCTCTTTTTCGCCGGTGTTGACATCAGGACCAGCAATGTAAAGCGCGGGACAGACTTCTTTGATTGCTTTAGAAAAGGCTATGATCAACTCCAATTTTTCATCAAGACTAGCTCCCTTGACATCGGTGGCAATCCCAGATTTACCACCACCAAAAGGCAGATCCGCCAAAGCGTTTTTATAAGTCATCGCTCGAGCCAGGTGATATACTTCTTCCAAATTCACCTCCGGGCTCATCCGCAAACCCCCCTTGGCGACACCTAGCCAGGTGTTATCGATCACCAAAAACCCGTGCATCTTCGTTTTTTGGTCGTAAACCTCAATTAATTTTTCTGGGCCTAGATAATCGTGTTTAATCATTTTGAAGCAATTAACCTTAATGCTACTCCAAAACTTATGAAGTCTTCAAGAGGAAACTAAAAAGCCTGATGGAACGCCGGGGAAAGTTGCCAACTCCGATTCAATCGGAGCTAGCAACTAACTTACCGGCAAAGGAAGCTAAGCTTCCCAAAAAGGAGGTGAAAAATACCCGAACATTTATACACTACAGTGTTTAGTTTGTCAAGCCCAGCTGTTTGTCGAAAAACAGCTGGGCGCAGACCCGACATAAATCGCAGCGTGAGCCGTGTACGAATAAGCCGCTTCGCGTCTTGCGATAGTGCCTTTCAGTTGCACTATCTAAGTACCGAAAAGGCGAACGCTAAGATTCGGCGGGTCAAGCATTAAAGAAGGGGCAAGGCCCTATCTACTAGATTGACAGCTGTGTCGCCGCTAGTTACAATAAACTTGTTAGTACTTTTAAAAATCCTTTTCTCTTCTTATTCCTCTCGTGTTCGTCTTCCCGAATCCGAACCAGTTGAATAAGAAAGCATTAGGTAGGAAGGAAGCCTTATGGCTAAAAAGTTGTTCGTTGGGGGTCTACCCTACGAAACCAGCGACGCAGAGCTGGAAAAACTTTTCTCCGAATTGGGGAAAGTAGAATCTGCGGCTGTTATCACCGATCGAAACACCGGAAGGTCCCGGGGTTTCGGTTTTGTTGAAATGGCTGTTGATGAGGAAGCAGCCAAAGCTATTGAGAAGCTCAATGGCAGTGAGGTCGGTGGTCGTAATATCGTCGTTGCCGAAGCTCGGCCGCGCGAAGAGCGTCCCGAACAACCGCCCAGAGAATAAAATATTTTCTTAGCGAAGTAGACCATTTACCCATCCAAAGAAGGCCTCGACAGGCGCGCGAACTTTCCAAACATGAAGGATAAGTTCTTGAGGTATTTTTGGTAACCAAAGTAGCAACAAGACTGCTCCCAGCTTCTTGTAGGAATTTAGCCAAAACATCTTGGGTGTTTCCTTGCCGATTACTTGCCAGAAGGCGAAGAAAATAAAGAAGTTCTCGAAAAGATTTGGCGCAATAAAAAGCCAATACTCCCCTTTTGTAATCTCAAAAGCAGCTAAACCAGCCAACCGCCAAAAGTAAAGTCCGATACTCGTATTTCTCGCCAATTTATTTACCCAACCCAAAGACACTATTAACTCAATGGTTAAATAGTACGTATCCAGCAACTTATCAGTTTGGACATAATTTGGAATTTCTACGCCGAAAGGCTTCGCAATATTGGTGTCTAGTGCATCTACAATCAACGATGCGAGAGCTCCCCAAAAGGGCCAGCGGAAAATTGCCAAGGGAACGATCAGCCGAAGACCGAAAACGACAATCAAACCTAAGGGTATCGAAAACAGTGTGACCTCCATTAACCAAAGATTACCAACAAAAAGTATCGAAGGCAAGGTTAAAGCGGTGATTTCTTACCTTTGATTTGGGCCGCATTCGAATTGTCTTGCTTTTCTTCGACCTGATAATTTAGAATGATAGGGCATGGAAACTATCCGTCTCTCGCCGTCAACTTTGAATCTTTTTGCTGGGTGCGGGCGCTGTTTTTGGCTCCATATTAATAAAAGCGTCCACCGGCCGTCCGGCCCATTTCCTTCTTTGCCAGGCGGGATGGATAACGTGCTGAAACCCTACTATGATAAGTATCGGCTGATAAACAAACTGCCTCCAGAGATCGCCGGCAAAGTGGAAGGAAAACTTTTCCCAGATCTGGCTAAAATAAATCGCTGGCGCAATTGGCGAACAGGCTTGGAATATTTTGACAAGGCTCGTAGCGCAAAATTGGTCGGGGCGCTGGATGATCTTTTAATAATCGATGGTAAATACGCTCCGCTTGATTACAAAACCCGGGGCGGTCTGATCAAAGAAGATTCTCACACTTACTATCAACTTCAGCTCGATCTTTACGCTCTACTTCTTAAAGAAAACAATCTTCCGCCGGCCGAATTTGGCTACCTGGTTTTTTATTCACCAAAGGAAGTGGTTGATGGCGCTGTCACTCACTTCACCGCCGAACCAGTAAAAGTAGAAACTTCTGCTAGCTCTGGTAGGGCAGTTTTTGAAAAAGCAATTGAGGTTTTAAACGGGGAAATCCCACCTCATCACTCAGCTTGCGAATACGGTCTTTGGCAAAAATGAGGTAACGAAGACATTATGGCGGCGATAAACATCGATCAGACTTCCATAGATCCAAACGATGATCCCTTGCAGTTTCAGGTGGAAGTTGTTGGCGAGGATCTTTCCAAAACTAACCACAACGTAAGGCTAGCCAAAGATTATTATGTCAGGCTTACTGGTGGTTTAAAATCTCCAGAAGAATTGGTAAGAGCTTCTTTCGAATTTTTATTGGAAAGGGAGCCAAAAGAGTCCATCCTGCCAAGTTTCGAGCTCGCTGAAATCCAAAAATATTTCCCCGAATACGAAA
>Ga0315274_10011040_pt1 | contig 12966 bp, 20 predicted proteins | sample YL17G02_20_MG_FD_203700 | JGI IMG/M metagenome (GOLD analysis project Ga0315274, IMG submission 203700) | Sediment microbial communities from Yellowstone Lake, YNP, Wyoming, USA - YL17G02_20 | ecosystem: Environmental > Aquatic > Freshwater > Lake > Sediment | place: USA: Wyoming | collected... | reverse complement strand
GGAGGAAGATGTTCTGTAATAGTTCCTGATGGAGTATTGTTTGGCAATTCCAATGCCCATAAATCCATAAGAAAGCTTTTACTTGAGAAATGTAGGCTTGATGCAATTATTTCTATGCCTTCAGGCATTTTCAAGCCTTATGCAGGGGTTTCAACTGCAGTCTTATTCTTTACAAAGGGCGAACCTACAGAGAAAGTCTGGTTTTATGATATGGAAGCAGATGGATTTAGTTTAGATGATAAACGAACACCACAACCAGAAAAAGATGATATTCCAGACATTTTAGAAAGGTTTGAGAAGCGATTTAAGGAAAATAATAAAGACAGAGCTAAAAAACATTTCCTTGTTCCAATTGAAGAAATAAAATCTAATGATTGGGATTTATCTATTAATAAATATAAGAAGGATGTGCAAGAAGAAGTTGTTTATAGAGAAAGCAAGATAATAATTAAAGAAGCTAAAAAAGAAGTAAAAGATTTATTGGAAGGATTTGAAGAATTAGAGAAAGAACTTGTTAAAGGATTGAAGGAATTAATTTAATGAAACATTTTGGGAAAAATCCACCCATTTATTTCATAAATTCCTAAATAAACAAAAGGAATAATAATTATTGTCAATAAAAAATTATACTCTGAATTTATCGAACTAATAGCATTAAATATATATGTAATAACAAGGGTTGTTACAATTGCAGGGGTAGTTAATAAGATATCCTTTTGAGTTATAGGGTTTTCCATTTTGTGATTAAATCCTAAAATATATAGGATTGCAAAACCATAAACAGCAAATATTAATGCATTTGTTAGGATAATTAACATAATGATAAAAACAACCATCCCTATTAGCGTTAATTTTGATCCAATGGCTTCTTTAACCAAATGTTCTACTAAGAATATGGCAATTATGGTAACTATGAAGAAAACCAAATGATATTTTGTTACTTTATCCTGAATCATTTTCTCTCCAGCTCCAAAATCCTTCTTTTCCAATAATAACATGATCTAAAACATTAATTTGTAACTCTTCTCCAGCTTTTTCTATTTTTTTTGTAACTGCTAAATCTTCTGTACTCGGAGCAGGATCTCCACTAGGATGATTGTGTATTAGGATTATCTTGCTTGCGCTATTTTTTATTGCAGACTTGAAAACTTCTCTAGGATGAATAATTGAAGCATCAAGTATCCCTTTTGTTATTAATTCTTCTTTTATAATTTTATTTTTAGCATTTAATAAGAGAACATAGAAATTCTCTTGCTTTTCGTCTTTCAACTTTTCATGAAAAAGGCTAAAAACATCTTTTGCACAATTTATCTTTTTTATGGGTTTTTCAGCCAGATTTACTCGTTTTATAATTTCTTTTATAACAAGAATTTGCATGGCTTTTGCAGGACCTATACCCTTTATCTCTTGAAGTTCTTTTAGAGAACAATCAAATATTTTGTCCATTCCATATTCTTTAATTAGTCTATTAGACATTTCAATCACATTTTCACCGCCTTCCCAAATTCCTTCTTCATTCTTTTTTCCCCTTATTCCTTCCCCAAACAAAATCGCAAAGAGCTCAGCATCGCTTAAGGCTTCTGGCCCTTGTCTTAGAAATCTTTCTCTTGGCTTAGAGGAATCAGGGAGGTCTTTGATTTTCATATGATTAAGAATATATCAAGATTTTTATAGTTAATCTATTTTAATAAGGAGAGATATAAATGAGAAAATATCTAAGAAAATAAATTAATGAAAGTCAAAATAATATTAGTTGCTGTTAATACTACAATGATCCACATCTGAACTCTTGCTTGTTTAGCAATTTCTATTTCATAATGTGCTCTAACTATCTCACGCAGTTCTGGAGAAGAAGTATTTAACTCAGGGTATTTTTTGGCTATTTTGTCATAAACCTCAAAAGATTTATCTTTAATTTCTTTCGGCATTTTTTAAAATATGTTCTATTCTTTATAAAACTTTTTAAACCCAAAAGCCCTTATTGGAACAAGGAGAAAGAAAGATAGTATGGAAAAAGCCTACTACAAAAAAATTGATAGATCTATGATGGACTGGGGATTTACAATCCCTGTAGATTCTATCAAAGATTTTGAAGGCGGAAATCCGTTAAAGGCGGGTTCTTCTAGAGAAATTAAAATTCAATGGGATAATAAAAACTATGATGCAAAATTATGTCATGTAAAGAGAACTAATTATTCTTCTGTTCATCAAATTAGATATGACAATAACAAGGATCTACTTAAAAAAATAAGAAAAACCTTCATTCAAAGTTATGTCATTCTAAAAAGTCAGAAGGAATTTTTTGATGTCTCTAAAAAAGAAAGAGAACATTTCAGAACTAATCTGTCCGGAGGACAACAAGAAGTCTTAATTTTAAAGCCAATTAATCAAAAAATAATAAAGGCTGAAGTTTTTATAAAAATTGAAAATGAATGGAATGCTTTATTTGAAAGACTCGCAGAAGAAAATGTTTTTGGGTGGGCATTTGATAAAGATAAAAAATATTTGATTTCTAGAAGTACAAATTGGATTAAAATAAAAGATTTTAAAAAACATGCTAATGCAACCAATGTAATCTATTATTTAGCAAATACAAAAAAGAAATTATTGTATATTGGTAAAGCAGAGGTTCTTGGAAAGAGAGTCAAACCTGGAAAACAGCATCAAAATATGCCGGGAGATTGGGATATTTTTAGGTATGATATAGTAAAATTGGAGTATTCTAACATTCTCGAAAGAATAGAAGATCATACTATAAGAGCCCTTGCTTCAATTTTAAAAAATAGTAAGAATTATCCAAGTTTAGAATTAAGTTCATATAAATTAGTTAATTTAAATTGGAAAAAATTATAGGGGGAGATAAGGGAGAGAAAATGAAAAATTTAGACTATATTGATGAAGATTTATTAGAGAAGGCAGAAGAAATGGCCAATCTATCTGATAAAGAGATATTAGCTCTAACCGCTGGTGCTAAAAATGAACCTGCAATTGCCAATTATCAAATGGCTATGGCATTGAAACTTAGGGGTTCTTTGAATTCTTTAGATAATAACATAAAAAAACTTAATAAATCTACAAAAATTAGTAGTTGGATTATGGGAATAATGACTTTTTTTATCTTGATATTAACCGGAATTATTGTTTGGAAAGGATTATGAATAAAAAAGGAGAGATAAAAGTAAGAAAATGAGAATTAATATTGAAGAAGCAGTAGAATTTTTAGATTGCCCACCTAAATCTGATTTGAGACAAGCAACTTCAATTATAGGTCTTCTGGGGGAAGACTTAAACACTTATGCCTTTAAACATTATATGGAAAATGAGGAAAAGGCCAAAGTAGAAGTTATTAATTGCCCGGTTACAACTGGACATCAAAAGGGCAATAGATTAGATAGATGGATATGTATTGAAAAAAATGGAGAAAAGATATTATATCAATGTGAAATAAAAAATTGGGCTGCAACGGCTATTGGTGGAAGGCGTCTTGAGAAAAATGCAAATAATGATAAGATATTGGAAGTTGCAGAAAAAAATTGGGAAGGACAGCTTAAAGAAAGCTTTTCCGACCCGGAATATCCAAATGGAGTTACAAAAGTTTTTAAAGAGATGAAACCACCCGAGAAATATAAAGAAGTGAAAGTGGAACCCCTGCTTTTATACTGGATGCCAATATCCAATACATCTAATTTAAATCCATTTTTTATAGTCCATACATCCTCTTTCAATAATCCAAATATAAACACAACTTTTACTAGATTAAATATATTCTCTGTATCAATATATTTGCGTTCCTTACTAAAGAAGGGGACAAAATATATTGAAGATGATATATTGGGTATTGAGCGTAGATTAGATATATTGAATAGAATTTGTTCGAAAAGTTAATTTCTGTGTAAAACACCAAATAAAGATGAGAAAATAAATTTATGTACCTTCAAATAATATACTTTTTCCCAACTTGTCTTCCATACCTTTAGTCCATAATAACATATCAAATATTCTAACATCAGAAAGATTATTTATTCCACATTTTTTTAGCTCTATTTTTATATTTTCTATAAGGGCTATATTATTGGCATTGTTAAGATCATGCTTAATTAATTTAATTACTTCCATAAGGTTATTAATATCATCCGGTTTATACCCTTCAGATTTATCCTTTTTAGGAAAATATACCTCCCCCACTATTTCATCCACAATAGGGATTAATAATGGGAATTTTTTATGAAGAACTTTAGTAATCCTTGCATTTCTTACCCCCTTAGTTTCGATACATTCAAATAATTTTTTAAGATTGTTTAAAATTATATCAGTGGCTTGTTTAAGATTAATATCTTCAGGGATTTTTGCGGCAGCAAGTTCTATCTTATTTTTGTTGTTCAAAATAAGGTCCTCTTCAATTCTTGCCCGCATACCGCTATTTGAAAGCCTAATACAATCTTTTATCCAACTTTCACTGTTTATTCCTTCACAATCGTATTTTTCATAAGAACTATCTGTAATACAGAAAGTTTTAATTATATTCGAAGGATCTGACAATCTATAAGGGGTGCCCTTTATTATTATCTCATCATTTATTTCCATTTTCAATTCTCCCCACCCGCCCTCTTCAACCCCTTCACAATCTCAATCATCCCCATTGTGTCAAGCCCGCAATAAGCCTCGAGGGCTTTGCGGATCTTTGCAGATTCTTCTGCTGAGAGCTTTTTGCCCTGAGTGTCGCCGTGAGTCATATAAAGATATTGCAAAGAGGCAAGCGTGCCTTCTGCAATCTCCATGTTCTTGTATGAATATTGTGTGATTGCTGGAAGGACAGCTTTAATTGAGCAGCTTCCTTGCTGCTTTGGATTATAATAATAAAAATTCCTAAAAGGAACAAGCAAGTCAATTATTCTTTTTTTTGTCTGCTCAAGCCATTTTTTGTAGCTTGGAAAGATTTTAACCAAGCTTTCAAGAACTCCAATCTCAAAGCTCTGATTATAGATAATTATGCTTCCTTTGTTTGCAAGAAGTGGCTTAAGGGTTTCAATAAACTGCTTTCTAGGGTCTTTTTCTCCTTGTGCTATAAATGAATAGTGTTTTGGAGTGCTTTTTTCATCTTTGACTACATGCAAGGAGAATTGAAATGGAATGTTTTGATATGGCCTTAATTTATTGAACAATGGAATTGCTGTGCAATATGTTTCAAAATCAAGAAAATACAATGGATATTTCAGGGTTTCTAAGAATTTTTTGATTTCATCTTTGTGAACATGAACTTGTTTTGTTTTTGCGCAATTATGCTGTATTATTTGCTTGTCTGAAAGCATGAAATCTTCTGGAATTTCCTCAAGATTAATGACTCCTTTTTCATAAAGCTCAAATGCTCGTTTTCCACCGCGATATAAGTCAAAAACACTGTGAACAGGAACATGGCTCCAGCAATAGTTGCGAAGAGTGCATTCATAAGGATCATCACATTGAGGCCCTATTTTAATCACAGGGCATTTTTTTTCTGACATAATTGAAAGTATTTCATCAACACTTTCTCTTATTCCTGCTGACTTGTCAATAACTTCTTTTGTAATATCTTTTTTTATAAAGAGCTGCTTTGCATTAACTGGGCCTTTTCTGACGTATTCTTTATTTATATACATAAGAAAGCATTTTCTTATGATTAAGCCGGCTTTTTCATAGCAATATTTCTGAAAAGCAACATCATAATAATTAATCTCTTCTACACTTGTTGAGCTTTTTACTTCAACAATATCCCATTTATCTTCTACAGGAACAAGAATATCTGCTCGCGAGTACAAGCAGTCAGACAAAAAGCCTGCTTCAAAAAGAGGCTTTTTGAGATTTAATGCTTCTCTTGATTTTTTGTCAGACTCTTTAATATCCCAGTAATTTCCGCCAATCTCAATTCCTTTTGGAAAAAGAGTCTTTGCAAGATTTCCGACCTGAATACCTTGGTCAAATATGTGCTTATGAGCCTCTTCAGGCTCTGAAAGCCTGAATTTCTCATGGCATATGGTCCATAAAAGCTTTGGGCATTGAAGCCCATTCAGATAAAGTGATTTTGTCAGGATAATTGCCATGCTTACCTCTTTTATATGATTTTTAAGAAGATGGAAGTTAAAAAGATTGCTGTTTTAATAATCTTTAAAAATTTGAAGAAAGAAAAGTTTATAAATAGTATACTATTAGTATACTTATGAAGACCTCGCTGGTAAAAATAAACAAAGATCTTTACAAGGAAGCCGCAGAGATAGCAAAGGCTGACAAGATAACTTATCCAAGCATAAAAAACTTCATTGAAATAGCTGTCAGAAACCAGATTAATCTGATAAAATACAATATTGAAAATCGTGAACAGATAGTTTCTGAAGATGGCAGGCTTATTAGAAAAAATAAAGATTTCATAGAATGCTTTATGTGTGGTGATATGTTTCTTCCAGGTAAAGAAGGCAATAAATTATGCTTCAAATGCAATAAGATAATTTCAAGGCTTATAGGAAAGGTAAAGAAATGAAATCTATCTTTTTGTAACTCATAAATCCTTTTAAACTTCAAGAACATTAATAATCTATGAAAACAAAAGTTGAATTAAAAGCAATTGGAAAGAATGGTAGTGGCAAAAGTCTTTTGCTCAGTAGCATAAAGAGTTTTCTTGAAAAAAAGGGTTTGAAAGCAAAGATTGATAACGAAAAGCACAAATTAACTATTTCAGGAGAAATCTGTAAAAAATGCGCCAAAAAGAAGTAGAAACTGTAGCGAGGAAAGGTTGAGAAGATGAAAAAACCAAAAGGAAAAAGGAAAGAAGCGGAAGAGGAGATATTAGGAGCAGTTTATGACATTTTTGGAGAGGATATTTTTAATGGTTCTAATAGAGATATACTGGGATCCTTTGCCTCAAAACTGTCAAAACATGGTGAGATAACTCTTGAAAAAGTTATCAAGACAGGGGTGGGTTGGGTTTATGTCTCTGAAAATGGGGAAAGGTATGTTGACATATCAACTGTTAAGGACTTTATAGAAGAAATAAGAAGGAGATACGGCGAGGGCATTGTAAGAGATATATTTGAGGAAATAAGATCAAAAAGAAGGGCAAAATTGTTTAATAAGTTAAAATGAAAAAACAAGAAATTAGAAATATAATTAGTTCATTGAAAAAATGTATAAAGTTATTTGATAAAGAAGGCATTTCATGTAGAGAATTAAGATCAAGATATGCTGAAATATATGTCGCTTCTAGGTTATTAAGATATAATCCCCAATTAGGTAATAAAAGAGAAGATACGGGTGCAGATATTTATTTGAAAAAAATAGGAAAAAGAATAGAAGTTAAAGCCGGTAAAAAATATAGCATGACTGGTAATGCTGATTGGGCCTGGACTTTTGGAGTCAAACAAATATCAGATAAAAAATTTGATTTTTGTGTTTTATTAGGGTTTGAAGATGAAATAGATCTTAAAGAAGTATTTATTTTATCTTATGATGATATAAAAAATATTCCACTTAAACGACCTGATCTTCAAACAGAAGATTCTACATATATCGCATATTACAAAGATTATAAAAATAAAGTTTCGAAAAAGGAACAGAAGAAATGTATAGTTGAGTATAAACTCAATACACAACCAAAAGAATATGAAAATAAGTGGGACAAGATTAGATAGGTGAAGATAAGAGTGAGAAGTTTAATCAGACATTTTTAAGATGTTTATTAGGATTTTTAAAAAAGTTTATAATTTTTGTTATATCCCCACCTTTTAATCTGCTTTTTCCGCCAATGAAATTATCTATAAGGTATATTTTCTTTTTCTTGAAATTAATTTCATAAATATTAATCATTCTATTCTTCCCTTGTTTTTTAAATGAATATAATTTATTTAGTTTATCATGCCCTATTTCATCATCCAATAAAAGCAGATGATATGAAGGTTTCCCAAACATGATTATTTTATCAGCCCCTGAACTTAAAATAAGAGATTTGGCAATTCCCCAGAATTCCATTAATTTCTTTATTTGGGGGATACTTAAATTTGCTATATCTATTTTATAGTTTCTGGAATGAAAGGGGAAAGTATCTATATTTATTGCGCATTTATTCAAGAAATTGAAATATTCCTCACGATTTATTGGTTTTTTTTCTAAACCTCCTAAAATTTCTCTAAATGCCCAATAGTAAGAAGGTCTTCCATATTCATTAAAATAAGAAAATATATTTTTTAAATCACAAAGTTCTCCCTTTTTTCTTTCCCTTTTTCTATATTCAATTTCTTTCTTATTATGTTTACCACTATAACTGGGATTTAAACCGATCATAATATACTTTATTTTATCTGAATCAATATGGCCTGAAAAGAAAGTCGGTGGAAAAACAACAAACCCTTCATCAGATTTCAAATTGAACAATTTATTGAGTTTTTTTATCTCTTCCTTAAATTTAGATCTTTTTTCCCAATACAACTTATCCCAATAAATGATTTCTTTCGGTATTCTCATTTTATCTCCCAATCACAATTCCCCAATTTCCATAATCCACTTGCATTCTTCGCAGTCCTTGTGAGAGGTTGGCTGCTTTGGCATTCTTAGTAATTCTACGGCTTTTTTGAAAAGTCCCGGTACTCTTTCAGTATCGATATCTAATTTTACGGCTTCTGCTCTGAATATCACCCCCTTTTGTGGATCTCCTGACTCAGGAATATAATAAATGAGATAGCCGTAATCTGCCACCTTGTATCCCTTATTTTTTAAAAGAAAAGCATATGAATCTAATTGAAGCTGATACATCTTAAGAAATTCCCCATCAGAAGGACTTGCTGTCTTGTTATCCATCACGATCATAACTTCTTTTTCATCAATAAAACAATCATCCATTTTCCCTTTGAACTGAGCATTTAGCTTTTCATCAAAGTAAACTATTCCTTCTCTAAATTTTTCGGCTGTTTCCATGTCAACTAATCTTTCCCTTACTTTGCCTTTGAGAATGGGGGGTACCTCATTCCTGAACTTATCATAATATTCTTTCTCTATTCTATCCATTCTTCCTAAAATACCCGGAAGATGAAATTCCTGAGGATGATGATAATCTCTCCAAAAACAGGCAGGACATCCCAAAATGCCACCTATCATGCTAGCTGATAATTTTATTATTTCTTTGTCTTTCATGTTTTAATTAATGATTACTATATTATAAACCTTAACAATCTTTAAATATAATAATGGTTTGTTAAGGGATAAGAAAAAAATGGATAAGCATAGACTATTCTTACAAGCGCTTCACAACAAAAAGAAGGTTAAAGTAAAAATTAATAGCAAGGAAAAGGGCATAATTGAAAGGGTTTGCGTGCCTTTTGACTTTGGGCCTAGCAGAAGAGCTAAAGACAACAAGAAAAGATATCATTTTTGTGATTTAGACAGCCCTGATGGAATTCATGTTCTTTCAATATTGCCTGAACAACTGATTTCAATAGAGCTTTTAGATGAGGGTTTTGAACCTGCTGATTATATTACCTGGAAAAAGATAATGTGGTTTATTCCTAGAGATTGGGGGGAGTTTTCCTAAGGGTGAGAAAATGACCCACACAATTATTAAAACTTAAACAATATGTGAAATATAATCTAAATAATCCTCATATTGTTTCTTAGAACAGAGATTAAAAGTTAGATTTTCTAGAGAGATACTATTATTATCTAGGGTATAATTGACATATTTAAATCCTAAATAGTGTTGTTGGTACCCTTTAATATAATCCTGTTTTCTTTTCTCAATAAATTTCCAATATTTATTGCTCCAACGGTTGTTAAAATAATTAATTGCATAATAATCAGATATTCCCTCTGAAACACTGATTACATATTGTCTCCAAGAAGAATAATCACTTACATTTAACTCTGCTGCCTTTTTTGACTCAAAATCATCAAAATTTTCTATTTTTAATAGTTTACTTTGAAATATATGTCCTTCTTCATGTTTGTAGGTTATTTCATAAGGGATTTTCAGCATTAGTAATTCTTTATAAAAAGGATATTTTTTAATTTGAAAATAAGTAGAATTATAAGTATGTCCTGCTTTATTACCCAATGAACTGTTGAAATCCCAAGAGTAATCTAAATTTTTGTTTTTAAATTGATTATAATATGGTTTATCTTTAGAAAAACTCCACCCGCTTATTAAGACTAAAATTAATACTATCAAAATAAATTTTTTAATAAACATTAAAATCAGAATAATCCACTCTTATTAAGTTTTTGCACCGCTCATACAATATCTTTCTAAATCTTTAAAAACTTCTTCCCCATTCTGATAAAATGAAAAAACTTTCAACCCCCCTCATAATCTTAATCACACTGACCATCATTATCATCTCGCTTTCTTTCGCATTCAAACTTCTATATGAAAATAACCAGCAAACTCAGAACTTAACCCAAAATTTATCTGCAATCAGAATCATTGATGGCGATACTATTGAAACTGCTGAAGGCGAAATCATAAGGCTTCTTTGTGTAGATACTCCTGAAGAAGGCAAAAAAGGATACAATGAGGCTATTGATTATCTTTCATTGCAATTAATTGGGAAAGATGTTTTGATTGAGCGAATTGGGAAAGATAGGTATAACAGGACTCTTGCCTGGATTAATATTGATAATGTTTTAATCAATAAAGAAATTGTTGATAATGGTTTTGGAACCTTGTTTGAATATAATGACACAGATTGCGGAAGGATGAAATAAAGTTGGAGAACTATAAAAAGATTGCTAAACAAACTCTGGCGAGTGAGGGATAACTATGGTAAGAGCCATTTGCTCCTCTCCAGTGCATAACCTTAATTACAGAAAAGTCAAGTTTTTTTCTTTTTTTCTTTAGCTTTTCTGGTTTTTTCTTTACTGCCATTTATTATAAAGCCCTCCCAACTATAAAAACATTTTGTCTTTAAGAATAATATTCTATTTTCCGAAGTTTCCTATCGCATCTAGGACAGCTTTCAGCTAGATCATCCTTTGAAAATAACACATATCCGCATTTTTTACATTCAAATTTTGTCGGAAGAGCAACTTCATTGCCTTTAATATCCCTATCCTCTTCTCTTCCAGCTCCAGCAAATCTTACAATTTTGCTTTTGCATTTAGGACACCTTACTTCTTTTCTCTTTTCTTTATTCTTAATATCTGCAAGGAATATTTCTCCGCAATTATGACATCTGAATTCCATATCTTAAAAAGCTAGAAGGAATATAAAAATATTGTCCCCCAATCTTTAAAAACTTCCTTACTCTTATGAATACATGAAAAAGAAAGATAAAAGGGAAATTAAGAATAAAGGGAATAGAAGAGTTATGGTAGTTATTTTGGCTTTAATGATTGTTGCAGCCATTGCATTAAGCATAATTATTTACAAAAATCTAACTGTTGTTGAGGAAACTGAAGAGAATGCTTCAATAGAAAGCGAATGCAACAGCTATGTCATAGATCTGGATAGCGGATCATGTTATAACAATAATACTAAAGAATTATATCTGAATTTTAAAAGAGCTTCTGAGACAGGATTGTCAACAACATTAAAAGCAATAGATATAGCTATTCCTACTGATAATTATGCTGCTAAATTCACATTAATGGAGAATTTTCCGCATCCTGCAATCAGAGAATGTAATGGAAGCTATAACTCGGCAATAAGTCTTCCTGAATCTAATAATAGTAAAATATACGCCATAAATATCTCAGCAACCTATCTTGGTGGAGTTGATTTTATAACAAAAGCGCCTGTTATTGCAAAAGGCACGCAAGTATACTCCTGCCCTCATCTTTATACCTATACAATTAATCTATGTCAAAGCCAGCAAGTCTGCGAAATTGTCAAAAAAGAAAAACAGGACAGCCAGATTGTTCAGCAGGTTCAAACATCAAAATCATGCACTGAAAATGATGGCGGAAAAATTTTTGAAATTCCTGGATCAGTAAATGTAACCACAGATAAATATAATCTGGAATGGAAAGATTATTGCGATAATAATTATCTTGTTGAATATTTCTGTGAAAATAATGATGTTAAATCAGAATATCTTCTCTGCCCCTATGGATGCTATGATGGCCTCTGCCAGCCAAAACATACATGTACTGATTCAGATAATGGCATAAATGCAACAGTCTTGGGAAGAATTGAAGAGCTTTACAAAGAATCAGATAACAGCGGAGTTGATTTTTGTTGGGAAGAGGGAGGGCATTTTCTAAAAGAGTATTATTGTGATGGCACTGAGGCAAGACAATGGGATGTTTATTGTTATGATCGCTGTGAAAATGGGGTTTGTATAGGTTCATATAATTTTTAAGTCAATATAAAGGGCCATTGTAATTATTATCGCATCAAAATAAAAAAGGAATATAAAAATATTGTGCTAATAATGTTCATGGTCGCTTCAATTCATATGAAAAGACATCAGAAATAAGACATTACCAATTACACTTTAAGATTTTCTGAAGATTCTTTTATACCAGGGAGTGCCTTTTTCAGTTTTCAGTTCTTTTTTTAATTCGTCATTCTCATTCCTAAGGAAATTAATGTTGTCCTGATACTGTTTTTTAAGCTCTGTTTCAACATTGGCTTCTTTTTCTGCCAAGGTCCATCTCTGTCTTGCAAGAGTTTCAGATTGTGTGATATAATTGCCTTGTGCATTCATTGTATCTTTAATAGCATTAGAATAGTCAAATGCTTCTTTGTTAAACTGAAGATTGCCTTTTCTTTCTGATAACTCGCGCAATATAAATGCTGCATTTGAGTTTTCAAAATAACTCCTGAAATCATCTGAAGGGTCTGATGCTTCTGTATCATTATGCCCTCTTTCATGAGTATATACACTTGTGGTTTCATAAGGGAATGACAATACTTCTCTTCTTAAGTATACTTTTCCTTTTTCACCAGCCCAGAATCCTAGAACTCCAGAATCATTTCCATATATATCTTTGGCTTGGTCATATACTTCA